>ERZ772977.464-NODE-464-length-27237-cov-29.711243_pt1 | contig 27237 bp, 25 predicted proteins | sample MGYA00511131_ERZ772977 | MGnify/ENA primary metagenome ERZ772977 (study PRJEB29015, sample SAMEA2737935) | human oral metagenome | biome: human oral; feature: human-associated habitat; material: dental | place: China | collected 2151 ...
ACCAGGACTGCCCCGAATGCGGGGAGGGAACATGGGTGCCCCTCAACGACCTCCAAATCCTCAGATGGGGCCCCGCGGCCGAGAACGCCCCGCTAGGGGGGTTCTTCGACCCGGTCGCGCAGGAGGGACACATCATCAACACGCAGACCGGGGAGGTCCGTGCCCTGCACGACGTTAACCACAATCACCGCTTCGAGTTGCACTCCACCGCCGACGGCTGGGTCGTGGCGGACTCCAAGACCGACCAGGCGACCGTGTTCACCCCCGACGGGCGCCCCCTGGAGTCCTTCGCCATCTCCGCCTCCGCAGGCGCCGGGTTCCACAAGGCAGCGCTCCCCATCGGGGGGCAGACGCCCACGAGCGCGCAGCTGCGCGACTTCCTCACAACCGGCGAGGCCCCATGGGCCGAAGGGCTGCTGCGCACCCGGGCCACGACAACCGACAACGGGGCAACGGTCTGCGACACCCTCTCCTTCACACCGACCGGCTCCACCCACCCCACCCGCGAAACGACTACCTCCGACACATTCTCCCCAGACCGGACCACTGGAGAATGTCGCATGGGTGCTCAGAACGCGGCAATCAGCAAGGACCACTCGGTCATCCACACCTGGAGCCACTACGGCGGTGACAGAGACGCGCTCATCGACATGCACAGCGTCGGTCTCTTCCACACTTCTGGTAGCTTCACTCCCACGGATGGCTTCGCTGGGACTGGCGAAATATCCTTCCACGTGTACGACGACCTCGTCCTCGTGGTCGATTACATGGCCATCACGGCCTACACTCCCCGGTGGTCCTGAGACGCTCGCGCATCGGTGTCCTCCCGAGGTCACCATCCGGTTAACGCCAACACTGTCGTGTGATAGAAACTACTCATGACCAATGACGATCACACGGGCACCGACGTTCCCGCGCGCGAGGAAGGCACGCACTCACTGAGCGCGGCGCGCGCCGCCACTTTGATCGGTACGCCCCCGCCTCGCCCGACGAGTCGCGTGAAGCCGGTCCTTCTCATGGGGCTCCTGTCCGTCGTCGCCGTCGTCGCCGCCATCGGCTTCTTTCACCGACTCGTGCCCTCACCCTCACAGCCGGAGGATCAGCGTTCATACACCACGATGCCCACCATCGGGTACTCGGGGTCCGCGACGAGCACGGGAGCGATCTCCCCCGCCTGGGCCTCGGGCGTCGAAACGGCGTGGAGGATCCCTTTCCCGTCCACGAAGTACGGGCCGCGGGCACTCACGACCGTGGAGGGCACCACACTGTATGCCCTCTTCGAAGACCCCGATCGCTCCACCCACCAGGTCACCGCCGCGGCCTTCGACATCTCCTCCGAGCAGCCGCGCGAGCTGTGGCGCACGACGGGTCCCGTTCCCGCCTCGTTCGGGCGGCCCAGCTTCGTGTCCTACGAAGACCAGTTCATCGTCGGCAGCATCGTCGTCAACAAGGCGTCGGGGGCGCAGTCCTTAGCTCCCTGGGAGGGATCGGAGGCGCTCGCGGCCGTTGACGGCATCGTCGTGACCTGCGATAACAAACGAGCGTGCTCGGGCTGGACGCAGGAGGCCTCGTCGTGGGTGCGCCAGTGGGAAACAACCACTGCCAACCAACAGGGCAGCCTGTCCACGTTAACCAAGCTCACCTACCCCGATACACCCGTCATCGGTACCGGAGAGCACGAGTCGGTCGTCCTGCCCGTCGATTCGCAGACGCATGCGGCACAGCTCCTCGATCCGCGAACCGGGCAGGTCACGGACGTAGGATCTGTGAGCCCCTTCAGGGACAGGCAGAACAACGTTATGTCGTTTGTTATCACCAGCGATGGGATCCTGGCCCTCAACGACGACCTCTTCGTCACCTACGACGCCGACGGCTTCATCACGGGCACCCAGTCCTACAAGCAGATGAAGAGAATACCAACACGCGACGGACGCTTGCCTACCACGGCCGAACTCGGAGACTTCCTGAGCGGCGCCCACCCTGCATGGTCGAACGCGACGGTCACCGCCCCGACAAAGACGGTGGCCGGCTTCCCCTTTAGCCTCACGGTGACGCCGAGCGACGGACGCCCGCCCTTCACTCTTGACGCCGGGAACAATGACCAGCATTACTACGTCAGCACGTTTTGGCCCTCCGAGGTCCGCGCCAGCGCCGACGCGTCGGTCGTGTACGTCGAGTCCGTCGATCACGCCAACGGGGGTAATCGGTTCTTCTTCGACACGGCGAGCGGCCTCGGACACGGATCGGAGGAGCTCCGCGACGCCGAAGACCTCTTGTGGGCCTTCGACGACCTGGCCATCGGCGTGACGATCGACGGCATCGTGGCGTTCACCCCAAAGGCCTCGTAAACTCCTGCCCGACCAACGACAGAAAAGGTATAGCCCGTGAGCACCAACGCCCCCCGGTACAGGAACTCCCTCCCGACACCCAAACCTTCTCGAGCGACACGCGCCTTCGTGGTCGGCGTCACTTTCCTCGCGGTCCTCGCCACCTCCCTCACCTTCTCGCTCGGCACCAGCGCCCTCCAGCTCCCTGGCCCGACGGCGACCCCGCCTCCGCACGTCCCCGGTCCGGAACAGACGGCGCAGCCGGACGCGATCGGCTACCACGGACAGGCCACCAACACGGGCGAGCTCTCCAGCTCGTGGGCCTCGGGCATCGCGACGGCTTGGACCCTGCCCGCCAGCGACGCTCTCCTGCCCGCGCAGTTGATCGCCGAGGGCTCGACCCTGTACGCGCTGTCCTACGGAAGCGGCGCCGACGCGGTGGTCACCGTGTCCGCCTACGACGTCTCAGGGGCCGAGCCGGTCGCACAGTGGAGCACGACCGGACCGCTGCCGTCTCGGATTCGCGCCGAGGCGTTCCCATCCTCCGTCTCGACCCAGGACGAGATTCTGCTCAGCGACATCATCGTCGATCGGTCGACCGGCAGCCAGACGCAGGCCCCCTGGGGCTCCGAGCTCCCGATGGGGGTGGCAGGCGGTGTCCTCGTCACCTGCGACACCTTCAACTCGTGCTCCGGGTGGTCCCACGACTCGGGCGAGTGGACGACACTGTGGTCCACACAGACCTCGCCCCAGCGCCGCGCGGGCCTCGCACACTCGGGGCTCACGAAGCCCACGACGGCCGTCATCAGCAGCGGTACGGACAAGGCCGTGGTCGTCCCCGTCGACGAGGCTCACTTTGCCCCGCAGGTCATCAACCCGACCACGGGCGCACTCACGACGCTCGGGGAGGCCCCCTCCGGGCTCTGCCCTTCAAGCTCCAGGGTCACGCTGGCAGGAGATGGACTCCTCGTGGCCGGAGAGAAGGAAACCATCGCCTACAACACCGCGGGCCAGGTTGTCGGCACGTTCAACGCCGGTTGGGAGCTCGACAAGTTCCCAACGACCGACCGCGAGCTTCCGAGCGTGGCATTCCTCGGAGCCTTCTTGACGCAGGGCAACGCCCAGTGGACGTCTGGCGCCCTGGAGCGCGTCTATTCCAAGGATGCAAACGGCTACATCCTGTCGCTCACTCTCAGCAACGGGAAGAACCTCACGCTCAACCCCGGCGAGTCATTCCGTGAAACTCGAGGGGGCGAGGGATGGTCCGTCGCTCAGGTGCGCGCCAGCTCCGATGGCAAGGCGCTGTACATCCAGGGCTACTCAGGCAGCCCCACGGCCTCGTTCTTCTTCAATGCGGAGGACCCGATGACGTACGTGTCGCCGGTCATGAACGAGGCGACGAACTTCGTGTGGGTCTACGACGACTTGCTCGTCGGGGCTCACGCCGGCGCGATCGTTGCCTTCACGCCCGACACCCACTAGGCGGAAGGGCAAAGGATCGTCCCCGACGCCCGAGACTCACTCGGATGCCGGGGACGTATCGCTTGCGGGCGCGGGCGCCTCGTCAAGGAGCTCAGTACTCCATGTGGTCCAGGGTCGCGCGGTGTGCCTTGACGGGGATCGTCAGGGCAAGTCCGACGGCGAGGATCAGCATGATGCCGAGGATGCCCCAGTAGGTGTAGTCCTGCCCGCTCGGCGTGAGGGCCGCGCCGATGGCGAGGAAGAGGCTGTACATGGCGGGAGCCATGAAGGACACGGCGCGACCGGTGGTGGCGTAGAGGCCGAAGACCTCGCCTTCGCGTCCCGCGGGGATGATGCGAGAGAGGAACGAGCGCGACGCCGACTGCGTGGGACCGACGAAGACGCAGAGGATCAGGCCGAGGGTCCAAAAGACGAGGGGCCCGTTGGAGTGGAGGAAGAAGACACCGAATCCGGCGACGACCATGGCGGATAGGGACAGGATGATGACCTTCTTTGGTCCGATCTTGTCGTCGACCCACCCGAAGGCGACGGTCGCCAGGCCTGCGACGATGTTGGCGGCGATCGCGAAGAGCATGACGTCGCTGGCGCTGAAGCCGAAGGCGGTCTTGGCCAGGACGGCCCCGAAGGTGAAGACGCCGGCCAGCCCGTCGCGGAACACGGCGGAGGCGACGAGGAAGAACAGGGTGTGGGGGGCCTCGCGCTTGAGGGTGCGCACGGTGTGCCACAGCAGCTTGTAGGATTCGAGGATGTTCTCGTGGCTCGGGCCGCTCTGCGGGTTCTTGGGCAGCGGCGGGTTCAGGATGACGGGGAGCGCGAAGCCGCCGAGCCACAGGGCTGCGATGACCATCGAGATGCGGATGTTCAGGTGGGAGTCGGTGGGCACGTGCGCGAGGTTCACGCCGATGAGCCCGACGTAGAGGATGAGCAGCAGGACGATGCCGCCGATGTATCCGGCTGCCCAGCCGAAGCCGGAGATCTTGCCTCGGTCTTCCTTCTCCCCGAGGTGGTTGAGCATCGCGTTGTAGTTGACGGACGCGAACTCGAAGAACACGTTGCCGAGCCCGAGTAGCGCGATTCCGAGCATGAGCGCGCCGTTGGCCCCCAGGACCGATTCCGGGTGGACGAAGTACATGGCGAGCATGCACACGACGACGGCGCCCGTGAACCATCCGAGCCAGACGCCGCCTCGGCCTCGCCGGTCGGCGCGCTGACCCGTGATGGGGGCGAGCAGGGCGATGAACAGGCCGGCGATCGTCATGCCGTTGCTGAGCATGGACGAGGCCGTTCCCGAGTCGGTGAAGACACCGTCGCTGGTCAGGTAGGTCGTGAACACGAAGGTCGTGGCGACCGCGTTGAAGGCGGCGCTGCCCCAGTCCCACGCCGCCCAGTCGATGACTTTGCGCGTGATGACGCGGCGGGTGGAGGAGGTCGAGGTGCTCATGAGGTCTGGGTTCCTTCGGTGGGAGTTCTCGGCGGCGCGTGCGCGTCCAGGGTGAAACTACCACGTTTCGCCCCTCCGACGTACCCGAGGCCGTTGAGCGGCGACGGCCGAGGAATCGGCAACGCTGGAGGAGCGCGTGCCCTATGCTGGGGTGTCGGGCGAAGGAGAGACACGATGACAACCCCTGCACTCTTGAGCGCTCCCGAGGCGGACGAACGACTGTCGAAGGCGAGCAACTGGGCTCGCACAGCGGTCTTCTCCCCTCTCGCAGCAATCCTCGTCCTGTTCCTCCACGGGCACCTGCCCGTCGGCTTGGTCCTGTTCCTCTCGGGAATGTTCTTCCTCATGTGCATCGTCTCCCTCGCCGTCGGGCTTGGAGAGCACGCACGCCACGGTGGCGGCTGGATCGTGCACGTCGAGGGCGAAGGGCTGGTCATACATCCCTCCCTGGCCAACGTTCGCGCGCTCTACATCAGCCTCGTGATCGGGATGGCCTGCGGACCGGTCGCGCTCGTCATTGAACTGGCACTTCGAGACAGCCTAGCGGGCATCATCGGCACCGTCATCGTCGGTTTCTTCTTCTCGGCGGCATCCTTCGTCTACATAAGGGTTCTTCCCCACCGGCCCACACTGATCCACCGCGGGCCGATCATCCGGGTATGCCCCGATCATGTCGAGTTTCAGCCGCTCCTCGACGATTCTCCGACGCGCATTCCGTGGGACTCGCGCCCCACCATCGAGGGTTTCTCCCAGGTGACGCTGAACTACGTTCCGTACATATTCATGCACGTGTCCGTTGAGGGGGCCGACCGGGACATGGTCTTGGATATGACAGGCACTCCCATACCGTTCGCGTGGCTCACGCGCATCATCAATTACTTCAACGACAACCCGGATAGGCGCGATGCTCTCGGCCTGCGGGAGGGCGCGAGCATCGTGCGCGCGATCCTGACAGCCCCCTAAGCAAGGGAGGACGCGCGGGATAGAGCCCAGCGTCTTTCCGCCAGCAACCGATGCGCCACGACCCAAGGAGCCGGATTATGAGAGTTCATCTGCGGCCTAACAGGTGCGAGTCCCCCGCGCGTTTCCCGTGGGAGAGTACGCCTCACGTCGCACGCATCGAAGCGCCACAGGTGAAACACCATTCCATCGACCTGGCACACCTCCCCTACTACATGTTTGGAGAATCGTGGTGACTACGGCACGTCTGATCGACACGTCTGAAGTGGATGAGAATCAGAGTAGAGCGAGCAATTGGATCAAGGTTGCATGCGTGCTTGCTGCGTCCACTGTCATCGGCGTTTTCCTGAGCAGATACGTCTCAATGAGCATCACCATGTTGTTGACGTTCTACTCATTGCTCGGTACGCTCCTGGTGACCGGCCTCGGATTACATCGACTGTGGCTCGACCACAGGGGCCCAACGGTTCACATTGATGAGGGAGGGGTGGCAGTTTATCCCACCCTCACGGCCATTCGGCTCAGCTACGTGTTCATGATCGCCGTCGCGACATGGGGACCGGCGGCTATCGTCTTCTACGTGCTTCGACCCGACAGCGTAGGCGGCATCGTCCTCGGCATCTCGTTTTCTTTCTTGGGTTATGTTCTGCTCCGGCGAACGCCATATCGGCCGTCCAACATCCACCACTCACCCATCATCACCCTCACGCCCACCCACCTGGGAATTCATCCACTCCTGAGCGATGTCGCCACCACAATCCCGTGGGACAAGCAGCCGCGCATTGAGGGCATCGAGCAGGTGAAGACAACCTACGACAGCTACAACCTGCTACATGTATCCGCTCGCGACATCAAGGGTACGCTGCGCCTCGACACGATGGGGTTACCCCTACGATTCTGGCAGCTTAAGCGGATCATTAATCACTTCAACACCCACCCTGAAGACCGCGCGATCCTTGGGACCCCAGGGGGCATCGACCTCGTCGCCGAGATCATCACAGCGGGAGGCTCGGCATGATTGCTCTGCGCTTCGTAAGACGGCCGCTGGATCCCCACCAGGCGGACGTCATCAGACGGCGGGCATGGGGCGTGTCGGTCCTCCTGTACGCCCTCGGTATCGCCGCTACGATCCCCCTCATTGTTCTCGTGGCACAGGGAAACGCCCCACGCATGCTGGTCCACAGCCTCGCCATTGCGCTTATCGTTCTCATCTGCTTCGTTCCCACCGCCATCGCGTATGCCCGCTCCCCCATGCGTGAGCCACGGATTGTCTTCGCCAGGTACGACGACGAGCGCGTGGTCTGCGAGATCGAGCTCATCGCGGACACCACCGTCGCGCGCCTACGTTCCGCCGGATTCGCGTGGGGGATCAGCGGTATTGTCATTTCCCTCATTCCGCTTGCGTTCTCATCGAGTCCCAAACACGGATTTGCCCTATCCGTCGGCACAGTCTTTATGCTCGGCTCCTTGTTCCTCAAGCAACCAACCGTCTTTTTCCCTCAACCAGAGAAATTTAAACGCCAGAGGATCGCTCTTCACCCGGCCGGAGTCATCGTCGCGAACCCAACTCTTTCTCCCAGCCTTATCATGACAGACTGGGCTGCAGCGCCCTACATGGGGACGACCCGCGCGGGGGTCACCGATCTTCACTGGGAGGCAGACGGCGAGAAGGGCATCTCTCGCCTGCTTTTGACGGATCTGGGATTATCCTTTGTGGCTCTGGAGCGCATCATGCGCTACTTCGTTGCCAACGCCGACCAGCGCGACGTGCTCGCCACTAGGGACGGCGTCGCGGTCGTGCGAGCCATCCTGCGCGGCAGCGCTCCGCCCAGGTTCTAGGGGTGGGCCTCCGCGTCGGCGAGGAGGCGCGCGATGGCCAGGTCGAGGGGGCGCGTGACCTTCAGGGAGAGTTCATCTCCGGCAACGGTCTGAACGGAACCTCCGATGGCCTCGACGAGGCCGGCGTCGTCTGTGGCAGCAGCCGCCTCGTCCGCGCCCAGGGAGGCGCCCGCCTCGTGCGCGCAGATGAGGACGTCCCAGCGGAAGCCCTGCGGAGTCTGCACGGCGACCATGTCGGAGCGGCGAGGCGTGCCGACGACCACGCCAGAGGCGTCCACGGTCTTGAGAGTGTCGGTGACGGGAAGGACGGGGATAACGGCCCTCGCCCCGCCGCGCACAGCGCCAATGACGCGGCGCGTCACCTCGGGGGGCGTCAGAGGCCGGGCCGCGTCGTGCACGAGGACGATCGAGTCCGGCTCGCGCTTCCCGAGCGCAGTCAGGCCGAGGGCCACGGATTCCTGACGCGAGCGATCGGAGCCGGCGACGACGGTGAGGTCGTCGATATCGGACAGGGCGCTGCGAAACTCCTCGATCGACGAGGCCGGGGCCGTCACGACGATCGCGCCCACTCCCCCGGCGCGTAGGCCTCGGGCCGCCCACCACACAAGGGGGCGACCCGACAATTCGACGAGGGCTTTGGGGCACTCGCAGCCGAGACGAGATCCGGACCCCGCGGCCGTGAGGACCGCGCGCACCTCACTGGGCAAGGGCATCGTCCTCGATCTCGATGCGCCCCTCGGCGAGAACGGAATCGAGCCGCTCGGCCGCCGCTGTCTTCTCGATGTTGCGGGCGAGGGCGAGCTCGGAGGTCAGGATGGAGCGGGCCTTCGTCAGCATGCGCTTCTCGCCCGTGGACAACTTCTTCAGATCATCGCGGCGAGTCAGGTCGCGCACGACTTCGGCGACCTTCACGATGTCACCCGTGGCAATCTTCTCCTGGTTCGCCTTGAAGCGGCGAGACCAGTTCGTGGGTTCCTCAACGTAGGGGGCGCGCAGGACGGAGAGGACTTCCTCGAGCCCGTCCTCGTCAACAATGTCGCGTACGCCGACCATGTCGACGTTCTCTGCGGGGACCTGAATCTCGAGGTCCCCCTGGTTGACACGCAGCTTCAGGTAGGTGCGCTCTTCACCGCGAATGGTGCGCGTCATGACCTCTTCAATCGTGGCAGCACCGTGGTGCGGGTAGACAACCGTCTGACCGATTTCGAACGACATGGAAGAACTCCTGGATGCTTGCGTGAACAGCACACCCATTCTACCAGCTGAGAGTCGTATAGCGCCCAGACAGTGTGAAAGCTCAACACTACACTCATCGCCATAGCGACACAAACGAACATCGGCGCGTGTCTCACCCGGCGTTCAGGCGCCCCGCTCCGGGGAAGAAGCGGTGCGACCGGCGCGTCGGGAGTCGCGCCATGTCCGCACCGATTCGACGGCGAAGCCCCAGCTTCGTCTGATGGACGAGGCCGGGGCTTGCGCGTCGCTCACTTGCCCTGGTTGGCGACCGCGGCGATCTTGGCCTCGGCCTCGGGATCCAGGTAGGTGCCGCCCTTCTTGATGGGCTTGAGGGTTTCCTCGTCGAGCTCGTACACGAGCGGGATGCCGGTGGGGATGTTGACGCCGGCGATGTCCGCGTCGGAGATCTCATCCAGGTGCTTGACGATGGCGCGCAGGGAGTTGCCGTGCGCGGCAATCATGACGGTCTTACCGGTCTTGATGGCCGGAACGATCGTCGCATCCCAGTAGGGGAGCAGGCGCGCGATGACGTCCTTCAGGCACTCGCTCATGGGAACGGGTTCGCCGGCGTAGCGCGGATCGGCGTCCTGAGAGAACTCCGAACCCGCCTCGATGGCCGGCGGGGCAACGTCGAAGGAGCGGCGCCACAGCATGAACTGCTCCTCGCCGTATTCGTCGCGGATCTCCTTCTTGTTCTTGCCCTGCAGCGCACCGTAGTGGCGTTCATTGAGGCGCCAGTTGCGCTCGACGGGGATCCAGTGACGATCAGCGGCATCGAGCGCCAGGTTGGCGGTCATGATGGCTCGACGCAGCATCGAGGTGAACAGGAGGTCGGGCTTGACTCCGGCTTCCTTGAGGAGCTCGCCACCGTGAGTAGCCTCCGCGCGGCCCTTGTCCGACAGCGGAACATCCACCCAACCGGTGAAGAGGTTCTTTGCATTCCATTCGCTCTCGCCGTGGCGGAGCAGCACCAGTTTGTAGCTCATGTCTCTATTGTTCCACAGGCGCGTCTCGACTCCCACACCCCGTGTCGTTGATCACGCCACAGAATGGGCCGCGGTGCCGCAACCCCGCGAATGCGAAGGAGAATCGCGATCCATGCTCGATCCCCAGGCACATTCCCGGCGACTGCCCAACTGACCTCTTGACTTTCACCTCAGAACGTTGAAATACCGGCGTTTTCAACACTTACCGGATCATTGTCCATCTTGTATTTTTCCCGTACGGTAGGGGCATGAATACTGCGCGCTCCTCCCTGACTGTTCTCACGCTCGTCGCCGCGACCGCCCTTGCCCTGGGTGCCTGCGCGGCCTCGAAGCCCCAGGATTCTGCTGCTTCGCCGAGCGCGGCTGCATCCACCCCCTCCCCCTCCGCCTCCATCGATACGGTTCCGACGGTACCGGGGTATCGCCCCGGCGAGATTCCCCCGGTCCCCCTGTTCTCCGTCCCTTCCATGGATGTGTTCGCCTCGAACGCGGACAAGGCCGTCATCCAGACCGCCTCCTCATCCCTCCAGTCCGTCCCGGGCATCACGGTTTCCCCCGCCAAGTGCGACGGCAACGTCCTCATCTCGGGCAGCACGGTCTTCGGCGGCGACGGCTCAGCATCAACCTCGACAGGAGACGGACTCGTCATCAACAACGGAGACGGCGCAGGCTCGATCGTCGAAGGCCCCATCACCATCACCTACGGCGGTGACGGCAGCGGGTCCTACGTCAACTCCGACACCCAGGTGTCCCTGTTTATCCTTGCGGACGGTGGGGGAACATACTCCGCCGGGCCGGTCAGCGTCTTCATTGACAGCCGCGGCTACGGCAACTACTCCAACTCCGAGACCGACGAGAGTATCGTCAACAACGGCGACGGATCGGGCAACTACACGATCGGAAAAACAACAATCTATAACAATAAAGACGGATCGGGCAGCTATAGCGATGGAACATTGTCGATCATCAACTATGGTGACGGTACGGCATTGGTGAACGGCGTGACGATCACGGACGCACCCAAGGTTGAGCCGCTCCCTGCGCTCGGGAAGTTCCCGCCGGTGGAGTCTTTGAAGCCCGTGGAGTCCTGCGGGACGGTCATCACCCTCGAAGACGGCATCCTCTTCGACTTCGGCAAGTCCGACATCCGACCCGACGCCGCCCAAACCCTCTCCACACTCGCCACCGTCCTCAACAACGCCAAAGTCCCCTCCGCACACATCTACGGACACACCGACTCCGTCTCCGACGAAGCCTTCAACCAGAAACTCTCCGAAGACCGAGCAAACGCCGTCATGAACGACCTCAGCAAGAACGGCGTCACCGCAACCCTCGACGCCACCGGCTACGGCGAAACCAAACCCGTGGCCCCCAACGAAAACCCCGACGGAAGCGACAACCCCGCCGGACGCGCCCTCAACCGCCGCGTCGAAATCTACATCCCCGCCTTCTAGTACCCTGTGGCACGAAGCAACCCAATTCCGACCTACGAAACGGAGACAACATGTCCCTGAAGTCCCTCGTCCCGCTGGCCGCCGCCGTTGCGATCTCGTCCGCCGCCCTGAGCGGGTGCGTCATCAACTCGCCCTCCTCCAGCCCCTCTTCCACCGAGTCCTCCAGCCCCACAGCCGCCGCCTCGCCCGAGGCATCGGGTTCCTCGGCGAGTTCCGACCAGAAGACGGACGCTTCCGCGCCCTTCACGATCAACGATTCCGGCACCAAGGTGCGCATTCCGGACGGAACCACGAAGGTGGTGATTAATGGATCCAACCTCGAGGTTGACGGCGACGACGTCACCGAGATCACCGTCAGTGGTTCCAACAACCACATCGATGTGGATTCTGTTCAGCACGTGAGCTTCACGGGTTCCAACAACGTCATCGAATACGACAACGGAAACGCTCCCCATGTCATGAGCGATTCCGGAACAAATAACACCGTCACGAAGAACTGACGAAAACTATCTGGGGGCCGCGCGATGCGCGGCCCCCAGATAGTGCAGCGATTGGGGCGCGCAGGAAACTGCGCGCCCCAATCCGTTGGGCTCCTCAGGCGTTGGCCTTGCGATAGGCCTCAACGATCGGGGCGGGGATGCGCCCGCGGTCCGAGACCTGATGCCCCTCGGCGAGAGCCCACGCACGAATCTTCGCGTTCTCGAGACGCTGCGTCGGGTTTCCTGCGTTGCCGCGGCGGCGAGTGGAACCGGTCTTGCGCCCGGCCTTGATGTAGGGCTGGATGGCCTCGGCGAATTCCTCAAAGTGCTCGCGGCTCAGATCGATCTCATACGAGGCGCCATTGAATGCGAATCGGACAGTCTGATCGGCGGGCGATCCATCGAAATCATCGACAACTTCCACAATCTTCGTCGTCTTCTTCATGTACTCACTCCTTCATGCGTTCCAAGAATTCCAGATCCCTATCAACATGGAATTCAATGAAATCAGATTAACGCAATTCGCCATATCTTTCTCATCATCCCATTCACGCGCCGAACGTGAGTTACGCTGCACTGATTTCTAGCTGTGGGTAATTGAAAGTTATACTCGTAGCCGCCCGCGAGGTCGTCATCGGCCTCGCCGGTGAGGAGCACGACACGAGGAGAAGCAGTGAGCCGAGCACACCACCCCCGCGCAGCAGCCTGGGAACTCTACTTCACGGCGACCGCGCGCCTCACCGAACGCATCGAAGCGGCACTCAAGGGGCAGGCCGGACTCTCCATGCCCGAATACTCCGTCCTGCTCATGACCGACCGCGCGGGAGAGGAGGGAATCCGCCCCTCCGTGCTGGCCCATCGGGTCGTCTTCTCACGTTCGCGCCTCACGCACACGATGAAGCGCCTCGAATCACGCGGACTCATCGAGCGCCGCCCCTGTCAGGGCGACGGGCGCGGCGGCCTCGTCTTCCTCACGCTCGACGGAAAGACTCTCTTCGACAAGGCTGCGCTCATCCAGCGCGCCGTCATCCGCCGCCTGTTCCTTGACGACATCACACCCGAAGAGGTGTCCGTGCTCACCTCTCTTTTCTCCAGGGTCAGCGCGCGCCTTGACGAGGATTCACTGTGCTGAGCCACACCCGCCGCCTCGCTGCAGCCACCGTGGCCACCGGCATCATTGTCGGCCTCGTCGGCCTGGCGTGCATTCACCTGCTGCATTGGATCCAGGCGCTGGCCTGGAACATGCATTCGGGCACGCTCCTGCAGGCCGTGAGCGCCGCCTCCCCCACTCGCCGCGTCGGAGTCCTCGCCCTGGCCGGAGCGATCGGCGCGCTGTCCTGGTTCTTCCTCTTCCGGCGCAATCAGACGATCACGTCGGTCGGCGCTGCGGTGGAGGGCACGCCGATGCCTCCTCTTCGGGCCGTGTGGCACGCCCTCACCCAGATCGTCATCGTCGGCCTCGGGGCCTCGGTCGGACGCGAGGTCGCCCCCCGAGAGATGGCCGCAGCGCTCGCCGCCGCGGCGGCCGATCGGCTCGGCCTGTGCGCGCAGGACCGCAGGATCATCGTCGCCTGCGGAGCGGGCGCGGGACTGGCGGCCGTCTACTCGATTCCGCTGTCGGGAGCCATCTACACCCTTGAGGTCCTCCTCGTCTCCCGATCCGCGCGCGCCGTCGCACCCGCCCTCGTCAGTTCTTCCATCGCAGTCCTCCTGTCGACGGGTTTCACCAGGCCCGCCTTCTTCTACTCGCTTCCCCCCCTCACCCCTTCCCTGTCTCTCACGGTGTTTGGGGCGCTCGTCGGTCCGCTCCTGGGGGCGGCCGGGTGGGTGTTTCGCCGGGTGGTCGCCTCCCTCGGTTCGGCTCGCCCGCGCGACTGGCGCCTCCTCGTCGCCATGCCGCTCTGCTTCACTCTCGTCGGCCTCGTCTCGACCCGGGTGCCCTCGGTGCTCGGAAACGGGCAGGCCAGCGCCCAAACTCAGTTCGACGCCGCCTGGGCCGCAGGAGCCGGCGTCGCCCTCGCCGCGCTTGTCCTCGTTGCCAAGACCGCCACAACCCTCGCGACGATTCGCTCCGGCGGCTGGGGCGGCGTCCTGACTCCCGCGGTTGCCTTGGGGGCGGGTCTCGGGGCCGTCATCGGACTGCCCTGGGCCGCCGCATGGCCGGGATCACAGGTTGCGGCCTTCGCGTTCCTGGGCGCGGCAGCCTTCCTCGGCGCATCCATGAAGGCCCCCTTCACCGGCCTCATCCTGGTCATCGAGTTCACCGGCGAGGGCGCCACGATCCTCGTGCCCGCGGTTCTCGCGGTCGGGGGCGCCACCGCAGCCGCCAGCTGGCTTGCCCGCAGGCACTCCCGGGGAAGTCTCACCGCGAGCTCAACACCTGGATCCCCGCGGCTCACGGACGAATCCGGGCGGTGAGGAGGACCGGCGGACCTGCGTCATTCGACCGATGCCGCTTCCCCCTCGTCACGATCATATCTGCGCGAGCGCCTGTTCCAGGTCCGCGATCAGGTCCCCTGCGTCCTCCAGGCCCACCGCCAGGCGCAGCAGCGTCCCGGGCACCCCGCCCACGCCGCCCGCGCGCGTCGAGTGCGTCATGATCGCAGGATGCTCGATGAGGGACTCCGGAGCGCCCAGCGACGCCGCCAGCGCGAAGAGGCGCGTACGCGTCGACAGGCGGATGGCCGCCTCCTCGGTGGCCACCTGGAAGGAGAGGACCCCGCCCACGCCTCGCGGATTCTGGCGCTGCGCAATCCCGTGCCCCGGATCCGAGGCCAGGCCCGGGTAGTGCACGGAGGTGACCTTGGGGTGCTCGGCCAGGTACTCGGCGACCCTCTGCGTATTCTCGCAGTGTCGCTCGACCCGCAGAGCGAGCGTCTTCAGGCCCCGGTGCGCAAGGTAGGTATCCCGCGGGGAGGGCACGTGCCCGAGCGTCATCTGCAGCTTGACCGCCTCCGCGGCCGCATCCGCCTCGTCGAAGAAGGGGGTGACGTGGGCGGGGAGTGTCAGGTCATCGCGCAGCACGAAAGCCCCTCCCACGACGTCCGAGTGCCCGGCCACGTACTTCGTGGTCGAGTGCACCACGGCGTCCGCTCCCAGGTCGAGGGGACGCTGCAGAACGGGGGTCGCGAAGGTGTTATCGACCACCAGCAGGCCGCCCACCTCGTGAGTCAGCTCCGCGATGGCGGCGATGTCGGTCACCGTGAGAAACGGGTTCGACGGGGTTTCCACCCAGACGATCTGGGGGCGAGCCCTCCGAATCGCGCGCGCCGCCACGTCCACGTCGGTCAGATCCACCGACTCCGATGCGATGCCCTCGGCGGGTTTGATGACGCTGAGCAGTTTGTGCGTGCCCCCGTACACGTCGGTCGAGTGCACGACCTGATCCCCCGGTCTGGCCAGCAGGCGAATGAGCGTGTCTTCCGCGCTCATTCCGGACGGGAAAGCGAAGCCGTTCCGCGCGCCTTCCAGGGCCGCGATTGCCCCCGCGAAGGCGTTGGTCGTCGGGTTAGCGCAGCGGCCGTACTCGTAGCCGTCGCGCAGCTGCCCGGGCCGGTCTTGAACGTAGGTGGAGGCGACGTGGATCGGGGGAACGACGTCGCCGGTCACCGGATCCGGCGCACAGCCGATGTGAATGGCCAGCGTTGCAAGGTCGTGACAGTCGGGGGAGTCCATGCCCTCACGCTACGAGGCGTTCAGCCCCCGCGCCGGATCGGTTCGTCCGCCGGTCGATTGTGACAGCAAAGGGTCGGCGCGCACGCCCTAGATCCAACCCGCGAGCGCGATGCGCGCCTGTTCCTCCAGGGCGCTCACGGCCCCATCCGACGCGTTCGCCCACGGCACGTAGTGGTAGTCCCCGCCCCCCGCCTCGGTGAAGGTCTCGCGGTTGAGCTGGTCGATCTCCTCCAGCGTCTCCAGGCAGTCGGCCGTAAACCCTGGGCATATGACATCGACGCGGGGGCAGTGCTCGCCACCGAGCCTCGCCATTTCCTCGATTGTTTGCGGTCCCAGCCACTCGGCGCGGCCAAAGACGCTCTGGAATGTCGCAGTGAGCGTCCCCATCGGCAGCCCGAGCCGAGCTTCGAGGGCCGCCACGGTTCGACGGCATTCGGCGCGGTAAGGGTCGCCCGCCTGATCCATCGCCACGGGAATCGAGTGGAAGGAGACGACCACGCGCTCTCCGGCCAGGAAGTTTGGGCGCCCCTCGCGCTCCCAGTGGGCCTCCAGCGCGACGGCGAGCGCGTCGATGTAGGCGGGCGAGGCTGGGAACGAGCGGTGCAGGCGCATCTCGAATCCGTCTCGGTTGCGTCCGATCCAGGCGCACACGGCGTCGTTGATCGACGCGACCGTCGTCGCCGAATAATGGGGGTAGGCGGGAAGCACGGCCACGCGGCGCACGCCCTGGGCGTGCAGGCGATCCAACGCGGCGCCGATCGAGAGCTGACCGTATCGCATGGCAACCTCCACCCGCACGCCGGGAAGGCGCTCGCCGAGGAGGCGCGCCTGCTCACGGGTGTAGTGCATGAGGGGCGAGCCCTGCTCCAGCCAGATGCTGCGGTACTTGCGGGACACCTCGCGGGGGCGCACCCGCAGGATGATTCCTTCGAGGATCGGCTTCCACAGGAACGGGTTCATCTCGATGACGCGCCGGTCGGACAGGAACTCGCGGAGGAAGGCACGCACCGGTCCGGGTTCGGGAGCGCTCGGGGTTCCGAGGTTAACCAGGACGAGGGCGACGGCGTCGTCGGGGCGGGAGGGCGCGGCTGCGGCGAGCGAGGCCTCGGCGACCTCGGGGTCCTGGGAGTTCATCACGCCTCCAGCGTAGTGATCGCGGTCCCGCGTGTCGCTGACGGGGTGTCACCTCCGCCCACGGGTGGAGCTCGGGTGAGCGCGTGGACGAGCGCGGGGGCGGGGCACGCCGGACCTCCCGGTTTGGCCCACGGGAGCCGAACCTTCAACGGGACCGGGGTGTCCCGCCTCCTAGGCGGGACACCCCGGTGCTGTGGCGAGCCGGGCAGGCTCACACCCCGGCCGTGAAGGGTAGGCTCAGGCCTGGCCGTTTTGCGAACGGATGAACCATGCCTGCTGCTCGAGGCGACGAATGTAGTCGTTGAGGATATCCGCAGAAGCCGAATCCTCGGCGTCGACCTTCTCGTGGACGTCGCGCATGGTGGCGACGGTGGCGTTGATCGCGGCGATGGCGAGCTCCTCGGCATCGTCCGTCTTGATGATCGTCTCGGGCACCGTGGGCAGGGTGTTGCGCTGCGCCACGACCTCGGGCAGGCCGTTGGGGACGGCCTGCATGGCGCGCATGCGCTCGGCGACCTCGTCGGAGGCCTCGCGCGCGATGTTAACGACATCGTCGAGGAAGAGGTGCAGCGAACGGAATCCGTCGCCCGTGATGTTCCAGTGCAGCTGCTTGCCCACGAGGGACAGCGCCGTCACGTCGGTGAGGACCTTCTGCAGGTTGCCTGCGAGGACGTCGGAAGCTTTGAAACCAGTGGACTCAACGGTCATGTTGATTCTCCTTCGCTCGTGTTGTTACGTGGCGGACCTACCCTCGCGGGACCGCCTCTTGGTCACATCCATCTTGGTCCTTTGGTCCCGCATTTTCTAGTCCTAACTCGCCGTTCGTTGCCTGTTTCACGGCGCGGCCACTTCCGGGAATAAAACGCCGAAAGCGCGCGTTATATCGCCGTTGGCTCGCACGCGACAGGTGGATAGGAGCGCCTTACCAATCTTGGTCGAGGCCGCGGTTACCTCACGGTCCCGTCCGCCCCGGCGAGCCGCGGCTTGCCCGCGACTCGGCTGCGCCTCGACACCCGCATCCAGACATGCGCGGGGAGAAGACACGAGCGCCCACCCCGAGCGGGGTGGGCGCATCCGAGCCGCCTGTGGGAATCGAACCCACGACCTATTCATTACGAGTGAATCGCTCTGCCGACTGAGCTAAGGCGGCCGCGCCTGCCGTTCCACCGTCTCCGGGGCGCGCAGGCAACGGCACAACTGTACTGGAATGTGTGCCGCGAACGCAAACCAGGACACCCCCCTGAGGGATGTCGTGGGTCACGCACCTACTGGCACATGAGCCCGTCGGAGGGGACGGTGCCCTTGACCAGGTAGTCTTCGACGGCCCGCACGACGCACGGGTTCGCGCCGCGCCTGTATGCCGTGTGATTCCAGCCTTCGACCGACACGAGGACGCCGCTCGCCAGCTGACCGGAGAGCCCCTGAGCCATCGAGTACGGGGTGGCCGGGTCGTGGGTCGTCCCGATGACGACGATGGGCGCCGCCCCCTGCGCGGTGATGCGCGAGCGCGGGGCGTGGCGCGTGGGCCACGCTTCGAGGGCCGCCGACGGGTAGCCCACGTACTTGCCGAGGATCCGCAGGTCCTTCTTGAGGGAGTCCACCTCGGCGGCCCACTGCTCGCTGGTTCCCTCGGGCGCGTAGTCGAGGTTGTTGATCGCATTGATCGCGTCGGAGGAGTTGTCCTCGTAGGTGCCGTCTTCGTTGCGCGAGTTGAGCGTGTCGGCGATGGCGAGCATGGCGCTGCCGTCCCCGCTGCGCCACGCGGAGGCAAAGGCCTGGGTGAGCTGGGGCCACCACTGCGTGTTGTACATGGCTCCGGTCATGGCGGTCACGGCCAGGTTCTCCGTCAGGGGGCGATCCGGGTTCGACGTGCGCAGCGGCTTGTCCTGCAGAGAGTCCAGGAAGGAACGGACCGTTTCGATCCCCTCGTCGCGGCTGCGTCCCATCGGGCACGAGGCCTGGGTGGCGCAGTCGCTGATCCACTGTTGGAGGGAAGCGTCCAGGCCGCGCATCTGCAGGGCCGCGACCTCGTTGACGCTGAGGGAGGGATCGAGGGCACCATCGAGGACGAAGCGGCCGACCCGCTCGGGGAAGAGCCCGGCGTAGGTGGCCCCCAGGAAAGTGCCGTAGGAGTATCCGAGAAGGTTGAGGGTGTCCTGACCGAGGACGGCACGCACCATGTCGAAGTCGCGCGCCGCGCTGACGGTGTCGATGTGTTCGAAGAGGCTACCGGAACGCTCCTTGCACCCGGCGGCGAGGGTGCGCGAGTCCTCCTGGGCCGCTTCGATGGCCGACTGGGGGGACTCATCCCCGGTGTCGTTCGCGCCGTCCTCGCCCGCGTTTCGCTTGTCCTTCTCGTCGTCGCTCAGGCAAAAGACGGGGGTGGAGTCGCCCACCCCGCGCGGGTCGAGGGCGATGATGTCGTAGGCGTTGACGACGGACTCACCCAGTCCCTGGCTCGCGTAGTAGGGAAGAGCGGAGACGACCGCCCCGCCGGGTCCGCCCGGGTTGATAAACAGGGCGGGGGCGTTCTTGGAGCCGGAGCGGTGGACGGCGAGGGCCAACGAGATCTGGTTGCCGTCGGGCTGCGCCCAGTCGAGGGGCGCCTTCAGGAAGGCGCACTGGTACTCGCTGGCGTCGGAGGAGTCCACCCCCTGGAAGGAGCCGAAGGTGCCGGATGCGCACGCGCCCCACGTGATGGTCTGCTCGTAGTACGCCTGAGTCGATCCGGATTGCACCGGGATCGGAGGCGCCGACGACGTGGCCGTCGCTGCCGGAACGGGTCCCCTGTGCTGAGTCCCGTAGTAGCCGAGGACTGTCAGGACGATCGCGACGACGGCGAGGATCGCGACGGCGACGGCCGCGATGGAGCGTGTCTTCATGGCCCCGATTGTAACGGAGATTGCGGGGGTTAGTTTTACGCCTGGGGCCGCAGGGAGATCGCCATGTCCTCCAGGACGAGGAGTGTGTTTCCGTTCGACTTCAGCCGCCGCCGCGCCGTCTCGATGTGGTCGACGCGGCTCAGCGTCTGGCGGGGAGTCGACTCGGCCGCGATCGAACGGACCAGGTCGGCCAGGTCGGTGTTGATGAGTTCTCCGTCTCCACCCACCTGCGTCATGAGGACGTCGCGGTAGATGGCGAGCAGGTCGATGAGGGCGCGGTCGATCGCGTCCGTGAGCGCGCGCTTGGAGCGGCGCTTCTGATCCTCCTCGAGCTGGCGGATGAGGGTGCGCGAGGCCTTGGTGGCGCGTTCGTCCTCCTCCATCCCGAGCTGGCGCAGCAGCTCCGCTTTCTCCCGCGCGTTGCGTTCGCTGACCTGCGCGTCGGCCTGAGCCTTGGCGGTCTCCAGGAGCCGTTCGGCGGCGAGCACCGCCTCTCCGACGCTTCGCACCGAGGCGGGAGCGGTGACGATGGCGCGCCTGCGCGCTCGCATCTCGGGGTCGGCGGCCAGCGCTCGGGCGAGGCCGATGTGGGATTGGGCGGCTCGCGCGGCCTCGAGGGCAACCTCGGGGGTGGCCACGCCCTCGCGCACGAGGAGGTCCGCGACCGCGTTGGCGGTGGGGATGCGCAGGCCGAGGTGGCGGCACCTCGACCGGATCGTGGCGATCATATCCTCCGGGCTGGGGGCGCACAGGAGCCAGACCGTGTGCTCGGGGGGTTCTTCAATGGCCTTGAGCAGGGCGTTCGCCCCCGCTTCACCCAGGCGATCCGCGTCCTCGACGACGATCACGCGCCACAGCCCCTGGGAGGGGGACGACTGGGCCTGGAGGACCAGGGAACGCGCGGTCTCAACGTTGATGATCGAGGTCTCCGTCGCGACGAAGAGAACGTCCGCATTGGTGCGCCCCGTGGTCGTGCGGCACCCCGGGCACGTTCCGCAGCCGACCTCCTCGCCGGTGCACTGCAGCGCCGCCGCGAAGGCCCGCGCGGCCACGGATCGTCCGGATCCCGGGGGGCCGGTGATGAGCCACGCGTGGCTCATCGAGCGAGCGTCTTCCAAGGCGGCCGAACCCGCCCTGGAAGCCACGATCGCGCGCGCGCTGGCCGCGGCCTCGCTGAGCTTAGCGACCGCATCATCCTGTCCGACCAGGGAGGACCAGACGCTCATCATTCATCCCACAGGGCACCCTGGGATTCCCCGAGGGCGCCAACCATGGTCGCGGGCTTGCGGGAGGAGGGCGTCTCGCCGCCTCCCGTGCGCGGGGAGCGGCCGGCGTCGGGTGCCGGCTCCCCCGCGTCCCTCGCGGCTTCCGCGGATACGTCCGCGGCCTCGTCAATGGTGGCCACCCCACCTTCGAAGCGTTCGACGAGGACCCCGCGGATCTCGGAGAACACCTCCTCGACGGTGCCCACCGCGTCGATGACGACGATGCGATCCGGCTCCGCGTCGGCCAGGCGCAGGTACTCGTGGCGGACGCGCTCGTGGAAGTCCATGGACTCGCGCTCCATGCGGTCCGGGGCGTCGGTGCGACGGCGAGCGCCAACTTCCGGAGGAAGGTCCAGGAGGAACGTGAGCGAGGGGTAGAGGCCGCGGGTCGCCCACGCGGACAGGGACGAGATCTCGTCGACGCCCAGGGAGCGGGCCGCCCCCTGGTAGGCCAGGGACGAGTCGATGTAGCGGTCCCCCAGCACGACCGCGCCGCGCTCGAGGGCGGGGGCCACGACCGTGGTCACGTGGTAGGCGCGGTCCGCCGCATACAGGAGCGCCTCGGTGCGCGCATCCACGTCCTCAGGCCCGTTTTGCACCAGGCGACGAATCTCCGCCCCCAGCTCGGTGCCGCCCGGCTCGCGGGTGACAACGACCTCGCGTCCGCGACTCGCGAACCAGTCGCGCACCGCCAGGATCTGCGTGGACTTGCCGGAGCCGTCGCCGCCCTCGAAAGTGATGAACACTCCTCGCGCTGCCATCGTCATTCCTTCGTCGCCGCCTGTTTCTTGGCGCGCGTCTTCTTCGCGGCGGGTTTCTTCGCCGCCGTTTTCTTCTTCGTCGTCGTCTTCTTTGCCGCCGTCTTGCGCGCGCGCTTGGGGGCGGGCCCCTTGGCACGCTTGTCGGCCAGGAGCTCGTAGGCGCGTTCGGCGGTGAGGTCCTCGACCGTTTCCGCCCGCGGGACGGTCACGTTCGTCTCGCCGTCGGTCACGTAGGGGCCGAAGCGCCCGTCCTTGACGGTGACCTTCTTGCCGGAGATCGGGTCCTCGCCGAACTCGCGCAGCGGCGGGCGGGCAGTGCCGCGCCCGCGGGTCTTGGGCTGAGCGTAGATTGCCAGGGCCTCGTCCAGGGTGATGGTGAGCAGCTGGTCCTCGCTGGCCAGGGTGCGCGAGTCCGTCCCCTTCTTCAGGTAGGGACCGTAGCGGCCATTTTGCGCCGTGATGACCTCGCCCGAGGCCGGGTCGACCCCCACCTCGCGCGGCAGGGAGAGCAGCTGGAGGGCCTCGGCAAGGGTCACGGTGGAAATGTCCATCGTCTTGAACAGGGACGCGGTCCTGGGCTTAACCGCGCCCTTCTTGGCCTTCGCGCCGGCATCCCCCTCGGGCTCGGGAAGGACCTCGGTGACGTAGGGACCGTAGCGCCCATCCTTCACGATGATCGTGTGGCCGGTGCCGGGATCGACGCCCAGCTCGCGCCCGTCGTCGGCGGCCCGGCTAAAGAGCTGGTCGATGAGCTCGTCGGTCAGCTCGTCCGGAGCCACCTCCGGCGGAACGTTCGCGTGCGTGCCGTCGGCCTTTTCCATGTAGGGGCCGTAGCGGCCCACGCGCAGGGTCACCCCGCGCCCCAGGTCGATGGAGTTGACGGCGCGCGCGTCGATGTCGTCTCCCAGGGAGGCCACGTCGTGTCGCAGGCCTCCCGTCTCGCCCGAACCGTCGGGGCCAAAGAAGAAGCCGGAGAGGAACTCCGTTCCGTTCTCCTCCCCCGCCGCGATGCGGTCCAGGTCGCCCTCCATGGAGGCCGTGAAGTCGTAGTCCACGAGGTTCGCGAGGTTCTCTTCGAGCAGGCGCGTCACCGAGAATGCCAGCCACGTGGGGACCAGGTACTGGCCGCGGTGCGTGACGTATCCGCGGTCGCCGATCGTCTGGATCGTGGCCGCGTACGTGGAGGGGCGTCCGATGCCGAGCTCCTCCATGGTCTTGACCAGCGTGGCCTCCGTGTAGCGCCCCGGGGGCTGCGTCTCGTGCCCGGCGGGGGTCGCCTGGGTCAGGGAGGCGGCGTCGCCCTCGGCCACGTCGGGCAGGGTCTTCTCCGCGTCGCTCTTCTCCGCCTCGTATCGGCCCTGGTCGCGCCCCTCCTCGTAGGCCAGGCGGAACCCGGGGGCGGTGATGACGGTGCCCGAGGCCGACGAGAGGACATCGTGTCGCTTGCCGTCAACGTCAATGCCCGTGAGCACGCGGATCGTCGCCGTGTATCCGCGCGCGTCGGCCATCTGGGAAGCAACGGTGCGCTTCCAGATCAGGTCGTACAGGGCGAGCTGCTGCTTGGACAGGGACGAGGCCACCTCGCCCGGCGTGCGGAAGTGGTCCCCGGCGGGTCGGATCGCCTCGTGGGCCTCCTGCGCGCCCTTCGACGCGGTTCCGTAGGTGCGCGGAGCCTCGGCCACGGCCTCGGCCCCGTAGAGCTGGGTGGCCTGCTCGCGGGCCGCGTGGATGGCCTGCCCCGACAGCGCCGTGGAGTCGGTACGCATGTACGTGATGTAGCCGGACTCGTAGAGGGACTGGGCGGTGCGCATGGTCGAGGATGCATTCCAGTGCAGCTTGCGCGAAGCCTCCTGCTGCAGGGTCGAGGTCGTGAAGGGGGCGGCCGGACGCCGCCGATAGGGCTTGCGGGTCACGGAGTCGACGACCGAGGCCGGGGCGTCAGTGAGCGCGCGGGCGTAGGAGCGGGCCGTGGCCTCGTCGAGGTGGAGAACGCCGGCCTTGAGAGCCTTCGCGCTCAGCTCGCCCTTCTCGGAAAAGTCCGAGCCCGTCGCGATCGCCGCCCCATCGACGGAGGTCACGCGGGCGCTGAAGGCCTGACCGGCGCAGGTGAAGGCCGTGTCGATCGACCAGTATTCGGCGCTCACGTGGGCCATGCGGTCCCGTTCCCTGGCGACCACGAGGCGCGTGGCCACCGACTGGACGCGACCCGCCGACAGGGACGGGCGAATCTTGCGCCACAGCAGGGGGGAGACCTCGTAGCCGTAGAGGCGGTCGAGGATGCGGCGCGTCTCTTGGGCATCCACCAGCGCCGTGTCCAGGTCGCGCGTGTTGTCCAGTGCCCGCTGGATCGCTTCCTTCGTGATCTCGTGGAAGACCATGCGTCGCACGGGCACCTTCGGCTTGAGGACCTGCAGGAGGTGCCACGCGATGGCCTCTCCCTCGCGATCCTCATCGGTTGCCAGGAAGAGTTCGTCGGACTCCTTGAGGAGCTTCTTGAGTTCGGTGACCTTCTTCTTCTTGTCGGGGTTCACCACGTAGTAGGGCGTGAAGCCGTCATCGACGTTGACGGCGAAGCGTCCGAAGGGCCCCTTCTTCATATCCTTGGGTAGCTCGGAGGGCTGGGGTAGGTCGCGGATGTGACCGATCGAGGCGGTCACGTGGTAGTCGGGGCCCAGGTATCCCTCGATGGTGGCAGCCTTCGCAGGAGACTCCACGATCACGAGCTTCGTCGCTGACATTGCCGTCCCTTCCCGTTCTTCCCCAGCATTTGTAGCATCCCCGCGGCTCTCTTACCCGGAGACGCACCTGGGAAGGACCTTACCGTGTCCGGCGCTCATCTGGGTACCGCAGGTGATATCCGCGCGTCTCACGCGGCGCGGGGTTGACAGCGCCGAGGCGATGTCCGATTCTCACGCGTGCGAGGACGCGGCTGGCCCGGGCTCCCCGTGGCGTCGGGCGTCCGCTGGCTTGTGTAAGTCACCGCCGATCGTGCACAATCGTCATCGTGATTGAGAACATCCTCTCCCAGGTTCCCTTCCCCGTGTGGCTCGCGATCTTCTTCGTGGCGCTCGCGCTGGTGTCGAACAGGATCAAGACGGCGATCAATCGTTCGAAGGGAGCCGCGCCCGCGCCTCAAGACGTGCGCAAGGCGGGGCAGGAAAGCGAGTGGAATGACCTCAACGAGCATCACACGCCGCATCTGCGCGGGACTCGCTCCTCGATGACGACGGACCCGACGGCGCGCCTGCTCGCCCCGTCCTTCCCCTACGCGCTGTGCAACGGAGACACGCTCAACGTGTTGAGCGTGTCCGACCCCGCGGCCACGAAGGAGATGCTCAAGCGAGACTGGGACATCACGGATAGGAAGCAGCTGCTGCGCCAGCTCTACTCGCTCCTGCGCGACGGTCATCGCGAGGACTTCGCGTTTTTGCGCAAGCGCTGCGCCAATCAGTCGTGGGCCGAGGCCGAGATCGCCCGCCTGCGCAAGACCGCGGACGTGTCGACGCAGGACTGGGAGAGGCTCTGGCAGATCCACCGCTTCCAGGCCAACGACCGCGGCCTGCAATCCCTGGAGTTCGCCGCGTGGGATTTCATCCGCGCCGCCAACCTGACCCGCGCGGGCGCATCCGCCGGCTGGCTCAGCGAGGACGAGGCCTTCGACACCCTCGCGGCCATCAACCGCGCCCTCCAGTCCTACTATTCGTCGTGGGACGAGACCTGGGAGGCATTCCGCACCACCCGCTGGCTGTGGGCCGCCGAAGGGCAGGCGCGGGAGGCCGCCAACGACCTGCACGATCGCAACCGCGGCGAGTTCCTGCTGGGCAAGAATGGCGTGTGGACAGCCATCCCGTGGGACGCCCCCTACCCCGCTCCCCGCTTCCTCCTGCTGGACGCCCTCGGAGAGATCGGCGCCCTGCGCCTCCTCTCCTCAGCCAACTGGGAGGATGCCTCGGCCTGGGAGAGGGACCTCGACACGCAGGCACGCACCCGTGCCCCCATGTCCATCGGCGGCAAGCCGATCGTCAACTAACGCACGCTCACCCCTCGTCCGTATTCTCCTGCGGCCACGAAGTGACGGATCTGGGGAAACCGGACGTACAATGAAGCGTCAGTCCTGGTACGCGAATCGCACGGTCCAGTAGGAAGTCTGGACGATGCCCCGCATCCGTCGCTGCCCAGCGCAGAATCCGGCGTCATCAGGTCCACTTTGGTGTACCTGGAGACACATGATGAAGACGGAGTCCACACTGTATTTCGACGGCCGCTTTTGGGTGGTCGTCATTGAGCGCCACGAGGCCGGCCGCGTCCAGGCGGTTCGGATCGTGTTTGGCACGCAGCCCTCGGACGCGGAACTGTATGAGTTTTTCCTCGCCCACGCCAACGCGCTCACACGCCGGCTCGATGAGGCAGCCGTTGTTTCTGCCGACGCCGAGCGCCGCACCAAGCGCCCCAATCCCAAGCGCGCGCAGCGCCAAGCGTCCCGCCTCGCCCACCGGGGGCGCCCATCGACCGCTTCGCAAGCGGCAATCCACGCAGACCGCGAGCGCTGGGCGCAGCGCCGAGCCGCGGACGCCAAGCAGAAGAAACGGGAGGCGGCAGATGCCAAGTACCGACTCGAACGTGAGAAGGCAAAAGCACGACACCGCGGTCACTAGCGGCCGTCCCATCCCCGCGTGGTAGCCTTCCCCGTACCCCGACGGGGACTCCACTGACGCCACGTCATTCCCACGGAAGAGAGCACTATGAGCTACGACTACATTCTTCACGTTTCTGACGTCGCCCGCTGGCCCGCGGCGCTGTCGAACCTCGGCAACCTCACGCAACTCGGCCTGGCTCACGGGATCGTCGTCATCGTGAACGGCACTGGAGTCTACGCGCTCCAGGGCGCAAACGACTGGACTGCGCAGATGGAGGCGGCGGCCCGTGCTGGCGTGGACTTCTTCGCCTGCGCCAGGTCGCTGGCCAACCACGAGTTCGTCGACGGCACGCTGCCCGAGTGGCTGGGGCAAGTGCCCGCCGCCATCCCCGCGATCCGCGAGTGGACGAAGGACGGGGCCACGTACATCAAGCCGTGACGGCTCGAAATCCCAGGATTCTCCAGGCTTCCTTCGCCCATTCCCCAAGGTTGGCATCCTACAGTAACTGTTGTCAGACAAAAGGGAGGCGGGAATCCCGCACAGACCACCGAAGGAGCCAGGTAACGCCACCAACAGCGCGGTGATAACGCGGGAGCACTCGCCCAACCAGACGAAGGAGTCATGTGGAAGTAGTTCACTGATGTTCACGGGGCGGGGAGGAGGCTTGAGCCTCCTCCCC
>ERZ772977.468-NODE-468-length-27018-cov-9.072210_pt1 | contig 27018 bp, 27 predicted proteins | sample MGYA00511131_ERZ772977 | MGnify/ENA primary metagenome ERZ772977 (study PRJEB29015, sample SAMEA2737935) | human oral metagenome | biome: human oral; feature: human-associated habitat; material: dental | place: China | collected 2151 ...
CGTAGCTGCCAATTCTATCATGACCTCTACCGGAAAGATTTGGTGTAGGGGTACTATTGCAACCGAGTGAAGTCTAAGATCCTGAGGCATGGTCAAGGTGCTTAATTGCGACGACTATAAAGAGCTGATTTGCGCAATCCTCCTGCATTTCGCACACTAGGCCGAAGCGTGATATAATCACACCATAATGAGCGAAAATAGATACATGATCGGGGTTGACATAGGCACCAGCACGGTGCGGGTGGTGATTGGCTCGCTGGCATCAACTGACGGTCCTGATGGTCGGTCGCTCGACGGCGACACTATCACCATCGTCGGTGTGGGCGAGTACGCCAGCCAAGGCATGCGCAAAGGGACGATAGCTGACATCGGCAAAGTTACCATTAGTCTGGACAAGGCGATGGCTGTTGCCGAGGGGATGAGCGGGGTAGATATCCAGGAAGCGGTCGTCGGCATCAACGGCTCGCATATCGCCGGCATGGCGTCACGGGGATTGATCACGGTTGATCAGACTAAGCCGATCGGTAATAGCGAGGTTGACCGGGTGATTGATGCCGCCACACAGGTCAAGCTGTCGGCGAATCGGGAGATCGTCAGTGTCGAGCCTCATTTCTACAAGATTGACAATCAAGAGGGAATCCGTGACCCGCTAGATATGTCGGGAGTTCGGCTGGAGGTGGAAGTCTATATGGTGACGGCTTTGCGCCCGAATATTAAGAATCTGGATCAAGTACTAGAGCAGGCAAACCTGGTGTCCAGCCAGTTCTATCAGCCGGTCGGGCTGGTGGCTGCTAATCTGGCTTTGTCGGATCAGCAGAAGGAAAACGGTGCAGTGATGATCGATATCGGTCATTCGACTACTAATATCGTCGTCTACGAAGAGGGCGACGTCATCTTTGTCAAGACCTTACCGGTTGGCTCAAATAATATCACAACTGATCTGGCGATCGGTCTGAAGGCTGACTTGGATGTGGCTGAGCGGGTCAAGCTGGAGCATGCGGTCGCTTCGCCGGAGTTAAGGCGGGGTAACGAGACGACGGCCTCGCTTAACATTGGCAATGGACCATCAGCTCAGAAATTGACCTTTAAGACCGAGCTGATCGACGATATCGTCGAGGCTCGCCTGAGTGAGCTATTTGAACTGATCAATAAAGAGTTAAAGCGAATCAAAAAGCAGGCTAACTTGCCGGGCGGGGCTGTCTTGACCGGCGGCGGAGCCAAGCTGAGGGGGCTGGTTGACTATGCCAGAGAGGCGCTCGGTATGAATGTGCATCTATACAAGATGCCGGCCTACAAAGGTCTGGCGGATAAGGTGAAAGACCCCAGTTGGACGGTGGCGCTTGGCTTGATGGAGCGGGATGCTCAGCAGGGTGGCAGTAGCGGTGACGGACACTCATCTCGCCCGGGTATCTTGAGCGGGATTATCGGCAGGATTGCCAGCTTGTTTACCCGCAGAAACGGGCGCTAAACCATTAGCTCTAACTTGCGACAAGGCTGGCTGATGTGTATAATCGTAGCAGTGAAGCTAAACTGTTTGAGGAGGGAATATGCCAGAGGTTAAGCCCGCAGAGATCCAGTCTACGGCTGTTATCAAGGTGGTCGGCGTTGGCGGTGCTGGCGGAGCCGCCATCAATCGGATGAAAGATACCGGTATTCGAGGAGTCGAATTCATTGCTATTAACACCGACGCTCAGGCGCTACGTCATTCTAAGGCTGATGTCAAGATTCATATTGGTAAGGATACCACTCGAGGGCTGGGTGCCGGGGCTGACCCCAAGGTTGGCGAAGCGGCTGCCAGCGAGAGTGTCGACGAGATCAAGAAGTCGCTGGAGGGCTCGGATATGGCGTTCATCACCTTTGGGGCCGGTGGCGGCACCGGCTCGGGAGCAGCACCGATCGTCTCGCAGATTGCCAGAGACCTAGGGGTGCTGACGGTCGGCGTAGTGACTCGCCCTTTTAGCTTTGAGGGCGACAAGCGGCGGCGCAACGCCGAGTATGGCATCGGTAATATCTCTCGTACGGTTGACACTCTGATTACTATACCTAATGACCGCCTGCTCCAGACGATTGATCGTCGGACGCCGCTACTGGAGACATTTAAGATCGCTGATGATGTCTTGCGCCAGGGGGTGCAGGGGATCAGCGAGCTGATTACCGAGAATGGACTGATTAACCTCGACTTTGCCGACGTCAAGGCGATTATGAGCAACGCCGGCTCAGCACTGATGGGTATCGGGCGGGCGTCGGGTGACGACCGAGCTGAGAAGGCTGCCAAGCAGGCGATCGAGTCGCCTTTGATCGAGGTTAGCATTGATGGAGCCAGGGGTGTTCTCTTTAACGTAACCGGCGGCTATGACATGTCGATGGCGGAGGTGCAGGAGGCGGCTGAGATTATCACGGCGGCTGTCTCGCCTGAGGCCAATATCATCTTCGGGGCGACGATTGATCCCGAGATGGATGACGAGCTGATCATCACGGTGGTGGCGACCGGCTTTGACGCTGACTATTTCGCCGGTGGTGCTAAGCCCGACGGCGAGGCCACTGCTGTCGGTGGCGGTACCGGAGCAGACACTGTAGTCAGTAATGTTGAGGATATCGACCTATCTAAGATTGACCTGGATAGCGATGCCGGTACGGCGCATGATGTCGAGAGCTTCGGCTCGGCGGACAATACCGGCTCCGGCTGGCAATGGCCGACTACCGAGAGTGTCGCTTCGGACGCTGATGCTGACAGTCACATTGATGATGACGCCATAGATAGCAGTCGCCTGCCTAGTGCCAACGATGACAGTAGCTCAGAGGAAGAAGAGGCGAAGAATGATGATGACGCCTATGACGCCCCCAGCTTCTTGCGTCGGCGCTTCCGACGCAAGAAGAAGGATGATTCAGACGACTAAGTTGTAGCCGGCGGTAGGATATGCATTGCCCTAAGTGTGGATATGAAGACAGCAAGGTGATCGAATCTCGCGACACCGGCAGTGCGGTTCGTCGTCGTCGGGAGTGTCTGCAGTGCGGTGCTCGCTATACTACTTACGAAAGGTTGGAGCGTCCCAACATCGCCGTGATCAAGCGGGATGGACGCAAAGTCCTATTCGACCGTCAGAAACTCTACAATGCTATTCAGCGCTCGGTGGGTAAGTTTCTTAATGCTGAGACTGAGGTGGATAATATCGTCGGCGGAGTAGAGGAGCGGATTTATTCACTGGGCGAGCTGGAAGTTACCAGCCAACAGATCGGTGATTTCGTTCTGGATGAACTGGCTGAGCGCAACGAGGTGGCATATGTTCGCTTCGCCAGTGTCTACCGAGAGTTTAAGAGCGCTGATGAGTTCGCTCAGGCGCTAGGTGAGCTACGCAAGAGTCGTCAGGCAGGACAAGCTAAAGATTAATAGGAGGTGGGAATGCGTGTAGTGATGGTTTATCGAGAGAAGTCCGAGCACCGCATGGCGGTCGAGACCTTTCTCAGGGAATATCGCTATCGGACAGGTCGAGAGATCGAGACGCTTGATCCTGACACTAGGGAAGGCGTGGCTTTCTGCCGCCTGTACGATATCGTCGAGTGTCCTACTATCGTAGCGGTGACCAGCGACGGTGTACTCTATCAGCGGTGGCGAGGCGCCCAACTACCCACTATCAATGAAGTACAGTCCGCCGCCCTGGCTTAGCGCTGCGTCGAAATATATCTAATGCCTTTCCGCCAGAGCAGATTCTGTAATTTCCCTCTATGTATAACTTTTTGGCATACGAGTAGTACAGGTGGTCTCCTCAGGCCTGGCGACGTAGCGATTACCACTGGCAATTGCTATCTTACTGCTGTATCAACAGCCATCGGAAGCTTAGGTGAGCTACTCTGATAGTCCTTAACACGTAAAGGGTGTCTTTTGTCCTTCGTCTGCGTCAGTCATTTCCTGAAGACTGTGCACGCTTGAAGCTCAGCAGTGCACGAGCCAGCCAGGCGGGTCTGAGGGAAATGATGATGCAGATGAAGAATGAGAGGTCTAGTAGTGAGTAGCTAGCTGGGCGACAATAAAGAAGAGGATGAAGAGTTAATGTAAACATTTGTTATACTAAAACTGTAGATAAATTAAAGCGACCAAGGAGGCACTTATGGCGCAGCTATGGGGCGGGCGATTTACCCACCAGATGGACAAGCAAGCATATGACTTTAACGCATCGATCGCCTTCGACCGTCGCCTCTTACCACAAGACATCCGTGGCAGCATCGCTCATGTCAAGATGCTCGCCAAGCAAAAAATCCTGACTAACGCCGAGCGTGACCAAATAGTCAAAGGGCTGGAAGAAATCCGGCAATCCGTGATGGCCGGCGAGCTAGCCATCACTGACCAATACGAAGACATCCATAGCTTCGTTGAGGCATGCTTGATTGATAAAATTGGTGACGTGGGCAAGAAAATGCACACCGGTCGGAGTCGTAATGACCAAGTAGCGCTGGACATGAAGCTCTACGCCAGAGACGAGATTGATCAGCTAAATGAACTCATCCGTGACCTGCTGGAGGCTCTGCTAGCTACCATGCGGCAGCATATCGACACCTTTATGCCGGGCTTTACCCACCTGCAGAAAGCTCAGCCGATCACCCTAGCGCATCACCTGGGGGCTTATTTCGAGATGTTTAAGCGTGACCACCAGCGTCTGGTTGATATCCGGCGCCGGCTCAATACCTGTCCCTTAGGCTCAGGGGCGCTAGCTGGGACGACTTATCCGCTGGATTCGCAGTACGTAGCCGAGCAGCTCGGCTTTAGTGAGCCGACAGCCAATAGCATTGACGGCGTGTCTGACCGGGATTATCTACTGGAGCTCCTCTCGGCACTAGCCATTATCATGATGCATCTGAGTCGATTTAACGAGGAAGTGATCATCTGGAATAGCGACGAGTATCGCTTCGCTCTCTTAGATGATAGCTTTAGTACCGGTAGCAGCATCATGCCCCAGAAGAAGAACCCGGATATCGCTGAGCTGATCAGAGGCAAGACGGGGCGGGTCTATGGTAGCTTGATGTCTCTGCTGACTACCATGAAGGGGCTGACGCTAGCCTATAACAAGGACATGCAAGAGGATAAGGAAGGTGTCTTTGATGCTATCGACACTACTAAGGGTTGCCTGCTTCTCTTCACTGGTATGCTTAAGACGATGAAGTTTGACACTGAGCGAATGGCGGAGAGCGCCGGGCGAGGCTACACTAATGCGACTGATGTAGCGGATTACCTGGTGGGGAAGGGGGTGCCTTTCCGGGATGCCCACGGTATCGTCGGGCGCTTGGTGCTGGAGTGTATCGCCCAAGGGGTCTCGCTCAACGACCTGCCGCTGGCGGACTATCAGCGGATATCGCCGGTCTTTGCCCGGGACGTCTACCGGGCGATTAGCCTGGAGTCGTGCGTTAACCGACGCCTGACTACCGGGGCACCCGGTCACGAGGCGATGCTTGACGAGATCAAGGCTAGTCAGCAGTACCTAGAGGACTACCAGATGGAGTAGGCTAGCTTGGCGTCGGACTTGGAGCAGTGTCTCCGGTTCGGCAGACTGATGACGAGTGAGAAGTATGGCGGACGAGGTGTGGGCGAAGCCGAATAAGTAAAGGAGACGAAATGACTAACATGAACCGAGCTAATCACGACCGACCGGAGCCAGAAGGTAATCCGCTACCTTGGGATGACATAGATACGGCGGCTATGCCGGCAGACCAGGTGGTCAGTGCGCTGGAGGCACGACTGAGGGAAGATATCGAGAATATCGGTCAAGATGAGACCGAGCATAATGGCGTCAAGTCGGTAGAAGTCTATGATAAAGCCTACGAGTGTAAAGTCTTGGCTGACTCCGTGTCGCCCGAGGGGGCACGGCTAACGACGATGGAGGTGACCTTCCCCAGGATAATCCTGGCGGAAATGAACACCCACCGGGTATTTAGTCGCAATTCCGCCTCAAGTCGGGCGATCCCGATCAAGAAGCGAATCGAGATGGTCAAGAAGCACCCTTACGTTCCCCAGTATTGGGGTAAGTTGCAAAAGGGGATGGCGGCCGATGAGCAGATTGACCGGGAGCTTCGTCAGCAAGCCAAAGAGACTTGGCTGGACGCTCGAGACCATGCCGTTAAGTACGCCGAGGAACTAGCTATCCTGGGCATTCATAAGCAAACGGTCAGTCGTCTGCTTGAGCCATTTCTATGGCAGGTGGCGATCATATCGTCTACCGAATGGGACAACTTCTTCCGCTTGCGCACCTCACCGGCGGCTCAGCCGGAGATGCGGGCGATCGCCGAGCTAATGCAGGAGGCGCACGAGATTAGCGTGCCTAATGAGGTCAAGCCGGGCGAGTGGCATTTGCCGCTCGTCAAGTATGAGGAGAAGCAAGAGATACCGTCCGAGGACCAGCCCTGGGTCTCAGCGGGGCGCTGTGCCAGAGTGAGCTATATGAAGCAGGAAGACGAACGGGACTGGCATAAAGACCGAGACCTATGCCAAAACATCGCCAAGATAGGGCACCGCTCGCCGCTAGAGCACGTGGCAACGCCGCTAGAAGATGCTAGTGAATGGAGTGGTAATTTCCGAGGCTGGAAGCAGCTCCGCAAGACTATACCCGAGCTCGGGCAAGAGGAAGGGGCTGAAGCATGAGTGCCGACAAGAGCATGGATACATCAGAAATGGCTGCAGCGATCAGAAATAATGATTATGCCGGCTATCAGCAGGCTCGTTATCCGGCTGTCACGGATGGCGATGAAGTTGTATTTCATGACGAGGACTTTAGCGACGTAGATTTTGCCAAGTTTAACATGGGTTTTATGGTCTTTGTTCGCTGCAACCTTGACAGAGCAAAGCATCTGTCAGGACAGCCGATTACACTGGAGAGATGTAGTGCTAAGGGGATAGACCTGCGTGATACGAGCACCATCATTAATGCCAAACAGTCGGACTTGACCGGCATGCTTTATGACGATCAGACAGTCTTAGCCAATGATACGATTAGCTCGACATTGACCGATTGTCAGCTAGACGAGCAGGCAACATCGTTCTTGCGAGAGCGTGGCGTGACCATAGACGAATAGTGTGAGATGGATCTCTCTAGCTATCGGTATGGTATAATGTCGTAACAGCTTAAGGTTAAAATGAGAGGAGCGGTGCAATGAAGAAATTTCGTCAATTTAGAGATCCGGAACTGGTGGTTGATGGGTCGATCGTAGGTTTCTACCCGCGAGAGTTCTACGTGCTTAGTAATTTTGCAAGTTTTCAAGTTGATTGGCGTGGTCGCCGTTGGATGACTAGCGAACATGCATACCAGGCAGCACACTTTTTTGAGACAGCTCCGGAATTGGCTGAGCAAATTTTTGAAGCACGTTCCTCACATGAAGCTTATAAGATTGCCAAAGCCAATGCGGATAAAGCACCAAGCAACTGGGACGATATAAAAATTGGCATCATGGAGGAGATTGTTCGTGCTAAGTGTGAGCAAAATCCATATGTTAAGCAGAAATTGTTGGAAACGCTAGACGTGGAGATAGTCGAGGACTCGCCCAAAGATGATTTTTGGGGGTGGGGCGAAGATCACAACGGTCGCAATGAGCTCGGCAAGATATGGATGAAGCTGAGAGATGAGCTAAATAAATAGTTGTTTCTTATTCATAGCGCTAGCAGAGTTTTCTGAAAGCACTGGGAAGTAAGCTGGCTCCTAATAAAGCCCTACAGCTTTGGCTGCAGGGCTTGTTGCTTTATCTCAGCTCGCTTGCCAAGGTGCTATACTGGATGGTGAGCAATAAAGATCACCCTCCCCGCAGGAGGCTGTGGTTTAGAGTGGGGTATAGTATGACTAAGAGCGAAGCTGTCGAGATATTTGACCAAGAGAGGGTACGGATGCACCGGGGCGAGGAGGCTGAGAAACAGCACTCCCTGATAGTTGAGGTAGTGTCGCCCGACAGCAGCTCATTTACTCACCTTAAAAAAGAGATGTATATCTCTGATGATTATGAGGCGGAGCTGCGCAATCTAATTAAGCTGAAAAAGGCGGCAGTGTTGGCAGTAGAGGCAGATGGACGCTATGTCGGCAGAGTGACCTTGCGGCATGATTGGGGCGATGAAACCCCTATTATTGAAAAGAATTTTCCGGGTTTACCGCAAATCAATGCGCTGGAAATTGACGAGAATTATCGACGTCGGGGCTTGGCAACTATGCTTGTTATGGCAGTAGAAAATGAGGCTCGCCACCAAGGTTTTTCTATGATTGGACTGGGTGTTGAAATCTCAAATGAACCAGCGAAAAGACTGTACGAGAAACTAGGCTACAGCTATCAGCAGGTAGACGGTAGCGATACATATGATTTTCTCTTCGGCAAGCCTAATCTGCAGGTATATAAGCTACGGTTAATGACAAAATCGTTGCGAACGGAGGCGAATCATGGCTGATCGGCAATACAGGGGGTATGAGGTAAATGAGGGGCAAGACAATGAAAGAGGAGCGGTATGACTAAGGATGAAGCCGTCAAGATATTTAACCGGCAGCGAGTGCGGACACACTGGGACGAGGAGGCTGAGAAGTGGTACTTCTCGATAGTTGACGTGGTAGCGATTCTGACGGATAGTGCCGATGCTCGTAAATATTGGAGCAAGCTTAAACAACGCTTAAAGGCTGAAGGAAATGAAACGGTGACAAATTGTCACCAGTTGAAAATGCTTGCCATAGATGGCAAGATGCGCTTAACTGACGTCGCCGACACCGAGCAGCTCTTGCGCTTAGTTCAGAGCATCCCTTCGCCCAAGGCTGAACCTTTCAAGCTATGGCTGGCTGAGGTTGGCTATGAGCGATTGGAAGAGGCTGAAGATCCGGAGAAGAGTATTGACCGTGCCATGGAGATGTATTTGCGCAAAGGCTATAGTAAAGAATGGGTTAACCAGCGTCTGAAGAGCATTGAGATTCGTAAAGACCTGACCGACGAATGGGATAAACGTGGCGTCAAGAAGGGGCGAGAGTACGCCATCTTGACTGATGAAATCACCAAAGCATGGAGCGGGTTAACGGTAAAAGACTATAAGAAGGTCAAAGGTCTAAAGAAGCAAAACCTACGTGATAACATGACTAATATGGAGCTGGTGCTCAATATGCTAGCCGAGGCGACGACTACGGAAATTAGTAAGCAGGAACAACCCGACACCTTTGAGCAGAATCAGGAGATTGCCAAGCAGGGTGGCGAGATTGCCGGTACTGCCCGCAGACAGATTGAGCGCAAGACGGGCAAATCGGTAGTAACCGCCAAGAACGCTAATGGTTTGCTGGAAGAACAGGTAGAGAAAAGGAGGATTAGATGAAGTTCAAACATGGTACACGTCGGCGGGCGAGTGAGTACGAGCCGGATTTAGTGCAGTGGTGGAAAGACCACCGGACCTTTGAGAAGTCAGTTGAGATGCGTAGTCCGGCCAACGCCTATGTCTTTTATGATGGGCCACCTTTTATCACCGGCGTGCCTCACTTCGGCACCTTGCTTAGCTCGATCATCAAGGATGTCGTGCCTCGCTATCAGACGATGCGGGGGCGACGAGTTGAGCGTCGTTGGGGTTGGGATTGCCATGGTCTGCCGGCGGAGAATTTCGTCGAAAAGCAGCTGGGTATCACCGACCGACGCCAGATCGTGACAGACTCTCATCAGCCTGCGCCATTAGATAAAGATGGCAAGCCTTTGCCGACCATTAGCCTGGAGAAGTATATCCGGACGGCCCGGGATTCGATGATCGCTAATAGCGAAGCTTGGCAAGGTGTGATCGACCGCATCGGTCGCTGGGTAGATTTCAAGGGTGCTTATCGCACCATGGATAAGGATTTTATGGAGAGCGTCTGGTGGGCGTTTAAGCAGCTCTATGAAGCAGGCAAGATCTACGAGGGCGAAAAGGTGCTGATGTACGATACCAAGTTTGCCACCCCTGTCAGCAAGACCGAGGTGACCATGGACAACGACGCTTACCAGACAGTGACTGACCCCAGTGTCTATGTGAAGTTTCGGCTAGAAAATCGATGTGATATTGACCCTTATGACGAAAATGCTAACCTTGACGTATATTTGCTAGCCTGGACGACTACGCCGTGGACATTGCCAGCAAATACAGCCTTGGCCGTTAACAAGGATGCCGAATATGTCAAAGTTAGGGTACAAGATGAGATTCTTATCCTGGCTAAAGAGCTGGTTGAAAAAGTGATGGTTGATGACAAAAAACAACCAATAGAATTCGAGATGCTGGATGATGCTACCGTAAAGGGTGCCGATTTGGTGGGCAAAAAGTATCAACCGCTATTTGGTGACGTGACGAAAAATGAGCTCGATGTTACGTTTGATACGGGTGAAAAAGCAACAATTCTGGCCAGCAGGGGTGAATACAGAGTGTATGCGGCAGATTTTGTACAGCTTGAATCTGGGACGGGAATTGTCCATATCGCACCGGCTTATGGTGAGGATGATTTTAATCTGGCGCTGGATAACAACATCCCGGTTGTTCATGTGATTGATGACGATGGTTACTATATGGATGGTGAGTATAAAGGACGAGAAGTCTGGTCAAGCAACAAATACATCGCTAAAGACTTGGCGGAGCGAGGGATCGTCTGGCGGATCGAGTACATCCGGCACGAGTATCCCTTTAACCCCCGGAGCAAGCAACGGATCATGTATCGGGCGACGCCGTCGTGGTTTATGAATATCGGGGAGGAGAAGCCGCTTTTGCTGGAGCAAAACGAGAATATCAACTGGTTTCCGGCTCATCTCAAGCATGGTCGCTTCGCTAAGAATATTGACCAGGCACCCGACTGGAACTTGAGCCGGGATCGTTTCTGGGCGTCGGCAATGCCGGTCTGGAAAGGCGATAAGGGCACGGTGCGGGTGGTCGGCTCGTATGCCGAGCTGGCCGAGCTAAGTGGGGTAGAGCTGGATGACTACCATCGTCCGTGGGTTGACTCCATCACCTTTGACATTGACGGTGAGCATTTTAAGCGGATAGACAAGGTGTTGGACTGCTGGTTTGAGTCCGGCTCGATGCCTTTCGCTCAGCTACATTATCCCTTTGACAATAAAGAGAAGTTTGAGCAGAACTACCCGGCAGACTTCATCGTCGAGTATATCCCGCAGGTGCGAGCCTGGTTTTACTATGTCCATGCGGTCAATACGACACTGGCCAGTATCGGGGCGTTTGGCGCCGAGCGGGCTAAGCCGACGGCTCAGATGAATGCTTATCGCAATGTTATTACTACCGGTGTGATCGCCGGTAATGATGGGCGCAAGATGAGCAAGTCACTCGGCAACTATACCAGCCCTGACGAGCTGATGGATCAGTACTCGGCAGATGCGTTGCGCTTCTTGCTGCTGGCGTCGCCCCTCCTAAATGGTGAGGACTATGTCTTGCTCGATAAGGATGTCTCAGATGTGGCTCGCAAGCTGGCTATGATCTGGAACATGTACGATTTCTTCACCATGTATGCCGAGGTGGACGAGTTCACATTTCCGTATGATACGGTGTCTTCGGATGCGTTTCTCGTTCACCATATCACCGATACGGCTCACTCCGATACTCCCGAATCCTTGCCTCGCACCGGGACTGAGAACTCGTTTCAGATTAGTGTCGATATCAATAAATTATCCAACCCGCTTGATCGCTGGATAGTCTCTCGGGTGCATCAGCTGACTGACCATGTCGCTAAGTTTATGAATCAGTACAATATCCCCGATGCTCTCAGTGCGGTGATTCCTTTCATCGACGATGCTTCTAATTGGTACGTTCGGCGTAGCCGACGTCGCTTTTGGAAGAGCGAGGATGACGCCGATAAAGCTCAGGCATATCAGACGCTGCATTACGTCCTGGTGCGTCTGAGCCTGGTACTGGCACCGTTTACACCTTTCTTGGCTGAGGAACTATATCAGCACTTGACCGGCGGTGAGTCGGTTCACCTGCTGGACTGGCCGACCGATAGCCCAGTCGACGAACGAGTCTTAGCCGATATGCGCCGGACCAGAGAGCTGATCGCCGGCGGGCTGGCTCTGCGGATGGAGCGATCTGACGACTACGGTCAGATCAAGATCCGTCAGCCGCTTAGCTATGCCAGCTATACAGGCGAGAGGCTTGGTAGCTACTACGAAAAGATCATGCAGGAAGAGCTCAATGTCAAAAGAGTTAGCTGGGTGGAAGATCTGGCGAAGTATCAGGTGTCAGGCGTGGTCAATGAGGCTGAGACTGAGGCGTGGCTAGAGCTAGACAAGCATCTCACGCCTGCACTGGAGGCGGAGGGGCTGTCTCGTGAAGTCATCCGGGTGGTACAGAAAGCTCGCAAGGACGCCGGGCTAAGTGTCGACGACCGAATCTTACTGACGCTATCGACCGACGATGCCAAGCTAAACTCGGCGATCGATACCTGGAGCGATAGCATCATGGTAGAGACGCTGACTACCGCTTCACTAGCGGAAGATCAGTCGGCTGATTATACGACGACAGTTAAGGTGGCAGGCTCAGCCCTGAAGCTTGAGCTGGCCAAAGCGGAAGTGAGGAAGTAGTAGTGAACGAAGTGGTGGGACAGCCAGTAACAGGTAATGGGCGGCGGCGGGGGCTATCGATCGTAGCGACGCTGATCATCTCGCTAGGCGTGGGCTTCGTGGTCTGGCATATCGGCTCAGTGGTAGATTGTAATAAGGCTCTTAGCGGCTATCGTCAGCAGAAGCAGGCACTAGAGCGGGCAGTTAGAGACAGTGCTGACCAGGCTAAGGTGACGGTCGATGATGTGCCGACCGGGCAGAAGCAGGCGGTCGAGCGCCTGCAGGCTGATATAAAGAGGGCTCAGACACTGCTAAATAAATCAGTCGACGAGCATCAGTGTGCCAGTACTAATCAGACGGTCGCTATCACTGAGGCGGGGGTGAGACTACAGGCTAGCTCGGGTGAGCTGAAAGAGCTAGCTGGTCTACTGACGACCGAGGCGGAGATAGTCAAGCAAGCTCGCCACGCCAAGCAGCTCAACGACGCTCGGGTGGCGCTGCGCTCGACTATTCTGTCGGCGAAGCGGTTAGCCGGTAGTCAATGGATGCGAGCTGAGACTCGGGCTAAGCTTAATCAGACTATCGCTAATGCTAGTACCTACCTGGAGAGTACAAACGTGGCTAGTATCGGGCAGGCTCGCCAGCAGATGGATAGCTTGATCGATCAGATCAACCAGCTGATCTCAGCGACTAACGCTGAGCTACTCCAGATAGAAGAGCGTCTGCGAGCGACACCGACGGTGGCAGACGGCAATGGCAACTACACTCAGTCGGCGACTAATATCGTCAACGCAGCGGGGCTAAAGGTGGTCTGGGGGCTGGAGCAGATGCGGGGCTACTGCACTATCACCGAGCAAAATATCGCCAGCTGGATGGCGGCCTTTTGCACCGGCGCTCCGGGCAATGTCTATATCAATAGCCGGATGAGCGCTCGGGCTTCTTTCGACCGTTACTTTGCCGATGCTATGCGCCACGAAGTGGGACATTATCTGATCTTTCGGCGCTGTGGCACGACCGAGCCAGCTTCGATCGGCAGCCAGGCCAACGCTGAGTCAACGGCCAGCTCGTATGCGGTGCTCTACCTGGGGGCAAACGCTAACACGCTGAACCGAGCCACCGATGCTCGCTACCACATGGACGAGCTGTCCGACCAAGCCGCCGCCCGTATCCACGCCGGACAGTGCGAGTAAGATGGGGGAGCATGCTGAGGCCTGTCCAGCACCCAGCAGGATGCATAACGCTAAGCTACCTAAGCAAAAAGATACGCAATCCACGCTTTGTTATAACTAGCTAGCTTAGCTAACGCATCAGCTGGGCTGCTGGGCGGGATTGACAATTCGTCATTATATGTTACCATATCATCCGGTATGGATATGAAGTCGCCATATTCAGCCGGCTACTGAAAGGAGTCTACTATGAAGGTAGACGATATCAAAGTTGCTCTGAAAAGGTCAGACGGCGCTCATCGGAGCGTCGTCAGGGCCCTTAAGGGTGACCGCATGGTCATCTTTAAGGGTAACCTCCTGCTCGTGGAGCAGGAGGGCGGCTCGATGGAACAGTTCCATCTGGGGAAGTATTTTACTCCCCAGGATCGGGGGTTGGGGGGTGTTAAACCCTACTACGTCGAGGTTGAGGGATAACCTCGACGTAGTCCACACCCCCTCGGGCGCTATCTTGCGAGATAGCGCCTTTTTCCTTTATCAAACTTAATCTCTCGGGCAACCGATTGATGCTATATAATGGGCAGGGAGGATAAGCGCTCATGGTTGACAAATGCGGGAGGAGTGTTACGGTGAATACCATCAGGTTGCATATGGGAACAGCCCATATGGCCTGCGACCCTGGAAGGGGATGGTCATCATGACCAAAAAGGCAGAATCGACAACATCGTCAAGGAAGCATCGGAAGGAGGGAGGCCTCACGCAAGAGGAGCTAGAGGCATTGTCCGGCATCCTAGCTAAGATGTTTAGAGACATGTCGGCAAAGGGACGGCAGGATCCGTTCTTAGGTGAGGAGGAGATTTTCACTGGAGAGTGATTCTGGTTTTTGTCCTTTGTTTCAGGCGCTATCTTGCGAGATAGCGCTTTTTTCTTGTCGCACCGGGCTAGGGAAAGTTCAATCGGGAAACCTCTCTTAGTGCCGAGTATTATTTTATCTATCTTCGCCTTATATCGGGGATGCCATTAATCCCTCAGGCAACCGATTGGCACGACTAGTACACCGTCAGGGCGTCGGTAGGCATAGCTGGATATACCAGAGAGGATCATCAGGCAGGATGGCTCTTTCATCTGCCCGGTATCAACAATCTCGCTAAACTTGAGCAGGTTCTCAGCAGCTTTATCAATAGTCGCTCGGTCGGCGCCCAGCTTGATCTCGATAGCACTCCACTTGCCATCGGTGAGATGGATGATGGCGTCGCACTCTAGACCATTCTTATCTCGGTAGTAGAATAGATCGCCGTCCAGGCTCTGAGCGTAGACTTGTAGGTCACGCAGGGCGAGCGACTCAAAGACCAGTCCAAAGGTATGAAAGTCGGCTAGTAGATCTTGCTCGGAAGCACGCAGGGCAGCGATGGCTAAGGAAGGGTCGACGAAGTTGCGCTTCTTGCCGGTTCGGATCCGGGTCTTACTGCGGAGTTCGGGGTACCATGCCTCAATATCGTCTGTGATATGAACTTGCTCCAGCGTAGCCAGATACGACGAGATAGAGGCGTCACTAACTGACGACTCGCTGTCTCCCCTCGTGTCCTCCAGGATGGTGCTGATATTAGCCGGGGTAGAGATATTGCGGGCTAGACTGCGTAGCAGTACTCTCATCTTGGCGGGGTTGTGCGGTGTGACGTCGCTAGAATTGACGTCACTGCCGAGGATAGTATTCAAGTAGTCTCTGGCTAGCTTATTAGGCTTGTCTGGCTGACGAAGCACGTTCTCCGGCCAGCCGCCTCGGGCGGCAAGATAGGCGATATCCTCCAGTCGGAAGCCGGCAGAGCCTTGGATATCGTCGTGTCCGTCGAATATGTCGCTCAGTGAAACTTCGCCGGTCGAGTCGCCTGATTCATATAGGCTCATTGGGTGCATCATCAGACGGACGATCCTACCGGCTCCGGAATGCTTTGGCTGATTGCGACGAGGCGTGGCAGAGCCGGTCAAGATGTACTGGTTGGTTAAGCCGGTTCGGTCAACGTCGTAGCGTACGGCATCCCAGAGCTCGGGAGCGTCTTGCCACTCGTCGATCAGGCGAGGCTTGTCGCCACTGAGCAGTAGACTAGGCTGATTGGCGGCGATAGATAGGTTATTCTGGCGGGTATCAGGGTTCTGGAGCTCCAGCTTACTCTTGGCGAAACGGCCGGCAGTGGTAGACTTGCCGCACCATTTCGGTCCTTCGATAGATACGGCGCCGTATAGACGGAGATCCTCCTTGATTAGCTTGTCGACTAGCCTGGGCAGGTACTTATTCATGTCTGTTTGCTCCTCCTGTGGTCATAAGTTTAGCATAGTTTACGCCTAGTGTGCAACAGTAGTCGTTTGGCAGTTTGGCGCATTTTCGTTTGGCAATTTGGCGGAGTCTCACTTGGTAATTTGGCGCCTCTTACACAAATACAACCATAAGGGGCGGATTCATCACGGATTACCGAAGACTTCGTCAGCGTCTGAGGGAAGACGTGATGAATCTTTGAGCCCCTTACATCAAAGGGTGCATGTTGTCCTTCACTCTATTAGTCATTTCCTGAAGACTGTGCACGCTTGAAGCTCAGCAGTGCACGAGCCAGCCAGGCGGGTCTGAAGGAAATGATAATAGAGTGAAGAGTGAGGGGCTGACAACCATTGACACAATCGACTAACTATTATGCTAATGATTGACAAATGCGGGGGGGTGTTACAGTGAATACCATCAGGTTGCATATGGGAACAGCCCATATGGCCTGCGAGTGAAAGGGGTGGTCGTCATGACCACGTCAGTAGCGGAAATGCCGAGCCTCCTTGACATGGAGGCTCTGGAGCGTTCTCCGGAGCTCATTAGCGAGCTCCGGGAGGCGCTGAGGTATGGGAGACCGGTCACGGTCTCCCATACTGAGATTGTTATCGAGCCCCTGGAGGGGCTCGATAACAAGGGCTGCCCCATTTGGGGCGAGCCTGAAACCTGGAACCTCGTCCAGGAAATCCTGGGCGAGGAGGACGACCCCGTTGAGGGGCCGTTAGTCCGGGTGGGAGAGTCAGAGTATGTTAAGGGGCCGTTCTGTATTTAGCCCTCTCTCCCATGTTTCTCGGGCGCTATCTTGCGAGATAGCGCCTTTTTCCTTTGTGTTAAACTAGTTGACAGTGGGCGAGTGTAAGGCGGTGCGTGAGCACGGTCGGGTCAGGCAAAGGAGGCAAGGATGACCAAGGCGAACAGGAATAATTATAGGCAAGAGGTGGCGGACGATGGTGCTTTGCCCTGGCAGGTGGCACCGGAGGATCTGCCGACCGGTCGGGTGACTGACATAGAGGAGGCGCAGGCGATGGCAGAGGCAGAGAAGCCGCACCGTGATGCTATCGAGCTGACCAGGCGGGGCGCCTGGTTCGCTAAGCGCATGGATGCACTGGTCAAGGCCAGCATAGAGCTGGAGGGCGGTGATCCGGATGCGGTCGATACTGACACCGTGGCGATAGTGGCTAGCTATCAGGCACGGTCAAACTATATTCATAGCGGCTCAATCTCCGGCTTCGAGGGGGTCTGCCTGCTCCAGGATGTTTGTCAGAAAGAGCTTCACGATAATCTGCAGCGCAACTTAGCCGAGCGTATTGATGGATACTACTATGATGATCAGGTGCAGGGTCGCTGGCAGGCGGAGACTTATGGCAGTGATCGTCAGCAGCACATTGATGAGGTCTGTACTAAGGATATCGCTAAGGACGAGCAGGAGGCAGCCAATGCTGCCAGGATAGCCCAAAGGCGATATCGGGCAGAGCATAGTCGCTAAAGGTCAGAGGAGTATAATACATCCTCAGAGATCTGCCGGCAGAACTCTGAAGACTTTCGGGCGGGAGTGATATAATGGCTCTAGCCCGTCGCCGGGGTGTGGCGCAGTTGGTAGCGCGCAGCGTTCGGGACGCTGAGGTCGTCCGTTCAAGTCGGATCACCCCGACCAAGTTTTTGGCTCTTAGTGGGCTAGTATGCTAACATTTAAGTAGATATGTGCCCGTAGCTCAGCTGGATAGAGCGTCAGTTTGCGGAACTGAAGGTCGTACGTTCGAATCGTATCGGGCACACCAAATGATGATGAAACAAGCCCCGGGTGACGGGGCTTTTAATATTTGATTGATAACTCTTCCGGGCTTGATTAGCCACTAGCTAAACCGGATCAAATGATGACATCAAGCAAGGCGAAGATTGCCTTAGCCAGCTGAGCTTGGCGGGCGCTATCGGTGGCATTATCGTCATACTCGACACAGAGGTCAAAGATAACGGCGAGAGGTGGATTGTCTTGGTCGTAGTCATGCTCAGCGATAAAGGCGCCGATCCGGCGGATGGCGTCGGCCTCGCCCTCAGCTTGCTTTGCCTGTTGATAAACTGCTCGGTTCTCTTCCAATCTGGTACTCATACCCATATTATAACCCGATGCGAGGTGGGGTGCTATAATCTAGCTAATGAAATTGATCGTGGGGCTGGGTAACCCCGGCTTAGACTATGCTGAGACCCGGCACAACTTTGGCTTTCGGGTGCTTGACCGCTATGCCGGTCAGCTGGGAGTGCAGTGGCATCAACGAGCCAAGTTCTCGGCGCTGGTGGCTGAGGCGGGGTTGGGTGGAGGCAAGGTCATCTTGGCGAAGCCGCAGACTTTTTATAATCTGGTCGGGCAGTCGGTGCGGCAGATCAGCCGTTTCTATCAGATTGGTCTAGAGGATATCCTGGTGATTCACGACGAGATGGCATTGCCGCTGGGTACGATTCGGACTCGGGTCGGCGGGTCAGATGCCGGCAACAATGGTGTCAAGCATATCATCGGAGCGGTGGGGGCGGAATTCGCTCGGGTGCGGATTGGCTCTGGTTTGCCGACCGGTGCCAACGGCGATAGTCAGCCCCGGCAAGATCGGCGGGGCTATGTGCTGGGGCGACTGAGCAGCGAGGAGGCGAAGCTGTTTGATGCTGAGCTGGATACGGTTAGTCAGATCATCAGCGAGTTCATCAGCGGTAAGTTTAATCAGACAACTTATCGCCAATAGCCAACAGTAGTAGCTTACCCGTAGGATACATATTGACACGATATGTACTCTACGGGTAAAAATGGCGCTCTGACCGGGGTGGTGAAGAGTGTGTATTAGGACGATATATTTTATAATATAGCAAATATATGGCGTAGGGCTTGACAATGCATAATGCTTGTGCTAACATTACAGCATGGAAAGCAACAAACACATCCAAAAGTCCAAGTGTAACTGCGATAACGTCAAGGCTACCGGCGACAAAAAGCAAGCTAAAGACAACACCAAGGGCGAAATCGTCAAGTATCAAGACGAATGCAAGCAGCGTAAAGTAGCGCTGATGGTCTCGCTGATGTTTAACGTCATGTTCATCGTGACCATCTATACCATCTTTTGTTACGATACGACCGGTCGTCTACTGGGGCAGCTACTCGGTCTAAATATGTAGCCTAGAGCTGTCACTCTGTCACAAGCCACTCTCCCTCGGGAGGGTGGCTATTAGTTTTTATTCTATAATCCACAGGCTTTTCCACACCGCCATGTGGAAAAGTAGGGCTGTGGGTAGGAGCGGCTCAAAAAGACTTGCAAGTGGGTAGTGGTGGGTAGTATAATCTAGGCAGTGGAAAACACAAACACCACGAACATAAGTAAATAACTAAGCCAAACGATAAGCCATATATAGATGTCCAAGGTTGACTATTTCGAGCGCAGGTTAGACGACAAACATCGTCTGACTATCCCCGCTGATCTGAGAGGGGAGTTTGCTGACGGAGTGGTGATTACCCGGGGCTTCGGTCGGTATCTTCATGTCTATCCCAAGCACGTCTGGGACGAGGAGATGGAGTCGGCGCTGAATGGCGATATCTTAGACGAGCGAGTAGCTGATCTGAATGTCAAGTTTCGGACCGGCAAGTCGGAGGTAGAGCCGGATGCCAAGCAGGGGCGAATTACCCTGGAGCAGCATCTGCTGAATTACGCCGATATCACGAGCGATATCGTGGCTGTCAGGGCAGGTAAATACTGGAGGTTATCGGCTAAAGCAGCGGAAGACTAGTTGGCTTATAGAATATGGTTCAAATGACCGAGCAGGTCAGGCGAGCCAAAGAGAATCGCACCTTAACAGACAGAGGACACGTATGTGACAATCAGCCAGAAGTAAGTCGCTGGAACCGAAAGGACTATTGCACGTAAGAAAAAGCTACTTTTTCTTAAAATCCACCTCACACATAAGTCTCTCATTATGCTTTGCAGCCGCTAAGAACTCACATCAAAGCGACGAATAAGCATGAAACTTAGCTAAAACAAACACCAAAAAACAAAAACTGGTTGTCACTTATGTGTCCTCCGTAACGTATAATAAAGAATATGACAACACCACAACAACTCCATATTCCTGTCCTGCTAGCCGACACATTAGCGGTGCTTAACCCGAGTAGGGGTGAGCGCTATCTTGATCTGACGGCGGGCTATGGTGGGCACGCTAGTCCAATCATTGAGCGGATCGGCGGGGCGGATCATGCCGTCCTGTGCGACCGAGATGACTATGCGATAGCTCACTTGGCTCAGCTACAAGAGCGGGGAGCTAGGCTGATCCGGGCTGACTATCTGTCGGCGGTGCAGCAGCTAGCTAGCGAAGGCGACAAGTTCGACATGATCCTGATGGATTTGGGCGTCAGCTCACCTCAGCTGGATCAAGCCGAGCGGGGCTTCGCCTTTAGTCACTCCGGTCCACTTGATATGAGGATGGATCGGGCTAGCAGGCTGACGGCGGCTCAGGTCGTGAATCATTACAGTGAGAGCGAGCTGGTACGGCTACTGACTGACTATGGCGAGATCCACGGTCGTCTAGCGAAGGCACTAGCCGGAGCGATTTGTCACCGACGTCGACGACAACCATTTCAGACGACATTAGAGCTGGCTGAAGTGGTTCGTCACCGGGTAGGGGAGCTGGATGGTGGTAAGTACCACCGAGTTCATCCGGCGACGCAAGTCTTCCAGGCGATTCGGATCGAGGTGAATGACGAGCTGAATCAGCTGCGCCGTACTCTACCTCGACTAGCCGGGCTACTAAATAGTGGCGGTCGCTTGGCAGTGATTACTTTTCATAGCCTGGAGGATAGAATAGTCAAACAGTTTATGGATGATCAGTCAGATGGTCTGGATGCGCCGTATTCTTTACTGACCGGTAAGCCAATTCTCGGCTCAATTAATGATGCTTTTCAGCCACGTGCCCGTAGCGCCAAGCTACGAGCCGTATGTAAAAAATAAAAACCAAACAGAAAGGAGCGACCCATGCCAATCAAAGTTAGTGGCCGCAGCTACGCTCACAGCGTAAAGGTTCGAGTTGCTAAATAACTAGCTGATATCTAGTTGCTAGCAACCGGTAGTCACCGGAGTTCACGGTGACTACCACCTATTCCAGTGTGGGTCGGGATGTCTGGTTGCAGAGTCATGCCTGGGCAAGCCGGGTGGCCATTGGTCGGCAAGCTTCTGCACCTAAGCAAAAGAAAGAGAAAAATAAAAACAAAAAGGAAAGATAGATAAATGACATCATCACGACAACAATTCGTCTCGGTGCGTCCGAGTATGCGAGCTTATGCCGGTGTGGGTAACTGGGGGCGTAATCAAAATCTGGTTGAGTATCGGAGTAATGTCAAGCTGGGGCCGACCGCTAATGTCGTGGTGATCGTTCTACTGATCGCTCTACTGGGGGTACTATACCTGACCCAGCTGAGCAAGACCGGCTCGTATAGCTATGAGCAAAACAAGATCAACCAGCGTAAGTCTGATCTGGTGGCAGAGCAGGATAATCTCAAGGTCGAGAATGCTCGCTTGCAGTCACTGGCGAATATCAAGAACAGCACGGTGGCGAAAGCGATGACGGCACCGGCTACGACCGACTACGCTAACTAACCGTGTATAATCTAGCTGGATGAGTGCAGAAGAGCGAACGGCTAAATATAGTCGCTATCAGATAATGACAGCGATTTTCTTCTTGCTTATCGCTATTATCGTACTCCAGCTTTTTCGTATCCAGATCGTTGACCATGCTAAATATCGGCGGATTGCCAATAACATGCAGACTGACAAGCAGACGATCAATGCTACCAGAGGACAAATCTACGCTAGAGACGCCAACGGTAACATCGCTCCGCTGGTGATGAATCGGACGGTCTACACATTATTTGCCGACCCGTCGGAGGTTAAAGATGCCGAGAAGGTCCGCCAGCTTACCGTTCAGGTAGCCGGTAGCCAACTGGCTGAGGGCGGGCTGGATAAGCTGGATAACAAGAAGCTCCAATATGTGGTGCTGGCTAAACGCTTGTCGCAAGAGCAGGCTAGCCGAATCAAGAAGGCTGACTTAGCCGGGGTGGGCTTGCAGGCCGACACGCAACGGGTTTACCCCGAGGGTGCTTTGGCGGCGCAGGTGCTTGGCTTCGTCAACCATGACGGCAAGGGGCAATATGGCGTAGAGCAGTTTTACGATAAGGAGCTGTCGGGGACGCCGGGGCTACTCCAATCGGTGACCGACGTGCGCAAGATCCCGTTAACTATCGGAGCGAGGGATATTAGCATTCCGGCTAAAAACGGGACGGATATCGTCCTTAGCGTTGACCGTAATGTCCAGTCGCAAGCGGAGCAAGTGCTGGCGGATGGACTACGCAATGCCAAGGCGACTACGGGCAGCATGGTGGTGATGGATCCGCAGACAGGGCGGGTGCTGGCGATGGCTAATCTACCTTCGTATGATCCGGCTAATTATGGCAACGCCGTCTCGGCTAATGTCTATCAGAATAATATCGTCTCAAACGCCTATGAGCCCGGCTCGGTGATGAAGCTGTTCACGGTGGGGATGGGGCTGAATGAGGGGGTGATTGCGCCGACTTCGACCTTCTTTAACCGGGCATGTATCCAGGTGGATGACGCCAAGATCTGTAATGTAGCGAAGGAGGTGAGCGGGCGCTATATGACGCCGATGCAGCTGCTGGAGCACTCGCTGAATACCGGGGCGGTCTGGGTGCTGGAGCAGCTGGGCGGCGGTCAGATTAACCTGGCGGGGCGGCAGAAGTTTTATCGCTATCTGGTCGATAATTACCGTCTCAATGCGCCAACCGGCATCCAGCTGGCGAACGAAGTCGATAGCGTGATCTTTAAGCCAAATACGCCTAATGGTGCTCGGGTACTCTACGCTAATATGTCCTTCGGGCAGGGCGAACAACTGACCATGATCCAGGTAGTATCGGCGTTCTCGGCGGTGATAAATGGTGGTAAATATTATCAGCCAACGGTACGCCTGGGTAGATTGACCGGAGATAGCGAGGTGAAAGAGGATACTCCCAAGCTGCTATCCGATAAGACGTTGAGGCCGGAGGTGAGCGGAACCATCCGGGATATGCTATACCAAGCCCGCTATCTGGGGGCGGGCGGTCGCTACAAGGACAATGGCTATTACGTGGGAGGTAAGTCGGGTACGGCTCAGAAAGTAGACCCGAAGACGGGGGCGTACTCAGATACCCTGACCACCGGTACTTATATCGGCTTCGGTGCCGATAAGACGAAAACGGCAAAATATGTCATAATGGTGAGGGTAGATGATGCCCGTAATGGTGGGTATTCCGGTTCAGCTGCCGCCCAACCAATCTTTGATAACATGAGTAATTTTATGATCCAGTACGAAGGAGTATCTAAATGAGTCAAGCGTTAAAGACACTAATGGATCCACTGAGCAAGATGCTGATGCTGGGCATCGGTTCGTTCATCTTAGCTATGGCGGTCACTCCGATCTACACATTCTTTGCCTATCGGCTTAAGTTTTGGAAACAGATGCGTCATCAGGCTTTGAGTGGCGGCGGGACGCCCGTCTACAACAAGATTCATGCCGAGAAGCACAAGCGCAACATCCCCACCATGGCGGGGATTATTTTCGTGGTGACGACGGCGATCGTCTCACTGATCTTTAACTTCTCTCGGGAGCAGACTTGGCTGCCGTTGACGGCACTGGTCGGCTGTGCCTTGGTGGGGCTGGTTGATGACTTTATCAATATTCGCTCGCACGGCAAGGGGATAGCCGGCATGCGAGCGCCGGTTAAATTCGCTATGATCACCCTGATCGGCTTAGGGCTGGGCTGGTTCTTTTACTCCAAGCTGGGTGTGCACGCTATCCATGTGCCGTTCGCCGGCGCTTGGGAGGTGGGAGTCTGGATTATCCCGATCTTCGCCTTTGCAGTGGTGGCGACCGGCAATGCGGTCAATATCACGGACGGGCTGGACGGACTGGCGGGCGGACTGGCTTCATCGGCGTTCTTTGCCTATGCCGTGATCGCTATCCTCGACCAGCAGTTCGGGCTGGCGGGCTTCTGCTTCACTATGCTGGGGGCGCTGGTCAGTTACTTATGGTTTAATATTTATCCGGCTCGCTTCTTCATGGGCGACGTGGGGGCGTTTGCCCTGGGTTGTTCGCTGGCGGTAGTGGCGATGCTGACCGATACGCTGTTTGTCTTGCCCTTGATCGGGCTGGTCTTCGTCATGGAGACGCTGTCGGTCATCATTCAGCTGACCTCGAAAAGGATCCGTCATAAGAAGATCTTTAAGTCGGCGCCGGTTCATCATCACTTAGAGGCGTCGGGCTGGCCGGAGACGAAGGTAACGATGCGCTTCTGGCTGATCGGAGCGGTCTGTGCGGTAGCGGGGCTGATCTTCGCTATCGTCGGGGGATGTATAAAGTAAACCGGGCTATGGAGCGGTGGCGCTATAACGCTAATCGGGTCTCGGCGGGTGGTAGTAGCTGGGCGGGGCGAGTTGACCCTGCTAAGAGTCGGCAAAATCAGATCACCGCTCGTCAGATCAAGGCGGATCTCTTCAACGATAACGGCGAGCTGAAGCTAGCTCGACGGCACCGGGCGGATCACGGCATAGTGGCGCTAGCGGTGGCATTATCAATCTTTGGCGTGGTGATCATCTACTCTATTGCCTCGGGACTTTATGGTGGCAATACGACGGTGATCAACCAGGAGATGCTGAAGCGGGGCATCTTCTTGGCTATCGGTGTAGTTCTCTTTATCGTGGCTAGTCGCATACCGCTCAACTGGTGGAAAAAAGCGGGTCCATATATCTTCCTGATTGCCCTACTGATCTGCCTGGCACTACCTATCCTGGGGGCGGTTCATGTACCGGTCGCTCGGTGTGCGCTAGGGGCTTGTCGGTGGTACAAGCTGGGAGTCGTTTCTTTCCAGCCGGCGGAGTTCCTTAAGTTGGGCACAGTTCTCTTCATAGCAGGATATCTGTCGACCAGGTTGGCAAATGGTAAGCTGAACGATAACTTGACCCTAGCCGAGGTGCTGGCGGTGATGCTGGTCAGTCTGCTGATCATCGTTGGCTTACAACGAGATATGGGGACTGGGGCGGCGATAGTAGCGATCTTTCTGACCGAGCTAGCTATGTCAGGAATGAGCTGGCGCAAGCTGGCGACAGTCCTCGGCGTGATCGGGGTGCTCTTTGTCGTGATGACGGTCGTTGCACCCCACCGGGTGAGTCGCATCTTGACTTTCACCAAGTCGGGCAATGCCGATAGAGACTACCATATTAATCAGGCGCTAATCGGGCTGGGTTCGGGCGGATTAACGGGGCGAGGATTGGGACAATCAGTCCAAGCCTTTGGTTGGTTGCCTGAGGCAGTTAACGATTCGATCTTTGCTATAGTTGGCGAAACGCTGGGCTTCGTCGGCACAGTGGGCTTGATCGCCACGTTTGCTCTCTTGATCATGCGGATGTTTAGCAAGACTAATTACCTCAATAATATGTACTTGAGGCTGGTGGTAGCGGGCGTGGTCGGCTGGCTGGCTTCGCATGTGCTGGCTAATGTCATGGCGATGACTCACCTGATCCCGCTGACCGGCATCACTCTGCCGCTTGTTAGCTCGGGTGGAACCTCGGCGATCTTTGTGATGATCAGTCTGGGGATAGTCTTTGAGATATCTTGCTATACGGCACATCGTCGGATTGATATTGCTGAGGTCAATGAAAATCAAGGAGGGGACAGTGAGAATCCTGTGCGTCGGCGGCGGCAGCGGTGGTCACATAGCACCGATCGTCGCCGTAGTCGAACAACTACGTCAGCCGGCTAATATCCAGAAGATGGGTGGCGAGCCAGAGATCAGAGTCTGGTGTGACCGCAATTTCTTCGTCCAAGCGAGGCAGATGTTTGGCGATAATTCGGTGCGGATCGAGACTATCTCGGCAGGCAAGCTGCGACGCTACGCTAATCTGGGCTTTTTCTACCGTTGGTTTAGCCCCTGGCACATCATTCATACTCATATACCGAACTTGATCGACATGGGACGGGTCTTGGTCGGGCTAATTCAGAGCCTGGTCAAGCTAGCTGTGTGGCGCCCTGATGTAGTTTTCTGTAAGGGTGGCTATGTCGGCCTGCCAGTCGGGCTGGTGGCGCATTGGTACCATATCCCGCTAGTTATTCATGATAGTGATACTGTACCGGGGCTGACTAATCGACTTTTAGCTAGGCATGCCACGGCTATTGGTACCGGCTCACCGGTCAAGAATTATCCTTCTTATCCTAAGGGTATCACTAAATATATCGGCATCCCGGTGGGGAATCAGGAGCGTCGATTGAGCGGGGCGGAGCGTCGAAAAATGCTACGTCGGCTAGGCTTGGCGACTGATCGACCCCTAGTGCTGGCGATGGGCGGGGGGTTAGGGGCGGTGGCGATCAATCAAGCCCTTGAGGCGATTGCCGACCAGCTGGTCGCCGGTGGGCTACAGGTGGTCTTGCTGACGGGTAAAGGCAACGAGATCAAGGTCTCAGAGTCAGCCGGCCGGTTCTTCCATCAGTACCAATTCACAAATCAAGTGAGGCAATATGAGCAGGTGGCTGACCTGGTGATAACTAGGGCAGGAGCAACGACCATGGCGGAGCTGGCGACAGTCGGCGTGGCGACTATCATCATCCCCTCACCCTACTTGGCGGGTGACCACCAGACTAAGAATGCCAAGGTCTACCAGCGAGCCGGGGCGGCGGTGATGCTGGCGGAGTCGGCGGTGCGAGAGCGGCCGTCGAGGTTGGCTAAGCTAATTAGTAAGCTGATGAATGATGCGACTGAGCGGTCGCAGCTGGCGGACAATCTGCATCAGTTTGCTCAGCCTCGGGCACTGGATGATATGACTCAGATGATCATAGATGCCGGACGGAAGAAATAGAGCGGAGTCTGTAATTTCCCTCCGCACATAACTCTATAGTGCACGAGCAGTGCAGGTGGTCTCCTCAGGTATAATTACTTACGAAAGCTTGTGGCTCAGAGCATGGTCTGTA
>ERZ772977.469-NODE-469-length-26990-cov-5.500761_pt1 | contig 26990 bp, 32 predicted proteins | sample MGYA00511131_ERZ772977 | MGnify/ENA primary metagenome ERZ772977 (study PRJEB29015, sample SAMEA2737935) | human oral metagenome | biome: human oral; feature: human-associated habitat; material: dental | place: China | collected 2151 ...
CTGACCTGAGTGGCGCTGACCTGAGGGACGCTGACCTGAGTGGCGCTGACCTGAGTGGCGCTGACCTGAGGGACGCTGACCTGAGGGACGCTGCTATCTATTACTCGGACGGTAATTTTGACGTCAATTATCGTAGAGGTTATTTCTTGAGTCTCACGAACCTTGAAGAAGTTGAAACGGAGATGCATCACGATGTTAAAAGCTGTCGTCGATGGTCGTTTACCTGGAAAAACGTTTTGAGAATCAAGAGCTGGAAGCTGAAGCCTGCCGCTGGATCTTTTGAAGCGATAGCTAAAAATGCTAGCGCCGCGTCAAAGGCAATTGCTGACGGCGTGAAATATCAGAGTAACGACGAGAAATGCGCGCAGTCTGAAACGCCAGGGGTTAAAGTTGGCGACAGGGTTGCGTTTAAGCACGGTGACGAACCGATAGAGGCGCTGTGCGGCGAGGTGATTGCGATAAAAGGAAGCGAAGCGGTGGTTGAAGTGAAGCAGCTGTTGGGATGTCAAGCATTCATCCTGCCGTTTGACAAGCTGATCGTTATTCCGCCAAAAACACAAGAGCAGTCGAACGATTGAGAGGTTTATGACTGAAGTGGAACGCTTGACTGCTTGATAAAACAGTCAAAGCATTTTATAGCTAGGCGCTGGTGAGATTGAGCGGTTGGGAGGCCGCGATTGCCAGCGCCTAATCTGTATATTTCAGAGGTAGAGGAGGGATAACAAACATGGTTAAGTGGCTAAAAATCGACAAACAAGACAAGACAAGGCGACGCCGTCAGGAGATCGGGCAGGTCGCCATTTATTATATTTCGAAACAAGCAATTATTATTGGCGACGAGCGAAAATGCAAGCCGTTGTCGCACTACATTCTCTTGCAGTCTTGGCAGGACCGAAACAAGAAACCATACCAAAATATGCTGCGCAAGTTGAGAAACACGAAAGATTTGACTTTCATGCAGGCACAGCTCATCGCAAATAGTTACGGCGTGCACATCTCGGCCGTTTCCGAACAGTCAATACCAAAAGAACTACGCGTCAATCTCTAGAATTATAATCATGAAAGACGACTTCAAATCATGTCCTAAATGCGGCCGAAAGTATAAGCGGCAAGACAACTACGATATTCACGTAGCTGGTTGTAAACGTACGTCACCATCGACCCATGGCGGGGCCAGAAAGGGCAGTGGCGGCGTCAAGGGCAAAAAGACCCAAAAAGTTCTCGACCGTATGAAAGAGAAGCAGCGTATCTTGGATCGAATCACTAGAAATGCTGACAAGCTGTATGAAGCACAGTTCCGACTGGCGACAGGCGTGCAGCTGCTGTTCGTTATAAAGACCGACCGCAAGGGCAATCGGTTACCGGCAGAGCAAGTTACCGACCCTGAGACTATTGCGGCATTCCTTGACGGCGAGCTTGACGGTGTAGATGATGAATATTACTTCATCGCCACACAGAAGCCCGACAACAAGGCGATCAAGGATATGCTAGATCGAGCGTTTGGCAAGCCAGTTGACCACGTCGACCTGGACGTCAACGTTCGCGAGAAACAGCCGCCAAAGATTGTCTCGACCATCAAGCCGCGTAAAACGAAAGGCGAGTAGTTCATGTCGCTAGAATTGAAGCCAAAGCAGCAGAGCGTTGTCGATATTATTAACGACTGCCCTGAGGTTGATACTATTTATCTGATCGGTGCCGTTGGTACGGGCAAAACAGATATTGCGGCGAGCGTCGGCATAGATATTTGCGACACATTCGAGAAGACATACTGGACGGTCTTTCGCAAGAATATCAGCACGGCGAAGCGGTCGGTGATTCCGTCGTATCTGACGATGCTCGACCGCAAAAACTTCAAAGAGGGCGAGGACTACACATACAACGGCCAAGATTATGAAATTAAGTTCCCAAACGGCTCAAAGATCGGTTTTGTGGAGGCGGACGAGACGAAAGACAGGAACGGGCAGAAGATTAAAGGTATCAACGCCAGTGCTAGTCATATTGACGAGGCTGACGAATTGTCTCTGACGATGTTTACCACAGCTAGATCCCGTAAGGGCCGCCGCAACACCAACGGGCAGCCGAGTATCGCTATCATCACCCTCAACCCAAATGATGTTGAGCACATCAAAGAGGTGTATATGCGTTGGAAGTATGGCGGAAACGGTAAGTATGAGCCGCTGCCGCCGAATATCCGCGTGGTTGAGTTTGATTTGTCTGACTCTTGGCAAATGCAATCAGACATTGATGCCATGATGACCAACCCGACGTGGTGGGTTGAACGGTACCTGAAAAACAACTGGGAGTACCAAGACGAGAGCAAGACGATATTCCGCTCGAGCATATTTGCCAAGGCGATTGTCAAAAGTTATGAACCAGGACGCAAGACGACTGGATATGACGTGGCGCGTGATGGTGTTGACCGTAGCGTCGCTGTTGACTGGGAAAATCTAACGCTGGTTGACGGCACTATTACCAAAGACTCAAACGAGCAGATAGAGACTGGCAAGCAGGCAGAGTGGCTGATTGAGCATTCAGATAACTTCTCTATTGGCTACGAGAATACCGCAGTTGACGGGGTGGGTGTCGGTGTTGGCGTTATCGATGGAGGCAAAGACCGCGGTGCTGAGTTCGCGGTGTTTAAGTCTGGCTTTTCGCCTGACCCATTCCTAACATTCGATGACGAGCCAAAGAGTCGAGAGGATGCTGAGCGTTCACAGGAGTTGATGGCGTTTAATAATTTACGATCACAGGTGGCGTATATGTTGGCAATGGGACTGGATAGCGGTAAGGTGAAAATCCTCGATAGCTTTCCATTTCTCAATGAGTTTATCAAGGAGGCACAGATGCACCACCACGAATATAAAGATAAGGTGTTTGTATTGGAATCCAAGGAGTCAATCAAGAAGCGGCTCGGCAAATCTCCTGACATATTTGACTCTGTATTGATGGGCTTTTGGCTGCAACTGCGGCATGAAGTGGTGATGGAGTGGGCTGGGATTATGTAATCCGTATATTTACAGTTAGAGGACTATATGAAATTGAAAGACTTTTTGCGCAAATTAAAGTTTCAAAAGCCAGACAGGGATACTGTCATTGAGGCGTGGATAGGGTTGTTGATGTTTATCGGCGTGCCATTTTGTATTTGGCTATATTACGGCGGCAAGGTCGCTACAGTTGTATTTGTCGGCGTGCAGCTGATATTTTGGTCGGTTTATTTATATAGGAGCAACGAGTAGATGGGAATTATTAAGACAGCCATGGGATTAAGAGGTGAGAGACGAGTTAGCGGCGTTGACCCTTCTTTTCAGAGATTATCAATGTTTGATCATTACCGAGCCAGCAGTTATGCGACAGCTTATCCTAATATCCGCACAATCGCTAATAAATACATGACAGTGCGGCCGTTTGCCATTAATGGCAATGGAGAGCAGATTGATCATTGTGTTATTGACGCGCTATATCACCCGAATAAATCAGACAGTTCCGTGGCGTTTGCTGAAAAGATAGCCGTGTCGACATTGTCCTTGCGGAAGACGTACATTTTGGTTTGGAGCAACTATGGCGGAGTAGCAAAACCTGGCGGTGATTTTATGGGGCAGGGCGGCAGGAATATTGCTGGCTTTACGTTTCTGGAGTTTCCGCGAGTTGCACGAGTCGGTGGCAAGACAACATATACAGTCGGCACACAGACGTTTACTGAGGACGAGGTGTTGGTGTTGCCCGGTGGTGTTGATCCAAACGACCTGTATGCTGGATATTCGCCATCTGAGGCCTCGCGCCGCTGGGCGACTCTCGACGACTATATTGCTGACTTCCAGGCTGGCTTTTTCGAGAACGGAGCAGTGCCGGCTGGGCAGTTCATTATTACCACACCAACACGGCAGGCGTTTCAAGAAAGCGTGGCAATGCTGCAAGACGCTCATCGCGGAGCAGGTAGCAATAACAATGTCACGTATACACACCGTCCAGTCAACATAAAGACTGGCGTTCCGTCGGGCAGTGCGGCCATTGAGTGGGTGCCATTTTCACAGCCTAATAAAGATATTGACTTCGAGAACTTATTTAAGCAGGTTGATAGGCGGATCGATACGTCATTTGGCGTTTCGGCCATCATGAAGGGCATTGACGATACTGCGACATACGCTAACGCGCAGGTGGCAAAGCAGGTGTTCGCTGAGAACGTCGTTGATCCATTACTGCTACGCAACTACACACAGTTGACGCAGGAATTGAATCGAATCACTGGCGGCATGGGTATGGCCATTACCTACGAGTTTGCTATTCCTCAGGTTGTTGACGAGGTCAAGGTGCAGGCTGAGGCTGATGATATTCGGGTTAACACTATGTTGAAACTGGAGGCGGCAGGCTATAGCACCGAGAGTATCATTGATGCGTTGAAACTGCCGAACAACTTTAAGCTGTTGCGTAAGGGCGGCTACAATCCACCAGAGATTGAGAACGATAAGCCAGATGTTGATGAGGGCGATGAAGTGGCAGACGCACCTGATCGCCGCAAGGTAGACGATGTGGGGGCCTGGGGAGAAGCGAACGGCACCAGCCCAAAAGCAGCAGCCGATAATCAGCCGCAGACGCTCGATGACTTTGAGCAGCTGATTTATGACGCAACGACAGAGTTTATGCAGAAACAGGTTGACCGAGCCATTGCTGAATCGCGCCAGACGGCCGAAAACAGCACTGAAGAGGACGACGAGCAGAACGAGTTTGCCGAGGCACTGCTACTGATTATCGTGGCGTTGATGATAGTACAAGGGGTGATTTACTTTGAGGACGGCAAGCAGTTGCTGATAGATAACGGCGTGTCCACGGCCGAGCTAACAGGCTTTGTGGTGGCAGCATCAACACAGGAGGCATACCGAGCATATCTACTAAATGTGGCTCGCTCATACGCTGACGATACGGCCGCCTCAATTCGCCGAGTGCTTGACCATGCGGCATCTCATGGCTGGGCACAGTCTGAACTGGAGGAGAAACTGCGAGGCATTATGAAGACCGACGAATGGCGAGTGCAGAGAATGGCTCGCACTGAGATATCACGAGCCGATGCACTGTCAAGCGTTGAAGCCATGAAGCAGGTGCAAAACCAAACAGGAACGCTGATCGAAAAAGCTATGGAGAGCGAGACCGGCAAGCCGTGTGAGTTTTGCGCCACGCTAATCGATAAGTGGGTGGCGGTTGATGAGCCAATTTTGAATCTGAATGAAGCAATCATCGGCAGGGACGGCGGCATATTCATCAACAATTTTGCACAGAATGACGGCTACGACGTACACCCGAACGGGCATTGCCACCCGAAGTACCGCGTTGTCAAGGCGTATTTGAATGCTGAGCGGCGAATCATTGACGATGAGATGGCTGATCTGGACTTGCGATGCGAGGAGTGCGGCCGCTACCTGAACATTAAGGGTGTGACACAGATGATCGCACAGGTGCGTTGTAGTAATGCGAAGTGTAAGCATGTCAATAATATCAAGATTGTGAACGCCACCTCGACAGACGACCAGGTGCGTTATGAGTTCGATAAATCGTAATCTGTAGTCTTAGAAATAAGACGAGAGCAAAACGCTCAAATTGGACGGGCAAGCAGGAGTCGAAGCATTAACTTTAACAAGGAAAAAAGCATGAAGTTCTGGAAGTGGAGCAATTCCGTTTCATCGAATAATCAAGAGCTTATACTTGACGGGCCTATCGCGAGCGATACCTGGTGGGGCGACGAAGTCACACCCGACCTATTTCGCGAAGAACTCAAGCAGCATGCGGGCGATTTGACAGTTGTCATTAACAGCCCCGGCGGCGACGTGTTCGCAGGCTTGGCGATCTATAACGCACTTGTAAATCATAACGGAAATGTCACTGTCAGGGTTGATGGTTTAGCGGCGTCGATTGCATCAGTAATTGCGATGGCAGGCGACAAGATTATCATGTCGCCAGGCTCAATGATCATGATTCACCGTCCGTCCGTTTATGCGGCTGGCACAGTGGATGACATGGAGAAAGCCAAGGATGTGCTGATGAAAATCGAGGAGGGCATCACGCCTATCTACGCCAAGCGAACAGGGCTGAGCGATGAAAAGATCGCTGAGCTGTTGGAAGCGGAAACGTGGATGCTTGCCGATAAGGCTGTCGAGCTCGGTTTTGCCGATGAGGTGTCTGAGGCACCAGAGAAGCAAAAGCAAGACGAGGGCGTACAGAATGCGATGGGTATGAACTTTGCATTCAGTATGTCGGCAGTCAAGCAGGCAGACGCCAAGCCAATGCAGAGCCTGGTTGAACAGATCAAGGCGAAAGCAGAGGCGGAGGCAGCCAAGGCGGCAGAGCCAGCCGAGGAAACGACGACTGAACCTGAAACGAAAACTGACGAACCAGCGGCACCGGAAGCCGCGCCAGAGGCAGAGCCTACTGACGAAGCTGAGCAATCAGAGCCGGGAGAACCAACTGATAACAATCCTGAGGAGGATACGGAAATGGATCCGAAAGATATTGCAAAAATGCAAGTTAAAGAACCAGCTGATCCAGCAGCTGTTGCAACGACTGTTGCTACGAATTATCTGGACACGCCACAGGCGCTAACTGATTTTGCTAATGTGCTTGTTAAGAACGCAGGCGCAGAGACGAGCGACATTCGTTCGGCGTGGGAAAACCATCTGAAAACGACCATGGGCGTAACAAACCCTGAAAAGGTCTTACCGACACCAGTCGTCGAGGCGATTGAGAGTGCGTTTAAGGCGGGCGGTCAAATCTGGAACCTGTTTGACAGGACTGGACTTGACGCTTACAACACCGCCTGGGACACCAACACCGATGGCGCGTATGGTCACAAAGCCGGCGAAACCAAGAAAGAGGCTAACATTGTTCTGGATAACCGCGTCATTAACGGTCAGTATATCTACTCGCGCATTGACCTTGATAAGGAAACGTTGCGCAAGAACCGAAGCACCGGCTCAATCTTGAAGTATGTCTTGACAGAGTTGCCGAAGCGCATCGTTGCAAGCATGGAGCGCGCAGCCATCATCGGTGATGGTCGCGAAGCAACCAGCGATGACAAGATTAAAGAATTCATCTCTGTCAAAGATGACGCTAAGGCTAATAATGTGTTTGCTAAGACTTATACGCCAAAATCAGGGGAAAGTCGCCGCACTGCTATCTTGAATGCACGCGACTTGATCGAGGCTGAGGGCGACGTTTACATCATCGCAAAGCGTGGCTACCTCACTGCCCTGAAAGATGAACGAGGTGCTGACAAACACATGCTGTACACCCCAGGCGTTAGCATCTTGGAAGACTTGGAGCTTGCTGGCAAGTTTACGCCGCAGTGGTTCAATGACACCAACGATGCCGACAACGACGCATATCTGGTCGTATTGAATAAGTACAAAGTTGTTGGAGACAACTCAATCGAGGCGTTCAGCAACTTTAAGCTGGAGAACAACAAGCAGCAGTACTTGCAGGAAGTCTTCGCGGGTGGCGGCTTGAGCGGCATCGCAGCAGCAGTGGCTATTAAACATGTAGCCTAACAGAGAGGGGCGTAGGAGATGGCAGCATTGGTAACTAAAGAAGATATCGAGGGCGTACTTTTACGCCCCCTTTCTGATACCGAGAATAAGTACTTTGAGCAGTTATTGCAGCAGGTGACGGAGACGCTGGAGGCGTTACTAGATGTTAAAATGCAGGGCGAGGCAAATACGCCGCGTCGATATGAGGCAGCTTGCGGCTCGCGTTTCCTAATTGTCGATCCGTTCACTAGCCTATTGCCAGAGGTGACAACAGAAAGCGGCATGCCGCTGGTAGTCAAGTCGGTGAGTCAAGGTGACGAGCTGAACGCCAGCTGGTTCAACATCATCGAGATGGTCGATCTATTATCTGCTGATTACTGCACCGTCAAGGCGGCGTGGGGATACGGCGAGCCGTTGCCATACGGCTTGAGAATCCTCATAGCAAGGCTATTTGACACGCTGTCAATAGCTAATCAAGGTAGTTTTTACAACAACGTAAAATCTGAAACAGTGCTGAGTCATTCAGTGACATATGACAACGCCAAGCAGGTTATCGATCAGTTTGCTGAAGCGAACGTTGATCTGCTGGCAAAGTTCGTAAAGCCAATCAGCAGTTGTGTGGTTTCTGGCTACACTGATACGCCGCTGAGCCAGCGTGGAGTCCATCGCTATGATATTCCGCGATAACATTACGCTGGTTGCACCTGTCAATGGCACATATCGCCAAACTGGCGGCGAGCGACACAACGTGAAGTGTGTTGTCGAGCAGACAAGTGGCTTGACCCGCGGCGGTAGCTACGATGCCATGACAGGCGACGCCAGAGCGTACCTGGACGGCCGAGATAGCTGGTTATCGTCAACTGGCTACTCGATCGAGGGATATTTCGCCGAGGTGACGCTGTTTGGCGTTAAGCGAGTGTACCGCGTTGCTAATGTGGCGGTTGGTAGAGCGGTCGTCACCAGCGGCACGGTGCAGCACGTCGAGATTGAGCTGGAAAGGCTTGATAGAGAGGTGTAATCATGCCGGTGGTCGATAATACAGTGGCTGTCAAACGATTCTTTCAGAATCAGGCAGCAACGGGGCTAAACGCTATGGCAAATCATACCTTGATGGTCGCTAATCTCATCGCACCATTCAAGCGTAGGGGGTCGCTCAAGTCCCGCAATGTCGAGGTGCGGCGAATCGGCAGAGATGCCATCAGGTTGACATGGAAGCCAGTCTATTCGCAGTACCAAAACCGCGGCAGGCGTGCGAATGGCACCCATGTGGTGCGTAAGTACACTACAGCAGGCACTGGCAAAGGTTTCGTTGATGAAGGTATGAGAAACACTATGAAAGATTACAAGAGGTTTTTTAGATGAATGTAGCATTGGAGATTGCAAAAGTTGTGGCTACTGTCATTGGCGGAGAGCTTGGTAAAGATGTGTTTGTCGGGCGATTGCCAGCAAGCAAGAGCCAAGACGGTATGGTAGCGGTTGCAGCTAGCGGCGGTGAATACGACGGTGGTAACTTAGGTAATACCAAACTGACCACCGAGCTAACGATTACCGTGGTGAAAGCTGATGCGGCCGAGCTGTACGAGCTTGACGGCAAGCTGCGTACGGCACTAATGCAATTGCCGTACACTGACGCGAGATTTATTCGTGTGAGCGTATTCCCGATGCAAGACAGCGCCTACGAAGCCTCTGAATTACGGATGGGGGTATGGAGTGCCCAATCTGTAACATTAGTTTTGAAGGATTAAAGCAAAGGAGCAAAAGCAATGGCAATTGAATATTCTGGACTGACACACGATTTGTATTTTGGTACAAAAGACGGCAAGAATTTTAAGAAAATTCTGGGCGTACACGATCTCGAACCAGACAATGACAAAGACGATGTGACGCGCGATTTTATAGATGGCACAAGCTTAAAGGTAATTAAGAAGTTTACTTCGAGCATGAAATTCAAGGTTACTGATATTGGACAAGAAAATTTGAAGAATATCGTACCAGGTCATGTTTATGATAGTGGTGAAAAAATCGACAACGTAGAGGGTATTACTGTCGGCACGAACGGTGCAGTCCAGGTCGGGCTGAAAAAAGGCTCGTCAACGCAGGTGCCTGGCACTTTGAAACTGGCACCAAAATTGGCATCGCAGACAAAGCACACCATTTATGTTTTGGATGCGGATGCAACGTTAACGGATTGGTCGATTGAGGACGGTCTGACTGAGTACGAAATTACTGTAAGCGGAACGTTCATTGAGGGCGACCTAACATTTGCGTAACAGGGGTGACACGGTGCTAAAAACAACGTGTCAATAGGTAATTTAACAAAAAGTAATGTAGTTTTTACAACTATGGAATGGAGAATGAGATGGCGTTTAAGTTTAACAAAACTCAAAGCCAGACTAATGCGCCGCGTGTTGTTATGGCGCTTGAAATGAGCGACAACGGCAACGTGAGCACCTTGAGGTACGTCGTTCCGCGGCTAAGTCGTACAAAAATGGTTGCAGTTCAATATGATGCTAGGCGAAACATGAAAGGCGTTAGTAGTACGCAACTACAGGCGGTTGTTTCCAGTTCTCTGAGCGGCGATCTGCTATCTAGCCTGGAACCAATTGATGGTGCGCCAGAAGTGGATAAGCTTGTAGAGTTGATCGGAGATGACAACCTGGAGGCGTTCATGACTGAGCTGTTCAGGCTTGCGACAGAAGACTATGCAACACTTCGCGCTGAGGGGGTTGAGGTATTACAGTAATGGAAGCTCACGAGCAGCAGTACGATCCAGAGAAATTAGCCTTGCTGATTGAAAAACAGACCAAGGATATTTTGAAGAGCTCTAAGGTCGCTGCTGCTGCTCTGGCCTATTACTATCAGATACCTTTTGATGAAGCGGTAGACATGCCGTATGGCGATGCACAATTGCTCGTGAGAGCGGCCCAAGCATTTAAGGCACAAGAGGCGCTACAGCAAATTGCAATAATAACCGCTGCGCTTGGCGGCAAAAAAGCCAACAAACTAATCAGTTTATTGGAGAAGCAGGCAAAATGGTAGGGTTATTTGGCAGAATGAGCACGCTTAATAGCAGCACGAAGATCATCAACAAGTTCGTCCATATGCTCAATACGGCTGAAGCTAATGTTGCTCTCCAGCTCATATCCAGTTTGCGATCCAATAAGAGCAATTTTGACAGTCTTCGCAAACCTATTGTACTCAATACTATTCACATTCTTCAGACTGATTGTCTTAACGCTTTTTGCAAAAGCCCCGCTTGTGACAGTTACGGAGTCTTCGCCTACAGAGATCCTGAGATTCCGAGTTATCAATATGCTGTAAACTATCCACCAGCCGAGAGTGAGTATCCCCAGCCACCACCATGTGGTGATCGCTATATAAAAATACCTACTCCAATGAGCTTTATATTCTTTCGCCATGTAAATCCTTTCGCTAAGAAATTTTATATCCCAATAATATCACATTTTAAGGAGTGCCGTTGTGCAACAAGGTGAGATCGTAATTACATATCGTGTTGACTCGAGCGGTGCACTTACCGCTATTAGCAATATTCAGAAAAAGATGTACGAGAGCGAGAGAAATCTTAACTCGACTCAATCAAAATATGGCAAGTTTTTTGATGGACTAAATCAGGGCTTTGGCGGTGTTGCTAATACGATAAAAAAATTTGGTATCGTCGCTGCCGGTGTTATCGGTGGCGGTACATTTGGTGCAAAACAGTTTATCGACCTCGCCAGTGGCTTGCAAACAACACAAGCGCAGATGGCTTCGCTCACTGGGTCAACCGAGGCGGCCAACAAGGTTTTTGGTCAACTGTATAATCAGGTACTTGGTAAGCCGATCGCCTTTCCAGATGCCTCAAAGGCAGCATCTACCTTGCTAGGGTATGGACGTACAGCACAGCAGGTCATACCAGATATGGATACGCTGGGTAGATTGTCCATTGTTTCTGGTGCAAATTTGCAGAATTTAGCGCTGGTATTCGGCCAGGTGACCAGCCGCGGCGCGCTATTCGGACAAGACGCGCTCCAGCTGATCAACAATAATATCCCGCTAACCACCATCTTGGCTAAAAAGTTCGGCATTTCGATGGAGGAGGCTGCCGGAAGAATCAATGGGGGCAAGGTGAGCGCCCAAGAGTTTACGGCGGCCATGGCAGAATACGCACAGAGCCTAGATATCAGCAAATTCTCAAACACATTCCAAAACAGAATGATTAGCTTGCAGGGCTCAATTCGATCGCTCGGATTAGAGATTATTGGCGTACGAGTGGATTCTGAAAAGGGGCTAATAGTTGACCAAAATGGACTATTTGCCAAGTTTAGCGATGGCGTCACAAAGCTTACTGCTTTTTTGAAAGAAAACAAGCAAACGATCGTGAGTTTTGCTAACTTCATTATGGATAATGCTGTCCCAGCCATTGCAGCATTGGGGGCGGCGTTTGCCACCGCAAAAATTGGTCAGTTTGCAGCAAAAGTTGTGAATGTTGGGATGGGTGTTGGACAGGCAGTAAAGGCGCTCAAAAACGGCGGCAATGCAATGAGAGCATTTGCTGCCGCGACGTCTATAACTCCTTTTGGACTCATGGCTACCGCTATAGCCGCAGTTGTTGGTGCACTGGTGTTTTTGCAGGTAAAGTTCAATATCTTTGGTCAAGCATGGAATGCTATCACGGCAGTATGGGGTGCGGCGGCCGCCTGGTTTGGTGGAGTGTTCGCGGCTATCGGGCAGGTTGTTAGCGGGTTTGTTAGTGGTGTAGTCGGCTTTTTTAGTAGTATTTGGATAGGCATCACAACCGTATTTAATAACGTTGTAGCTTTCTTGCAGCAATGGGGGCTTACAATTTTGGCGGTGATATTTGCGCCAGTAGCGCTGATCATCGGGCTATTCTTTACGTTTAAGGACCAAATATTTGCCGTATTCCAAGCCGTCTGGGACTTCATAGTAGCGACGTTCACTCCAGTAGTGCAGTTCTTCGGCGGAATATTTACTGGCGCCTGGAATCTTATTGTGGGCGTATGGGGAGCGGCTGTCGGGTGGTTCGGCAGCATATGGGGCGGTATAGTCGGAGTGTTTAGCGCCGTAGCTGGTTGGTTTGGTGGGGTATTCAGAGGAGCTTGGAATGCTATCGTTAGTATATTTGGCGGACTGGCAGGATGGTTCCGTGGCATCTGGAATGGAATCGTGGGTATATTCGGTAGCGTCGGTGTGTCGATCGGTAACGCTATCGGCGGAGCGTTTAGAGGAGCTATCAATGGTGTGCTGCGCTTTGTTTCTGGCATGATAAACGGCTTCATCAACTCAATTAACTGGGCTATCGGTATTATCAACGCTATTCCAGGCGTGAATATTCCAAAGTTAGGCACCATCAATATTCCGCAGCTTGCAGAGGGCGGCATCGCTACAAAAGCAACCCTGGCCATGATTGGTGAGGGTAGTGAACCAGAGGCTGTCATTCCACTAAGCAAGCTGAGCCAGTTCCTGAAGAACTCTATGGACGAGAGAGGTACATCATCTGGCGGCAATACACCGCAAATCAACCAAACCGTCAACCTGACGAACGGTATTGATATTGATCAGTATAACCGCAGCCTGGTGCAGCAAATGAGGAGAGGGTAGACATGAGAACATATGATGTACAAATCACTAATATGCGCACTAATGAAAGCGTATTTCTGGCAGGCAGCAAACAAGGATTGTCACATCTGACGCCGCCACTGAAAGGATTTGGTGACCCAGATGTTCGCAACAGCCAGTATGTGTTTTCTGGTGCCGATGGAGGTAGTGTTGATGAGCAGTTTTATGGTGTGCGGCAAATACCGCTGAGCTTTTTCGTGGTAGTGGAGCACGACGGAAGACTCACCGAGATGCACGCCGAGATGGCAAAAATCGCTAGAACCATTAAAATCCGTGACAAGCTGCGAGTACAGCTGTTCACACCAACTGGACGCGTTTACCAGACCATTACCAAACTAACACAGCCTCTCGACCCAAAGATTGAATGGCCGCTCATTGCCGACTATGACATCGAACTGGTAGCGGGCGATCCGCGGATGTATGACTATACTGACGGTGCCGCACAGAGGGTTACGCTCGAGCGACCGCGTGACGGTGGTTTATTGTGGAGCCCTACAGGGCTACTTTGGGAGCGTGACGGCTTGCACTGGGTGGCCGGCGGAGGGGTGAACCACGCCATCAATGACGGCAATACGTACGTCTGGCCAACAATAACGATTTTCGGCAAAGTCACCAATCCGACCGTGTCCAGCCAGACAACTGGCGAGATTTTGGCACTGAATATCAGCACAACAGACAGCGACACAATCGTATTTGATACATACAACCGAGAGGTGACTCTGAACGGTGTGGGTATCGATAACAACCTCACCGGCAGTCAATACTGGCGTTTAGTGCCAGGACTGAACGAACTGATTTTCAACACGTCAAATAGCACCGATACTGGAACGGCTATAGTTGAGTGGTATAACGGCTACACAGGAGTTGCGTAATGGATGAATACGTACCACCACGCTACACTGTCGAGCTATGGCACCGCGGAAAGACCAAGGTGGCAGATATTACGAGGCTTTGCCAAGATATCGACTGGAGTATGACACGAAACGGCGTTGAGTCGCTGGATTTTAATATGTCAATACCAGACTGGGAAGAGAAGTGTCGGCGGATCGGTGAGAACCCAAACACTATCTTGAAGCCGTGGGTGAGCGACATCAGGGTCAAACGCAACGGCGAATATTTGTTTGGTGCGGTAGTAGTGGAGGCGAATCGCAACCTGAACACTGACAATGCAAGGATACTGGTGCAGTGCGACGGTTATTTGAATCTGATTGATGCACGATACTTGAACGGTCGCTGGAAAGGAATTGAGGCGACGGATATTGCTTGGGATATTATTCAGGAAGTGCAGAATCGACCTAATGGCGACGTTGGTATCACCAAGGGTAGCAGGCAGTACCGCACCGGCGTACGACGTGACAGAATGGACGACTGGGAGGATATCAATGCCAAAGACGCATTGGTATCGCTAACCAATTTGCAGGACGGTAAATTCGATTTTCGGTTCACCTATGACCGCAAGTTTGAGACGTTCCAGACACTCGGCAACGAACGGCCAGACGTGACAGTACACTATCCTGATGACGGGCTGGGTATTGGTGCTATCAGGATGGAGCTGCCGCAATCTGGAGCAAACTTGTACAACAATATCATAGGCAAGGCCTCTGGCATGGGAGAGGAGACAATTCGCTATAGTGCCGAGGACGTTCTGAGTCAGCAGGAGTTCATTCTACGAGAGAAAGTTCAGTTGTACAACAGCATTAAAAACCTGAGCACTCTGGCGGGGCATTGCGAGGCTGATGTGGCGGTGATGAGCCGACTGGTCGACCTGCCGCGCGTCACAGTGCGTGGTACACAGTTTGATCTGAACAATATCGGCGTCGGTGATCGTATAGTTGTTGAGCAAAATAAGTATTCATCTTGTCCTCTGAGTGGCTACTATCGTATCGAGCAACTGTCGGTAAAGGTTGATGAGAATATGAGTGAAGAGATAACTTTAACGCTGGACAATTACGACTTATGAGCGAACGATTGAACCTAGTGGAGGAGCGGCGCGCCATTGGCAAGTTGCGGGCACTTCTGCGCGCTACTGAGCAGATGAAAGCGGCACAGAGAACCAGCAACAACTCTGGCATTGTTTATTACGAAACGAAAAGTGCACAGGAATATGACGCGATGATACCTGTCACACATGACCCTGTTTTTCTCAGTGGCAGAATAGTCAAAATTGAAATGACATTCACCGCACGCAAACAGCAGTGGCCGTATGCACTGTTTTTGCCGCAGTTTTACGTCGGCGACAACCCTGACACGCTGACGGGTGCGCAGCCGATTACTGGAAGTATTATTGATCAGAGCGCGCCGGATATTAACAAACTAGAAATACCAAGTCAGTTGGCGTTTAGCGCTACCGCCTCAATCGACAATCCGCCACAGGGGCAGACGAAGTATGTGTACGCTAAGTGCGTCTTTCTGGGGACAGACAAGGGGTCGTTCAGCATGAAAGCGAGCTTGTTATGAACCGTCTGAACATGCTACCAGAAAACCAACTAGCGGACATCCTGACGTCGCTTGACCGCAATATTCGTGATCTAAAAACCGGTCAGATGATGGCGTCGAGTGGGCTGGTATTCTACGAAAGTGCCAGCAGTGGCGGTTGGGACTTTAGTCAAGTGGCTAATGTGATTGGCGGACAACAGCAGGCGTCTGGCGTGCCGTTTATCGTAACAGCGACAGCAAAAAAGGATAAAACATTCCTATTGGCCGATTTGATTATTGACAAGATGTTGATAAACAGTGCAGCACCAGCGCGTATTGATATGATGCCGATATCGAGCGATTCGCGACACGTTCGCAGATGGTTCGTGTACGTGTATGTGCAAAAGGGTTTGAGTAGTGTGCTGGCACAGATGAAGTGTGCCGTGGTGGCAAATACCAACGTTGATTTAACCGTTGAAAGCAGGATGTTATGAGGATTAAAGACATAGATGGCGAGACAATAGCAAAGCTTATCACGCGATATGAGCGTGAGATTGTCGAGATGAAAGCCGCGCAGCGTGTTGGTGCTGACGGCGTGCAGGTATTTCGCGTCAAGTTAGAAGCGGCGATCGACAAGCGTGACGCAATGTTTCTGAGGCGGTTCAAAATCGTATTTACGCCGAAAGCCAGCACATATCAGTCGGGTATGGTTTTTAAGCTGATGGTTGGCAGGCGCAGCAGCCATGGCTCGGGACTAGAGGATGTTACTCGCTATTTCCAGCGCCGGCGAAGCAGTGGCGGTGTACAGACGTGGCTAAATACATCAGATTTCTTGGTCGATCTCGGCAGCAATACATTCAAAATCTACGCGTTCGCTACGTCTGACGGCGAGCTGAGGGTTGAGTATGTCTAATCTGTAATGTGGTAAGTGAGAATGAACGATAAACGAGACAAGGAATCGATGAATCAAACACCCAAAACGGTGCGGGAATTGGGCATCATGATGACTGCGCGCGACGACGTACTGAACGAAAGGCTGAGTTCAATAAACGATAATGTGTCGCGGCTGGCGGAGTCGGTCAAACAGCTAGCTGAATCGAAAGCCGATGCCGAGGAACTTAAAGCCCTGATAGCCCGCGTGGAACTGATGCAAGGCAATTATCTGTCCAAGAGCGAAGCCAAGATTGGTGCTGGCGTAATGACAGCGGTAATTACCGTGATTGGCTTTATGGTCGATTTGATTGTGAGAGTTGTGAATAAACCATAAACAGGAGGCGATGATGGCAGTACGACAAATCTATAATCCAAATATCAATATCGGTGCGAGAAGCGGCTGGTGTTTGCAATATGTGGATGACGCAATCAGCGCGCCATCACGAACACCAAGTGCTAGGGCTGCGTATCTAAACGAGCTGAACGCCGGACGTATCGACACTGGACACGCACCGATTGGAGTATGGGTAGTCGGATTTTTAGGATTTTCAAGAGGGCCGTATGTGCAATATGGGCATGTATTTCTAATGCGAAAGCGTGGCGACGGTTCAATCGAAATCCACGACAGCGAAGTACACGCTGGGCGACGCGGCATTTATAACAGCATAGAGGAAATCCTGGGGTGGTTTGGTGTTTATGGGCCAGATTATCTAGGTTTTTCATACTGTTGTGACGGACGGCAGATCGCTGAGTATTATGATGAAATGCAGCCGACCGATCGCAAGATGGAAGAGGACGGTAATGCTCGCGAAGAGCCAAACACTAATTCTGGCGTATTTCAGGAGCTAGCTCAAGGTGATGTCATTGCTATGAAAGGTTACGTTACGAACGGTCAACCAATCGCTGGAGACAGTGTTTGGTATGTAACTGCTAGAAGCGGAAAATATATGAGTCGCCAGTTGTTTGAAGACAAAGACCTACACGATTTATCAGACCTGACGCCACAACCCGCACCAGAGCCTGAACCACAACCAGAGCTTGAGCAAGACTTTAGCAATACCATTATTGACGTTTCTAACTATCAGACAGCCGAAGTCGTAAACGTATTCCCTAAGGTAGCGGGCGTCATTGTCAAAGCTGGCTGGGTCGGGCAACAATACGGTGGTAACGAGTTTAAGTTAGACCCAGACGCAGAGCTATTCGTTACTAAGGCTCGTGAGGCTGGCAAAATGCTTGGCTTATACTGGCTGCCATACTTTTCGACCAGAGAAGAGGCGGAACAGAACGCTGAGTACTTTGTGAAGTGCATCGAGGCTTTAGGGAATCAGCCTGGCGAGCTGCTATTCCTTGATCTTGAGCCAGACTTTGAGGGGACTGTCGAGCAAATCGCAGTATTTAGTAACATTGTTTTGCAGAGGACTGGCAAGCAAGTGTTCACGTATGCGGGTGAGGCTATTATTCAGAAGTTAGGCTTGCCACGCGTGGATTGGTATCCGAACTATGAAGAAGCAGGAAACTATGCTCATGGTTCGTTCATTCATCAGTACTCAGAGACGCTGGCTATTCCTGGCTATGATGGGAAGTTAGACGCTAATGTATCGAATAAATCCATTGACGAGCTACGAAGCATGGGCAAGGTGAACACACCAAAGCCACCAGAATCGCCAGAATCGCCAAAACCAAGCGAACCGGATACGAAGCCATCCGAGCCAGAGAGGCCGCAGGAAGCGCCGGAAATAAAGCCTGAACAGCCGCAAAAGCCAGAGGGCGACAAGCCAACGGAACTTTGGCGATGGCTGTCGGGGCTGATGATCGAGCTAGTGAAGCTGATTTTAGGGATTTTCAAGAAAAAATAAGGAGGAAATATGAAATCACTAGAAGCATTAAAGAATATCAACTACAAAGACGTAATCGTTCGTGCATTGTGGACATTTGTACAGACGTTTATCGCAACATTCTTGCTGGCGGGAGTTAATCTCGTAAATTTGCTGTTCTCGGCAAGTTGGCGTGAGTTATGGGCACTGGCATTAGCGACGACGCTGTCTGCGATTGCCGCTGGACTGTCGGCAGCTAAGACGATAATTATTGAGTTAGTGCGTCAGATGCAGCAAGCCGTTGAGTAGTTCGGCATTTCCGAACAACTGAAAACCGCCTCGAAAGCTCGGAGGCGGTTTTTGAACTGGAAAGAAATCCTTTATATTTAGGTTGCGCCAATCGCAATCCAGCTAAAGTAATATGAGCCTCTCAGCGTAGCACCGTCAAAACGCCGGCATCTCGCTGTAAACCCTGAATTAGTAACACTAACCGCCCCAAATGTCGCACCAGCCCAAGACGGATTTGGCGTGTCTGACCACGGGTCGCTAGCGTTGCCGTAGCCGTTGTAGGTACAAATAATAGTCGGCACCGTTTCGCTCTTAAATATCTTCGGAAACGCAACGGCTGTCGTAGCTTCTATTGTTTCAGTTGGGACTATTACTCTTGCCCGACCGTACTGAAAAATGACAGACTCAACTGGTTGGTTAGTGCTATCTCGTTTTGCCTGAATGAAATCTGACCATTTTAAGTGTCGTGGTAGGACTATACTATAATAGAAATATGTTTATGATACTCAAACGAATCGTTATTCGCCTATATAAAGAATATCGCTATATTTTCCACGGCAAATAACGTCAATATCGCCTAATCTGTACATTTATAATCAGGAGGATTCATATGGAAAACACTGAAAAAGTACAGAATTATAAGGGTGGCGAGATTCGCCGAACACCAGAAGGATATTATGTTTTTGTGAAGGATGGAGCACATAGCGGCCCATACGTTAGCATTTCAGCAGCCAGAGGTGCTGTCGAAGCAACCGACGCTGATGTCGATAATGCTGACGAAGAGCCCGCTGTTGAGTCCAGCGAGCCTGTAGCCACCGAGGAAACGACAGAAACCGCCGATGAGCAGCCAGAGGCTGGAAATACTAACGACGACGCTGAGGCTGGTGCTGTCGAAGCAACCGACGCTGATGTCGATAATGCTGACGAAGAGTAGTTATGACACTAGGCTTTCCTAATAGCAACGGCGGGCGTACCACTGATAGCGCACTGTTTCACGCGCTTGGTAACGCTTTTGTTGGCTCGTGGATCAGCGGTTTTAGAGTGCGCCAAGCCAGCCCCGTCGGCATGAATGTACTGATCGGCGGCGAGAATGGTATACCTGATGACTTACTGGTGCGTGACGCTATGTCAGCGACATTCCCGGTGAGTAATTTAAGCACGCAGCCTGTTCAGGCGAGCGTTACCACGGCAAACAGCGCTAATCCGCGAATTGACGCGGTGGTGATCTACATCGACACAAACGTGGCCGCCTCACAGACTGTAGCTAACAACGAGAATCGCACAAAGGCCGTTGTCGTTCCAGGCACGCCAGCAACCAACCCAAGTGCACCTACGCCATCACAAATTAAGGCGAAAATTGGTGCGTCTAATCCATATGAAGTAATCGCCGAAATACGCGTAAACGCCGGTACGACAACAATTCTCGACTCTGTCATCACTGATAGGCGTAATCCAGCCACACTGGCTGACGGGCGGATTAACAGGGCTGAAATGTTCAAAAACGGCGTGATTGGCTCTGACGCACTTGGCAATGATATAGTCCTACCACGACATATCAACTCACCGTCTCTGTTGGCATTCAGTGCTGACGGTGCCAATCAGAGTGTTACAGGCAATATTTTGGTGCAAGCTGGCTGGGTGCAATTCTGGGGTAACAATACAAAAAGACAGCCAGTCCCCGTCGTATTTCCAAAGCAGTTCAAACAAGTCTTCTCAATGTCGCCGACCTTGATTGGCTATAAAACAGGCAGTAAAGCTAACAGTATTAGCGATTTTAATCAAGTGATCGGCAGTGGCTTGAATATTGAGTCTGGCGTTGTTACGAACACTGGTACAACACTCAACGCTTCAACTACTGGCATATTTGGTGGTGCTTGGCATGGGGTTTCGTGGGTGGCAGTTGGCGTTGTCTAAGACTTCTTAACGTACTGAATTGTCACAAATGAAGTCTTATAACCGGATTGATCTGCGTATGTTTGGATGTTGATGTTGCTATTATCAGCGTAAACTGTCACTGTATAAGCTTGCTGGTCGGCAGCGTGTGGCAGGTTAATTGTCGCGCCAATACTGTCTTCCTTTGCAATGCCGCGAATATTGATGACCATGCCAAGATTTGTGATACCGTGCGGTACGGTTGTTTTGCCGGCGACCTTCAAACCACCCATCGCAAATGTTTTCTGGTAAATTGTGCGGCCGTCAATCCACTTCATGCCGGTGTCGACTTCTGACGTGCTACGGTCGCCGCGGGCTGCTGACGACAAGTGTCGTGGTAGGACTATACTACCATTTTCGCCACATGGGAAAAATGGTTTTCCACAGGTTCACGAAAAAAGTCTAAAAAACTTTGTAAAAACTCTTGCAATTAGCTAACTAGTTTGCTATAATAAAGACAGTGGTAAGGGGATTACCAGAACATTCACAATCAGGCGGCTAGAAAGGAGAAGCTATGAAACTAGTCATCGGTAGGCTCGAAATTGAGCTGAAAATAGAAATCGCCCTTCGAAAAAGGCGATAACTAACAAACGTAGTTAAATATTAGCACATCCGAAAATAAAAATCAAGCACCCCTTACCGCTCCGCCTGGTTAGAAAGGAATTTGACAAAAATGTCAAAGAAGTCACAAGATATAACATCATTAAGCGAGGCTGAGTTCATATACGAGCTGACCCGTGATGGTAGCCGAGTTAATAACAACCCGCTGCAATGGACGCACGAATGGTTGAAAGAGCGAGGGGCGAGCGTAAAAGGACTAAAAGGGCTGGGCGATTGGAGTGGCGCGGCTCCTCGTGCTGATGTCTTACGCGAGCGTAAAGCTGATATCATTGGCTGTATCAATGCCGTTATTGCTGCCAAGCGATCAGTTGGCGGGCAAAAATCATCTAATAATATGACACCAGAGCAGCGTCGGGAGCGAGCGAAAAAAGCCGCCGCAGCCAGTGCAGCAGTACGCAGTGCCAAGAGTGTTGCCAAAGCTGGCAATTAGCGCTATAATCAGAACCACTAGTTTTGTCGCTAGTAGAAGTTATAGTCCCGCCTCGGCGTCTCTATAACAAGCAGCCGTTATGGTTGCGACAAGCTCTAATCCGTCTCTTTATGGGGCGGATTATCTTTATCTGTGGAAAACTCTGAAAAAATCTTCAAAAAAGTCCATAAAACTCTTGCAATTAGCTAACTAGTTTGCTATAATAAAGACAGTTAAGAAATACTTAACTAGCGACAAAACTAATCGAAAGGAAACCACAATGGAATACCTTGGAAAAATCATCTACAACAACGTAAGCCGCAAGCGCGACGACAGCAAGAACCTGACAGTAGACGACCTGATCGGTCATGAAATCGTCAAAGAGACTGAAAAGGCTGTAGCAATCGAGTGGGTTGAGAGCGCTGCTGGCTACCACATGGACGGCAACGACTTCGTTGGCAATTACCGCCAAACTCTCAAATGGATTCCTAAAAGCGCAATCAAGACCGTTTGCGGCGATAAAATGCTAATCCCTTACTGGATCAATTAGCAGCCGTCCCGCCCTCACGAAAATTGGGGGCGGGTTTTGTTGACAAAACAAAATCGGTTTGCTAGAATTGATGGTGAACGTACAGGATTTTCAGCCCGCCCAGATGCAAATCAGGGTGGGCTGTCTGTATCTGGCCTCAAAAAATTGTTATCAATTTTAGAGGCTATTTTTGTTTGTCAAGAGCAAAATGGCATTTTGAGGGTAAAATGGGGAATATAACCATAGACGAGCGACGAGTTCAGAAAATGCAGCAGCGATTAGGCAAGGCGACAAAGCTAATCACTGACGATAATTACTTGCCGATGTTTAGAAATCGACAGATCAATTATGCGAGAGAGTTTGATTATTCGATTAAATTGGCGAAACGAAAACGTAACCCACGCAAGTACTTCGCGTTTATTTGGTCAAGTAAGAATCTGGCGAAGACGGTGGATTGGCTGCGCAAACTGATCGCACAGGCGAAGGCCAGGGCAGCAGAGGAACGCCACAAGCAGAAAATGCAAGAGCAGGCAGCCTTACCGATCAACATTGACGGATTAGATAAGCTGGCGCAGATGAAGCGTAGTTACAACCTGATAACGTAACAATCACTGCTGACATTTTGACGCCGCTCGCGTAGCGGCTTGTTTGCGTTTGCCTGTATGCAAATATTATGCAATAATCCTAGATATATGCGAGTATTTGGGAGTTTTGCGTAATGAAAGCGGCCGTCTGGCCGTATTTTTTATTCAAAATCGTTCCAATTCGCCCGCCGCCGCCTCGCTTTGATAACATTTTGACCAAAAATATTAACGTGAGGGTTCTATATACAATTGAGCTTTTAAGGTTCGTTATAAGCAATTCTATATAGAACTGGTTTTTTAAGTGGAGTTAAAATATTATGACGAAAAATACAATTATGCCAATCGAGCGATCCTTTGACGAATATCTGGAGTACTGCGAGTTTACGCGCCGGATGAGCCGCCAAACATTGAGTGCTAAACGCTGGGTGATGCGAGATTTCAGAGCTAGCGTGCCAGCCAGTAGCCTGAGCGAGATCACGACACAGCAGGTCAATGATTGGATAGCCGCTCAAGCACGGCGCGGTTTGAACAGTCGCACTATCAATACGCGGATTTGCCATGTGATAGCGATGTTTCGCTATTTCAGAGATATGGGCGTGGAGATGCCTGAGCTGAAAATCCGCCACATCGTCAAACAAAAAGAGACCGAGCCAATCCGCCGAGTTTTCTACACGAGGGAGCAAATCGAGCAGGTATTGAGCTACTGCAATCAGATACAGTGGCTATTGATTAAATTATCGTTTGACTGCGGCTTACGTATCACCGAGCTGAGGAATCTGCGGCTATTGAATATCACCGACAGAATGATTGTATTTACTGGCAAGGGTGGCAGACGGCGGGAGGTGCATATGAGTCGAGAAGCTCGCGAAAGGTTGACACAGTGGATCGTTAGCCGACGTGTTGATGACTATTTGTGGCAGAGGTCGAACGGCACACTCCTCAGTGTCGAGGAGCTGCGCCATTTAATGCGGCAGCCGTTTTACTTGGCGGGTTTTCGCAATTTTCACCCACACTCGCTCAGACATTCGTTCGCAACGGACATTCAGCGAAACGGAGCGACGCTAATGGAATCGCAGGAGATGCTCGGTCATTCCAACGCGGTGATTACGCAGCGATATTTGCATGGATTGGATGGACAGATGGCAGCGTGCTTTGAAAGATTGAAATTTAGCGCCACATCATAATAACAGAGGTAATGGTGCGGAGTTTTCCACAGTTTTCGTATCATTTTTGCTCATTTTATAACGCAAGCGTATTGACAGAACGCTTGCGTTTTGCTATACTGAAGATAGTTCAGATGAGCGGCGACCACCGCCATCAATGGCCTTTAACATCACTGGAAAAACAAGATTCATGGTTGAGCGGTTTGCTCTATCATGTAATATTTTTCAGTGATTTATATATATATCACTAATAGAACAAAATGTCAAGGGATTTTGTCAAAAATGTGGTGTAATATATTAAATCACTGTTTGCAGCGCAGCAATCACGCACGCCTTGTCTCGCTCAATCAACTCAACCCGTGCTGCGATTTCCGTGATACCCAGCTCAATCGTCCTGGTCAGGGCCGGGATACTCAGCATCGGCTCAAAGAAGCGGCGGAAGTCAGCTAGTTCGTCGCTCGTTGTCAGTCCGATGGCAGCGTAGCGGATGAAATCATCGTAGCTTTTATCGCCAGCAAAGGTTGTTTCGACCCACTGCCAATTGTCCTTCAGCCAATCCCAGGTGAGCTGGCGGCTTTCGTGGGTGCGAATGAGATAGACAAACCAGCGGCTAGCGTCTTGCGGACGAATGATGTCAGGACACTTGATGTTTGTGAGAATCGTTTGAGCAGTCTCTGGGTTTTTGGTGGCAGTAAGTCCCAGAGTGATGTCAGCTTGCAGATCATTTGACGGCGTGTGTTGGTAAGTTTGGAACAGGCTGTCAATCATCTCTGGTGTCTCAAAGTGCCTTATAGTAGCGCTGATGATCAGCGAACGGATTTCTGTTGGTAATTCTTCGAGAGGCTGACTGTCAAACCGCCGCTTGGCTTCCGCCAGCACTGCCTGGTCTTCGCTATAGATCATCAAGCCCAGAGCGGTGACGCGCCGTTCGCGGTCGTCATCAGATTCTCCAGGCTTCTCGTCCCAACCCAGTTCGTTGAACGTAGCACGAGCAAACTCGCCAGAAATTTGCTTCAAGCGGGCTTTCCCGTCTTCATCATCGTCAACAAATTTGCGTATCTCCGCTAATGCACCTGCCGCCATGTCAAAAACCTTCTCATTGGTTTCATGCTTCAGTGACAGCGCCAGCGGCAGGAGTGAAGCTGAATTCTCACATCCAGCCCTAGCTAGTAGCGTGGCGTCCTGGAGTAGGCAGATTTTGTCCAGAGTCGGCAGAGCGTGAATGTGACTGAGCAGATGCTCACGAGTAGCGGTGTTGTATTTGGTCACAAAATGCCCGTTCAGTCCGCAGTTTAACTGCAATGGTTTTTCAATGGTGAATGCTTTCTCGCGCTCAGTCAACGTTGCATCATCAAGTGGCTGATTAGCGAACAGTGGGATCGGCCAGCGCGCGTCGGAGGGCTGATGGTTGCCGATGAAAAATCGTTCTTGGCGCAACGTGACGGTGGGTTGTTCGCCAGAATTATCCTGCTTAACCTGTACAATCGGTAACCCCGGCTGGGAAATCCAGGTATTCATCAATGCAATAATTGGCTGACCGCTGGTAGTTTCTAGCTCCTGCCACAAATCATTACCAACAGTGTTTTGGTAGGCGAATTTTTCAAAATATGATTTTAGTCCTGCACGAAACGCCTCCTCGCCGATGAGTCGCCGCACCATGACCAGCAGCCGCCCGCCTTTAGCGTAGACAATTGCCGGGTCAAACAACGTGCTGATTTCGTCCGGGTGATTAACATCGGCCTGCACCGGTTGCACACCGTCTAGGCTATCGCGTCGAAGCGCCGCTGTGACCTCATTCGTCGCAAACTCCTCCCACATTCGCCACTCAGGATGCAGTGCGTCGACCGCCACGTATTCCATCATATTAGCGAAACTCTCATTCAGCCATAGGTCATTCCACCACTGCATGGTCACCAAATTACCAAACCATTGGTGGCTGAGTTCGTGAGCGATGACGGTGGCGATGAAGCGTTTGGACGACTCCGGTGTTAATTTCGGGTCAGCCAGCAGGCAGCTTTCGCGGTAGGTGATGAGTCCCCAGTTTTCCATGGCACCCGATGAGAAATCAGGCAGTGCTACATGGTCAGACTTTGGCAGCGGATATGGCACGCCAAAATATTCATCATAAAAATCAATTGAACGAGTGGCAATGTCTAGCGCAAAATCTAGCGTGTCTTCGCTTTGGGCTGGTGTGGCCCAGACATTGACCTCAACACCAGAGGTGGTGCGGGCAGTTTTCTTGTGGAGTTCGCCAACGACAAAAGCCAGTAAGTAACTGCTCATCCGCGGTGTGGTCGCAAAAGTGGTTATCAGCGCACCATCCTTTTCAGATGATGTGGTGACAGGCATATTACCGAGGACGGTGAGCCCCGGAGCGGTGACGAGCGTCACGTCGTAGGTTGCTTTGGCGGCCGGCTCATCAACACACGGGAATACCTCGCGGGCGTGGTGTGATTCAAATTGAGTGGCAAACAGTTGCTTTTTCACGCCGTCATGCGTGAAATAACACGGATACAGCCCATGCATAGCGTCGGTGATGGCGCCAGAAAACTCAATGCGAATAGCGTGTTTGCCGCTGGATAGTTCCGGGCATGATAACCGTAATTCATCAAACTCACCATGAGAGAACTCAGCTGGCTGGTCATCAATCCACGCTGCATGAATGGTCAAATCTTTGGCATGTAATGAAATTGACTCACCAGTTGACTCGCCAGCAATAATCACTGTGCCAGAAAACGATTTTTCATCGGCGGATGTCAGGTCGAGGGTTAGGTCATAGTGATGGGGTGTAAATGTGTCGAGTAAATGCTTGAGTTTTGTCATGGTTTCATTATATCATTTGCGGACTGTGAGATTGGCTGGTTGGAAAAGGCTTATGATATTCGATATACTAGAAGTATGAAGGGGGCAAAATTACAGCGCAGGCGTATCATGGCCTTGTTTGTGGTGGTGCTCTCAGTTTTGGTGGTGTGGTCGTCACAATTATCACAACCAAAGTTAGCTCCTGTCCCGACAGATTTACAGCAACAATATTTCGGCAGTTCGAACGCGCTTGATGAATTGAACAAACTGGAAGTAAAGGGTCGTGCACCCAAAACAGGCTATACGCGCAAGCAATTTGGTAATGGCTGGGGCAAAATCGATGGTTGTTCGG
>ERZ772977.471-NODE-471-length-26927-cov-7.387653_pt1 | contig 26927 bp, 19 predicted proteins | sample MGYA00511131_ERZ772977 | MGnify/ENA primary metagenome ERZ772977 (study PRJEB29015, sample SAMEA2737935) | human oral metagenome | biome: human oral; feature: human-associated habitat; material: dental | place: China | collected 2151 ...
TCCCGTCGGCTTTGAACTCAAACGTCGAGTCCGTGCGACACCCGCCCAACAGCAGCGTTGATATTGCTGCGCACAGCATCGCAAGGCTCCGTTGCTTCAGAGAACGCTGAGGTCCCCGTACAGAAAAGCGCCAACAGGCACGCCGCCTTCTTTCCATCCCCTTGCCGAAAAGCTGCCCACAAACCATGCCGAGCCTCCTGCCCAACGACCGACGCGGCAGTTCCGCACTTTACCGTCCAGTCTAGTTCAGCCGCACCCGCAGACGCAGGTTTCGAGACACTGGAAAGACGTCGAAGTCTCAGGAGAAGCCCAGCCTCCAGAGGGAAGCGAGCGCGCAAGACTTGGCGCAAGCAAGAACGTCCAGAGGCAAAACCAGCCCCCACCGCAAGAAGACGTGTGCCGCCGTTCGAGGTTCTCAGACCTTTCGACAGTTGAGAAGAGCGGTACAGCGTATGCCCGTGCTTTCCAGGATGGCCTTGTTTTTCTGATCGAAGCCGATGCCGGTTTTAGTCGAGGCCAGTGCGGGTTTTAATCGAAACCGGCGTCGACGCGACTGGAATCCTCGTTCTCTTTCCTCACGGAAAAGGCGCTAGCCCCAACAATTGCGGTCAGGGCTCCGGTGCCGATAAGGGCCCACATCCACAAAGGCAGCCCTTTCTTCGCGCTGTCTGAGCGTGACGGCGAACTACTCGTGCCATTCGCTTCTGAGGTGATCTGAAAACCGTCTGTGAGATAGCCTGTCCCATCAATTACTACTTTGTTGCCGTGAATTGTCCCTGTATTCGTTTTAAGAACTTTTCCTGGCATGATAATCGTTGTCTGTGCAGTCTTAATTGGAATTCTTCTTCCTGTCTTTAAAGGCTCGTATGTAAGCGAATAAGAACTTCCTAATTTTTTTAAACTAATGCCATATATGCTGTTTATGGGCGTGTTTGACGTCGCTTTGCAAGTAAACACCCCTCCAGGTTTTGTAATATTATCGATCTTTGCCCCATCGAGGAATTCCAGGCTGACAGGTATAGCGATCTTTAAGTCGTCGCAGTTTCCTTTGAGCGTTCGCATTGAGTCGGTGTCGTCTTCGAATACGATCTCTGTTCTCACGCTTCCGTCGGCTTTGAACTCCAACGTCGAGTCCGCGCGGCATCCGCCCAGCAGCGCCGCAGACCCGGCGAGTGCGATCAGCGAACGCGCGGCCGCTTTGCGGCAGAGGCGCATCGTCTCGGTTGCTTTCCCGCTAGGACGCCGCCGCATGTCCGAGTCCCTCCCCGGCTCTTGACCGCACGCGCCGGAGACATCGTTGTTTCCCGCCGCGCGGCTGACACGAAATCGGCTTTCGATCATCTCGTTCTCCTTGACCAAGTGGCTAATCGATGCGTAAGTTTCATGATTGTACTCAGACTAGCGCGCAACTCGCCCGGACTCAGCCTAGCGCAGCCCGCCCAGACCCCAACACCGAGGAGCGAACATGCGAGCCGCACAGCGGGTCGGCCGATAACCTGGAGTCATGACTCCACGTGAATCCGCCGGCCCCGGGCCGGCCGCAATCGCGCCCGAGCTCGTTGAGCTGCTGTCGGGCAACGACGTCGTCGCGATCGCCCCCGCGCTGCTCGGGGCGAGGCTGGCGGTGGCGTCGCCGGAGGGGACCGTGGCCGTGCGGCTGACGGAGGTCGAGGCGTATGCCGGCGAGATCGACCCCGGGTCGCATGCCTTCCGCGGCCGGACGGCCCGCAATTCCTCGATGTTTGAGGCGGCAGGCCGGGTGTACGTCTATTTCACGTACGGGATGCACCACTGCGTGAACGTCGTGTGCGGGGCGGAGGGCGTTTCGCGCGCGGTGCTTCTGCGCGCCGGCGAGGTTGTGGAGGGCGTCGACGTCGCACGCGGGCGGCGGCCCGTCGCTCGGAAGGACAGGGATTTGGCGCGCGGGCCGGCCAGGCTGACGTCGACGCTGGGGTTGACGCGCGAGGACGACGGCGAACTTCTGGGCGGTGCGGGTTCGCGGATCTGCCTTGAGCTGGCCGGGTCCGCCGACGCCGTTCCGGCGGAACTGGTGCGAAGCGGGCCGCGGGTCGGCGTTGCCGGGCCCGGCGGCGACGGCGAGGCTTTCCCTTGGCGTTTCTGGATCGACGGCGATCCGACCGTTTCGCCCTACAGGGCGGCGGCCAGGCGCAAATGAGCGTCTGAGCCAAGCCGACCCACGCACGCGCGGCAAAACTGAGGCGACGTTCGAGGCGACTCTTGCAGGCCGACCGCCATGCGCGAATGAACGGCCAAGCTAATTCTGCTTACTCCTTTCTTCTTACCTTGGTGATGTCGCCAAGCGCGGATGAGAGGCCGGAGACCAGATGTGGATAGGCGGCCGAATGCGGATGGACGCCCAATCCAGTCCGCATACTCCTTTCCTTGCGCCCTGGCGATTCCTCTTGCTTCGGCGATCTTGCTGCCCCGGCGATGTAGCCGAGTCCGGCCTGAAGCGCCGCCGGACCATCGGTCTCAAGGGCGACGTTGAGGAAGGCAGCGATCCGATCGCCGCGCTTGCCGAGCGCAAGGCGGCGTCGGACGAAGCGAATCCGTACGCCCGACGCCGCGTGGTCCTTGCGTGGCAGTCCGTAGAGCGCCATGCTCCCGGTGCCCAACTCCGTTCGACTCGTGTCGATCAGTGCGGAGCCTCGTCTCGCTCAAAACCTTAATGCACCTTTTGGTGCTCAGTGCTTTCCGACCAGGGAAGAGGCCCAAGGGGCGGGGCTGGAAAACTTGTCTCAATGCACCTTCTGGTGCTCAGTGCTTTCCGATCTTTCGTCGGTGCCGGACGGCTGGTCGAAGGATCGCATCGTGTCTCAATGCACCTTCTGGTGCTCAGTGCTTTCCGACCTTGACGGGTTGAGTGAAGGACAGCGGGCAACGATCGGTCTCAATGCACCTTCTGGTGCTCAGTGCTTTCCGACCTATAAGCGTTCGCTGAAGAAATATCCGCACGGGCAGTCTCAATGCACCTTCTGGTGCTCAGTGCTTTCCGACGCGTTGACAACATCTCGATCTATTACAACGGCCTGCCGGTCTCAATGCACCTTCTGGTGCTCAGTGCTTTCCGACGCACTCAGGACGGATACAGTATCGAGGTCCCCGGACCGGTTGAGTCTCAATGCACCTTCTGGTGCTCAGTGCTTTCCGACTCCCAACAATAAGCGAGAACGACGCGCTCAAACAAGCGTCTCAATGCACCTTCTGGTGCTCAGTGCTTTCCGACTAGGGATCGGCCGACGGCTCGGCAGCCGACATTCCCGAGTCTCAATGCACCTTCTGGTGCTCAGTGCTTTCCGACGAGTACATGGCTCCGGGGATCGAAGCCCTCGTCACGACGAGTCTCAATGCACCTTCTGGTGCTCAGTGCTTTCCGACAAGATTCCTCAGGCGTCGAACATGTCGGGCGTTCCGGTCTCAATGCACCTTCTGGTGCTCAGTGCTTTCCGACCCGATGGTTCGGGGATGTGGGAGGCGTGGGCCTGTATGTCTCAATGCACCTTCTGGTGCTCAGTGCTTTCCGACTCGGCGACAAATGGAAGACCATGGGTATGGCGCGTGTTCTGTCTCAATGCACCTTCTGGTGCTCAGTGCTTTCCGACTTGAGGGGGAGTTTGATTGTGCATACGCGGATCTAAATGTCTCAATGCACCTTCTGGTGCTCAGTGCTTTCCGACGTGGAATGACAGACTCATGCAAATGTTGCGTTCAAGGTCTCAATGCACCTTCTGGTGCTCAGTGCTTTCCGACTCCGCCCCCAGAAAACCGCGCCACAACGCCGTTTATCGGAACGAAATCGCCGCCGACCTGGAAAGCACCACATCGAATCGGCTCGCACCTGTCCAATTAAACCACACAACCGCGAAAAACCGCCACAAAACGACCCAGCGCCGCCGATGCCCCCTACCAGCCAGTACGCCACCGGCTTCCAACGAACCCAAGCCAAAAAACCGACGCCTCACGATTACGCCAAAGTTAACTTCGTCTTACTGGGCATCCAGAATTCCTTGCTGCAAAGTGATGACTATTTTGCCAGCGGAAAAACCGATACAGGTCTACACTGAAATCAAAATCACGCGAAAGCACCAGATCGAAAATCAACAACACAGGATCGGAGATTGGGTGCTCCTCTGCGTCAACGACGCGGAAACACATACCAGACTTATTAAAGGCTAGAAAGCAATGGACGCTTCACTACATTCGCAAGCGCGCGGGTCCTTCCGGCGTCGTCCGATCCTTGCTGGATCGGGCTGCTCCGGAAAGGATCGCTACCCGCTTCGCATCCTTGAAATCGCAAGAACTGCCGAACGAGCCGAAAAGCCGCCGGAACTCCGCTTGAGCGCTCCCGGCCTCGACGGCGAGGCTCGCCCGCCAACGCCAACCGGATCTGCCTTCCGAGATGCTTCCAGGCTCGGGAGTGTTTTTGAGCGCTTAACGTCGTTCGAAGAATTGGCTGCCGCGTGGAACGTGGTGCTGGCCAAAGACATTCTTGACCAGCGGCTTCGACGCCAAGCGAAAGAGATAGGGGCCGATCTCGCCGTCTTCCTCGGCAGGCTCTCGGCCGAACTCCGAACCGGGCTGTACAAGCCGGGCCCGCTCTATCCGCTCAAGCGCGAAAGGCTCGGCCCGTTGCGCGGAGGTTTAGGGGCGCCGGTCCTGTGGGTTCCCTCGCTGCGGGACGGCATAGTGGAACGCGCTGTTGCGGCTGCCGTCGGCCCGGCTGCCGAGGCACTGCAATCGTCGAGCTCTTTCGGAGCGCGCACTGGGCTCGGAATCGACGCCGTCGTCGGCCGCCTCACCCGCCTGCGAGGCGAAGGCTGCGCGAACGTCCTTCTCTTGGAGATCGAGGGGTGCGAATCCGGGGTCGACCTCGATGACGCTCTGGAAACGCTCCGCCGAGGCGTGCCTTGCGAGCGCACGCTAGACCTCCTCTGCCTGCTCGGCCTGCCGCGCTTCGAAGGCGTCCGGCCGGGCGTCGAGGGCAGGCTGCGAGGGGTGCTCGAAGGCTCGTCGCTTCGCCCTCTTTTGGAGAATCTCGCTTTGACCGACGTCGACGACGCGATGTGCGACGCCGGATTCGCCTATCTCCGCCACGGCGCCAAAATCGCAATGTGCGCGTCGGGGCGCTCCGAGCTCGTGGACGGGCTCGCCCTTATATCCGAACTTGTCCGCTCTCGCGGGCTGAAGATCAACGAGGATGCAACTGCCATGACCAGCTTCGACGAAGGATTCTGCCATCTCGGCATCGACTATTCGCAGGACCGGCCGCTCGAGCCGTCCGCCGAGGCCGCTGCCCCCGTTCACGTCGTGTACGTCGGACGGGACGGCTCCCGCGTGCATGTGGCCAAGGAGCGTCTGATCGTGGACGCGCCCGACGGGCTGCCCCAAATGTCGATCCCGCGGCGAATGGTGAGCCGCATCGTGCTCACGGGAAACGTCGGCCTTTCGGCCGGGGCGCGCTCGTGGGCGCTGTACAACGACATCGACGTGCTTTGCCTTTCCCGCCGCGGCACCTACTTGGGCCAGCTCGCCGGGCCGCGATCGACGGCAAACGCCCAGCGCCTCCTGAGGCAGGCGGAGTTCGCGGCCGATGAAGAGGCGCGGCTCCCGCTTGCCCGGAGTATCGTGCGGGCCAAGCTCCGCAACCAGCTCCACGTCCTGCACAGGCTCGCGCGCAGGGAAAGGGAGGGGAGTGTGGGCGACGTCGAAAGTGCGGGCGCGGCCATGGGCGATGGGATGGAGGTGTGCGGTAATGCGGGCGTGGCCTCCGGCCGCGCAAGCGTGGCTGCGGCTGCCGGAGTCGTTGGCGTTGCTAGGGAGGCTGCCGGCGTCGTCGGGCTGGAAGCGGCGTGCCGCGACATCCGCTGCATTATGGCGGACTTGCCCGACGCCGCGAGCATCGAGGAGATCATGGGCATGGAGGGCGCAGCCTCGAACGTCTACTTCGCGTGCGTGGCGGGCTTGCTTCCGCCGGAGGTCTCTTTTCCCTGCCGCAGCAGGCGTCCGCCGAGGGACATGGCGAACGCCGCCCTTTCCTATGCCTATTCGCTGCTTTTGGGCGAATGCACCGCCGCGCTGTTCGCCGCGGGGCTTGAGCCGTCGCTCGGAGTGCTGCACGCTTCGACCGACAAACGCCCCAGCCTTTCCCTCGACCTCATGGAGGAGTTCCGCCCCCTGCTCGTGGACCGCATGGTTTTCGGGCTTCTTCGGTCTCGGCGTTTGCGCCCCGAGCACGCGGGCCCGTCTGACGACGGCGCTGGCGTCTGGCTCACCAAAGACGGGAAGAAAGCGGTGGTCGACGGGTACGAGGCCACTCTTCAGCGCAGCGTCAAGGGCGCTCTGCCGGGGTTCGCCGGCCCGTGGCGCAGGCACATCCACCACAGCGCGCAGCTGCTCGGCCGCGCTATCTTGGAGCCCGGCTACGACTGGGTGGGCGTGTCATGGCGCTGACGGTGATCGTGGCCTACGACGTCGCAAACAACCGCCGCCGCACGCGCCTGGCCAACTATCTGCAAGGGTGGGGCTACCGGATGCAGGAGTCCGTGTTCCAACTTCGGTTGAGCAACGAGGAACTCTCGGAGGTTTGCGCGCGCATCGACAAGCTCATCAGCGAGACCGACGACGTCGTCCACGTCTACCCGCTGTGCGCGGCCTGCTGCGGGCGCGCCGAGGTGTTCGGAACGGCGCCTGCCCTGGACGACGTCGGCCTGTACAGCGGGGTGTGGTGAGCTGTATTCTCAAGGCAATCGTTCGGCCCGGCCTGACCTTTGCTGGTTGGGTGCGGGCCGGATTTCCCTTTCGCGGGCGATGGCTTTCATAGGCAGTTTATAGTGGAAATTTTCATGGGCACGGTCCGGCTCTCATGAGTGCTATGCGGCGGTAATCCTCATAGTCAGCGAGTCTGACCTTGCTTTCGGCTGCCGCGGCGGCCGCGGCCGCGGCGGGCTTTGCTGCCGTTGCGGGTGGAATTATTATTCCTACCTTTCCTTAAGCTATTAGTGTCGCTTTTGTTTCCCCCTTGTCCGTTGCGATTCTTTCGATCGTTTTTCTTGGTAACTGAGATGCTTATTGGAGCAGGCCGATATGTTTCAAAATCCGAACCGGGAGAAAAGAGATCGGTTGGAGAAACACCGCGTTCTTCGTACGATCCGTCTTCGAGACGTGCACGCTTCGGATTCCCCTTTTTGTCTGTCTGGTTGTTCGTCTTGTTCTCGTCGAGGGACATGTACCGAACCTCAACGCCATCGTCGTAACCATAGGCTGCGCGCTGCATGGCTTGGACCCAGGGCTGCTCATCAAGTTTGTAATCGTCAAGAGCCGAAGAGAAGTCCGCGATGCCGGGCGACGGGCTTTCGGGCCCTGTCGGCATGTGGCCGAGGCATCCGTCCAGTGACTCATATCTTTCCGCGAGGTCCCTGCCTTTGTGCGCCGTCATGCTCGTGGCTCTCGCCTCGACGACGCCTAGCCCGAGCGGTTTGCCGAGCCCCATGCGCAGGTATCCGATAGGCGGCTCGATTGCAGAGGGCTGTGCCTTGTTTCCTTCGCTTTCGGCATGAGCGTGCTTGTTGCGCTCGCTCTGCGGCACGAGGTTCTCCGGCGTGAGAACCCATAGGAGGGCTGCGAGTTCCTCCTGTGCGAGGCCTGTGAAACGGATCTGGCAACGCAGTACCGAACCTGCCCGTATGAAAGAGTCAACGGCAAGGGAAACCTTGACGTTCTCTTCAGTCTCCTTTCCATTGGCAAGGACTTGCCCGCCCGCCGAGGGAAGCTCGTTCCGCCCCAAACGGCAACGGTGCACGGGGTATGCGGCGATTCCCAAGAATTGCCCGCGTGAGAAACACTCGCTGCGCGCAATCGCCTGACGGCTCGAATTTGGAGCATTTGCCTTGGCCGAGGTGCTCCCGGAGGCCGCCGCGCTTCCCTGCGTTGACGCACTGCTCGATGGCGGGGCACCCGCAGCAAACGGTGTTTTGCCCTCTTCATCTGCAATGAACCTCCGGGCTGAAGACGGTTTGGGCTCTAGAAGCGGCGGCAGGGGATGAGGTTTGCCTAGCCTCTTTATGGCGCTCTCAGCGGGTTCCTGCGGGTTAGGTCTGGGTCCTAGGATCTTGACGGGGCTGAAGATTATGCGTCCTCGAAGCGCGGTTCCGAACGGTGCACTTTCGGGGTCAGTTTCTTCGGGATTGCCGCGTTCATTGTTCTCTTGAACTACGTAACCGAAAAGTCTGTCAGCTGCCGATGCGTCCTTGGACTTAGACAGAGGAAGAGCCCATTGGTCTTTGGCGAGTTCCCACGGGCTTTTCTTGTAGGTTTCCTTCGAGCGGCCGGCCCTGTAGGTCAAACGGGTTCGATGGTCGGTGCCTGCATCAGGAGACCGAGATCCGAATACCCGAAAACGTGAGGCCGTCAGGGTTTCGTAGGCTCGCGAGATCATGCCTTTGACCATCGTTGGGCTCATGAAAGGCAGTTCCTTTTGGGACACATTCTCAATGTCCGTCGCCGAATCTCCGGAACAATCGGTTGGTGTTTGCCCGTACACTGCTAGATAAGTTGGAACCCGTATCGGGGACTTTCGCTTGTGATCGTTGCCGTTCTGACGATCCTCGTCTTTCCGATTTTTCTGGCTGCGCTGGTCCCGAGGAGCATCGTCTTCCTCATTATCGTCCTGACCGCCGTACACGAGCGGGGTGTGAACCGTCATCTCCACGTCGATCGAGCCCGACCATCTATCGGGTTTCAAGAGGTCGTGACCCTCGGCCACACCGTCGTGGAAGATGGTTTTGGCGAATGGGCCGACGGCGTTGCGGGCAACGGTTCTTTCGCGTTCGAGGCCGGTCTGCTCCCGCGTCAGCTGACCACGAGTACGATGCTTCTGCTTTAGGTTCCACACCTTGTTTCCGAGAGATTTCGCCTTCTTTCGAAGCAGCGGTATCCGATTGACGGCCGAATGGAACGGCTGGAAATCTTTCGGTGCATGGCCGGTAGCGCGAGAATCGTCGGTGTTTTTCTCACTCATAGTGGGTTCCCAGATCTGTCAGTCCGTCGAAATTCTCATTGGGGATGGACGGTATGTTTTGGTGTTCGGAGAAGAGCCGCAGAGGTCAGTGGGCGACAGGCCGCGGCCTTCCTGCGGTTCGCCGGTTTTGCTGTTCGTCTGGTTGTTCGCCTTGTTTTCGGCCAGGGACATATAGCGGACTTCGACGCCGTCGTCATAGCCGTAGGCCGCACGCTGCATCGCCTGGATCCATGGCAGGCGGTCGAGGTCCAAGCGGCGATCGGGAGCGACCTCGCGCATGAGCTTCTTCAAGGAGAACTTCGACGGCTTGCGCGTTTTCGCCCCGAACCCGAGGCATGCCTCCAGCGATTCGTAGGATTTTGCGAGGCTGCGCCCGCGCCAGGCTTTCAAGCCGCCTTCGGCTATGCGCACTTCCACGGCGCCCAAACCGAGCGGTTTGCCCAAGCCCATGCGCAGGAATCCGACGGGTTTGGTGGGTGCCTCGCCGTCCCCCTTGCCGGCTTCGCTTTTGGCCTTCTCTTCAGCGTTCTCAGTCCGATTTCGCGCCTCCAACGGGACGAGGTTTTCCGGAGTGAGCACCCACACAAGGGATGCCAGCTCAAATTTGCTGAGATTCTCAAAGCGCAACGTGCACTTGAGCGAGCTTCCGGTTTCGATCCACGTTTTGGCGGTGATCCGGACGTCGTCATTGCCCTGCTCGAGGCCGAGCTGGGGAAGCTCGGTTGCGCTTCTGAGGAAGCCGGTTTCGTCGACTTGCGGTTTGCGGTGAACGGGGTAGGCGGCTGCGCCGAGAAGCTGACCTGGCCCGAAATATTCTCTCCGGGCAAGGAGACGCCATTCTTCCTTTTCTTCTTTGACGCTGACTTCTTGTTTTCTGTCATTTGGAGCGATGCCGGCGCTCTCATTGTCTTTTTTGATCCGACGAGTGGCCCCGCCGGAGTCGGTCAGAAAGCGTCGGGCGGAAGAGACTTTTGGTTCGAGCAGCGGCGCCAGCTTCTTCTCCTTGCGGCACACTTTCACGCCGGACGAGTCGACCTGTCCAAAGGAGACGCGCCCGCGATAGGCGACGTCGCCGCCCTTTGCGTTCTCCATTGTTTCCGGCACGACGTAGCCGAAGAGCCTGTCGGCCGGAGAGGCCTCGTCGCGATTCTTCGGGGGAGCGACCAGCTGATTCTCGGCGAGCTCCCGCGGGCTTTTTTGATACGCTCGCCGTCCGACCATCGTGGGCAGAACTTCGCATACGGCGACGCTTTTGAGCATTTTGCCGTAGCAGTCGGGCACCTCGTCAGTGTCGAGGCGGACGAAGACGAGGTCGCCCTCCGTGAGGATCGGCGCCGGAGCGCTGTCGGCCAATGCGGGTGCGCTGCCGGTTGGCTCCGATGCGCTGTCGGCCGACGTCGGCGCCCTGTTGGCCAATGCAGGTGTTCCGTCAGTTGGCGTCAGCGCGTCGTCGGTCGGTTCGAATGCGCCGGCTGACGCCGGTGCGTCGTCGGCCTGTGCGGAAGCGCCGTTTGCGGCTCGATTCTCGCGCTTTTGCGACGCGCGATTGAGCAGATGGGGCTCGGGTCCCTTGTACTCGTCCGACGCTTTGCGATAGCTCTCGATAATCAGCCCGTAGTCGCGAATGTTCGTTTCAGTGAGCCGCAGAATCGTTCCCGAGATGTCTTTCTCCAAAGGGTCGATCTTGAAGAAGAACCTCTCGCACTTCTTGTTCTCGAACAGGTCGCTTGCAAACTTGCCTTCGGGTGCTGTGCGGCAGGCGTACCCCTCAACCTCAATGGGTCTGGCACTCCGATAGCCCTTTCGCGTAACACGGAAGAACTCTTCGAGTTTGCCGGTGTCCTTGCGCCGCACATGCGTAACCACAGGCGTGCCGTCTTTGAGGCGAGTCAAACCGACACGAACCGGATCCCCGTGGGGAGTTAGCGAACGAAACCTCTTGAGTACCTGCTCTGCAGGCGGAAGCAGTCCGGCTCCGGGCACTCGCGGGCGCTGAGGCGCTTTCGCGTTTGGGGCAGGCTGCGTGTGACCTTCGCGAACGACTTCGATGCCTTTGATGTTCAGGGAGTCGACCAGAAGCGCCATCTCGTTCTTTTCGCCTTTCCCGTTGAGGATTTCGACGGCGAGGTCGCCGGCCTCGTCGCGGCAGACCCTCGCGGGAAAGAGCCGATTCGCCTGCGACGGGTCCACCCGATAGGTGAGTGGGGCGCGGTGCTCGCCGAACACTCGGAAGCGGGATGCCGTCAGGGTTTCGTATGCGCGCGAGACCATTCCCTTGACCATCGTCGGGCTGATGAACGGCCGCCCTGAGCCGTCCATCGGCACTTCGATGACGTTCCTCGAGCCGGGAATCTTCTTTAGGCCGTCGGATTCCTCCACTCTGCGGCCTTCGGCGTCTTCCTTATACTGGTCTCCGAAAACGAGCGGGGTGCGGACCGTCATCTCGAGGTCGATCGTGCCCGACCATCCCTCGTTCGCCAGTCGATCGTGGCCAGGAGCCTTGCCGTCGTTGAAGATGTCTTTTGGCAGCATTCCCTCGGCGACGAGGTTATGCACACTTTGGCGAGGGACAGGAATCCGATTGACCGCTGAATGGAATGTGCCCATGTCAGTTTTCCCTCCCTGTTGCCGCGAGCCGCTGTGCGGCGGCCGACGTTCCGATCATTTCTCTGCCCACTTTCTTACGCCCACCTTCCGGTCATGAACTCGTCGACGAACACCGTGTTGCCGAACTTCGGCTCCTCTTTGCTGAACTCCGGCTCTTCATCGCCGAACTTTGACTCCTCGACAAAGACTTCTATGCTGCGCATGACGTCGGTTTCGTCGAGCTCTTTCTTGCCGGAGATGTCCGCGCCATGTTGAAGGTACTCGTTCACTCGGTACCAGCACCCTTGGCGGAGCTTTTTCGCCCCGTTGTCTTTGTTCGTCCCGTCATCTTCCGCTTTTTCACGCACGGTTGGGTCGTGATCCTCGTCTTCTCGAAGCCGTTCGACGGCGATCTCCGCGCAGCCGCTCCCATTGAGCCAACGGATCTCGCGGGCGAGGACCCCGTTCGAATCGCGCCTATTGGCGCTCTTGCTCGAATCGGAATTGCTTGCTGTTTTGCTCGAATTGGAGTCATTTGCTGTTTCATCCGATTCGCGTTTGCTCGCAGATCCACTCGATTGGGTGTCATTCGGCACTTCACCCGACTGGGGGCATTCCGAGGAGCTTCCTGGGGCAATCACCTGCCACAGGCGGAGTTCGTACACAGTGTTGAGGGGGACGCGTTCATGCGACGAATCGACGAGCGGCGATGGGACGTTCCCGACGGCGGGGGCCGGGTCGCCGTCGTCGGAAGCGGTGATGCAACCATCAGAAATGGTGCCAGACTCAGAGGACCGGGTGGCCTCACGGGAATCCAAATCGTCGATCCGGACGATCGCCTTCGCGCCCGATGTCGTGTAGGCGATCCCTTGGAAAATCCGGGATTGGAAATTCTGGGATGGGCTTTCAGATTCGCCGTCCTGCCCGGAGGCCTCCTGCACAGATGCGAGCTGCTGTGTCAGTTCCGTTGCGACTGCTCGCGCGCGCTCCAATGCGGCGCTTAGCGTTGCGTTCGGGATGAAGACGCGATGCCACTTTGCGTCACAAAGCGGGGTGAAAAGGTCTTTCGTGTCAGCGGACCCCGCGTTCTTGTGCGACCTGCCGCTGTTCGGTTGTGTTGTGGGGTTATTCTGACTCATCGTTATGCCTTCTTGTCTTTCTCGTTAAGAAAGTCCGTCCAAGTGAGGCGCGGGCCGTCAGCCGTTCCTTCTTGAATCTTCTTGTTGACGCGTTGGAGCTGGGCGAGAAGTTTCTCCGCTACGGATTCGCCGTCGTCGTCGCGAATGTCCCACTCTTGTGCAGGCGGAGGCAGGATGTCTTCAGGTCCTTTTATGGTTAAGCGGTTGACCTTCACTTCGCCCATTCCGCGGGTTCCGCGGCTGCCCAGTGGAAGCGTCCCGGTTGCAAGTTCAGCGAGGGTCAAACCTAGGAGGCAGATTGCGGCCTGTTGGCGGCGAAGCGCGGTTTTGTCGCGTCGGTTGTCTGCGCCGGGAGCGCCCTGCGATCCGCTGTCGTGGTGAGGCCCGGCGTCGGCTTTCGATCCGGCGTTGGCCTTCGGCCCGGCGTCGTCTTGAGGCCCATCGTCGCTTTGCGAAGGTCCGACGATTCGTTCGGGGTCGACCTCGATGCGAAGCACATTCCACTTAGGGACCGGGTATTTTTCCTCGTAGAGGCCGCCGTCGATCACTCCTCCCGTCCATCGGTCTCCGGCGTTATGGGTGACGGTACGCAGCTTTTCGGCCTCGCCGGCTGCGCTCGGAATGGAAAGCGTGTCGAGGACGGTCACCGCCCCGCGCCGCTCCGTCGTTCCAAACAGCGCACGGACAAGCGTCGGATCGTTGGCGAGCTGGTCGTGCACGGGCACATTGGACCAATCCGGCGTCTCGTCTTCCCGCTTCCGATAGAGAATCGTCCGGGCGATCCTTGAAGCGCGCGTGCGCAGGGCGCCTCGGACCGAGCTTCCGGGAAGCACCAGAGGGGCTTTCTGCTCGCCGTCGGCCGTTTTGTACGCCCGCAGCGGGTGCGCCACGTTCAGTTTCTCCTTGGCGCTCTTTTGTCCGTCGGCACTCTCGGCTTCGCCTTGGGGCCCTTCGGACGCCCCTGGTTTCGCGGCGTCCTTTTGCTTCTCTTCGTCAGTTTCGGCGACGAGAATCCCCGTTGGACTTTCCCATTCGATGTCGATCGTGATTCGGTTGCCGTTGCGGAGCGTTGCCGGTTCGATGCCGCCAGTCTCACTAATAGGCTTCCCTTTCAGCCAGGCCTTGAGTCCTTCGACGTCGTCGAGGCGTGCCTTCGCGAGCGAGTAGCAAGATTTAGTCTTGCCGTCCTTAGTTTTGTGCTTGGCGATCTTCACGCGTCCCCAGCCCGCGCCCTTGCGCTTTCCGAAGGCGACGCGGCCCGAATCGAGGAGGCCTAGAATGACGGAGAAGAGCCGCTCTACGTCCGCCTCGAGCTCTTCGATCGTGGGCTTATCTTCTTTCGCGAACCGGCACGGGTCGACTTCGGCGGTGATCCCCAGATGGAGCTTCTGGCCTTCGGGCGCCACTTCGTGGAAGAAGAGCGCGCCGTCGCCCACCGATCCCCAGTAGCGATCGATGGCGATGCCCGGGCGGTGCATGAACGAATCCGCCTTCATGATGCCTTCGTTCGCCTTCTTGACGCCTCCGAGGGACGCCGTTTCGAAGGTCAGCGCCGACGCCCAGCTGGAAGGAGCGTCGTCTTTGCCACTTGCCTTTTCGTTATCTTGTTTTTCATCCTGTGGGCCCTTTCCCCACAGAGCCTTCAACCGGTCCTTGAGCCTTTGGCTGTTTGAGATTTCCGGGTCTTCGACAAGATTGCGGTCGAGCGCCTCGAAGAATGCAGCCCGTAGCGCACCTTTGACCGAGCGCCCTGTCAGCACGGGCGTTCCGCTGGCGTTGCGCGCGAATTGTTGCGGAACGGCCTTTCGATCGTCGTTGCCGATCGCTTTTGACCTTCTGTCGACTTCCTCCTCCGGCCCGCCGGAGTGAATGGGCGACGTCGTCACCAAAACGACGTCGAGCCTGTATCGCGTAAGACTCATCGGTTCTCCTCCTTGGCGGTTTCTTTGGATGGCGAGGCTGGATTTTCTTTGGACGGCGACGTCGGATCCGCGTTAAGCAGCATCGCTACGCTGGCGTTGAGCCGTGCTGTCACGCTGGCGTTGAGCCGTGCTGTCGAGGTGGCGCTGTGCGACGTCGGATTGGCGCTGGTTAGTGTTGTTGGGTTGGCGACGTGCGACGTCGCCAGATTGTGGCCGATTTGCATTCTCAGATTGGCGACGTGTGACGTCGCCAAATTCGTGATAGATCGCTGGTGAGTTAAGGTTATAGATTTCATTTTTCGTCCGAAAGAAAGTCGTTGCTGTGCAGGAGCTTGACGTGGAACCCCTTGCCGTCGTTGTCTCTGATGCTCAGCAGGGGATCGCCGACGACGAACCTGCCGAATCCCTGAGCACGCAATTCGCCGATGCCCACGGTTTCCAGCTCGCGCAATGCTGCGAGGGCTTTTCGCCGCTGTTCGGCGTTGTCTCCGAGGCAGACCTTGAGGACCGAGCCGGCCTGGACGGCAAGGCGGGTCGCGCGAGGCTGTCCCTCGGCGGCCGACCAAGAATCGACCCGGCGGTATCTCAATCCCGCTCGATACCGATGGTCGCCTTCGCAGCCGCTGGCGTCTTGCTTGGGCAGTGTGCCGTCGTCGCATTTGGAGGACGATGTGCCGTCGTCGCGCTTGGAGGAGGATGTACCGGCGTCTTGCTTCGGCGGTGTTATGCCGTTGCTGGCGTCTTGCTTGGACGCCGCAGTGCCCTCTTTGCCCGCCTTTTCTGCGGAGAAAAGTCTGATGCGCGCATCCGCGCTGTTGAAGGCGTCGGAGCGATTGAACGCATCGATGATGTCGCTTGAGCTGCCTGCCGCGCCGAGCGACCGCGAGCGCAGAAGAAGGTCGGAGGTGAACCAGATGGTCGTGGCGCCTTCGCTGTCCCATGCATCGGCGTTGCCCGTGTTTGCATTGTCGTCCGAGTTTGCGTGGACGTGGACATCTGTGACTGCGTCGTTCCCCGCAGCCGCGTTGCCGCCTGCGGGTGCGCCGTCGCCGCCTACATCTGCGCCACCGCCATCACGCGCGGCTGCGCCGTCGGATGCGTATTTCTCCGTCGTTTTGCACTCGGCGAGGCCGAACGTTCCGGCGAGTCTGCGCGATCCGAGGCGGGCCTGTCCGCGCAGGATCTCGGGCAGCATCTCGCCGAGAGTGCGTTGGCTGACCTGCTGTGTCTCGTTTTGCTGCGCTCCTGGCCGGTGTTCGTACAGATTATTGGCGGCCGCTTTCTTGGTGACCGTTGGCCGGTGCTTATACAGGCTCTCGGTGATCGTGACCTCGGATTGCAATGTGAGGCCCGCCGCGAGCGCCCGCACCAGGAAGAGCTGGCCGTCTTTCGCGGTTCCCCGAACGGCGTCGTGCGCGGTGGACTGGCGTCCGGTCACCGGGGGCGCGCCCGTGCCGTACCTCGGCTTGCCGGGCTCGCCGTCCCCGAAGTCGAAGATATAGCCCGACCGGACCGGAACGTGCACATCCTTCGGTTCCTTCGAGACGAGGCGGTTCCACAGTTCCCGCGTTGACTGGTCGGGGCGGCCGTCGGACTTGCTGGGGACGACCTTCGGATAGGAGAAGACCATGGGGACGGGCCTCCCGCGGACCCCTGCGACGCACGCCGTCGCGTCCGAAACGAACAGTTCGCCGTTGACCACTGCATTGCGAATTGTCTCGTCCGCAGGGAATTTGGCGCGCAGGCGGGAATGCACCCACGCCAACACCACAGTTCCACGCAGGAAATCGAGCGAGCGCACCTCATTGGACATCGGTACCTCGTAGGAGACCACCGGCGTTTTCAGCTCGATGTTCAAATCAAACGAGCGGTACGACGGCGAATCGGCCCGGCCGTCCGCTTGACGGCCATCCGCTTGCCCTTTCGGCTCGGCGTGCCCTTTCGGCTCGGCGTGCCCTTTCGGCTCGGCTTGCCCTTGCTGATCGGCTTGCCCTTTCGGCTCCGCTTGCTTCGACGGATCCGCTTTCTCCGCACAGCCGATGCAGGGAGATTCGCCTGATGCGCTCACCCGAACTGCGTCGGGCGCCTTGGAGGGGCTCCCCGTCTCCTCGAGCTCCTTCAGTTTCTCCTGAAGCCACTCTTTACATGCGGCGTGGGCGGCTTTGGCGTGTATTTCGACGGGACTGAGGGATCGGTCTGCGTCCTCGTCGGAGCACGCCGAATCGTCCTCGCCGGAGCACGCCGAATCGCCCTCGCCGGAGTCCGCTGAGCCACCCGCCTCAGAGTCCCCGAATTCGCCGTTCTTCACGGCCAGCGAGTCGCCGCCGTCGTCGCCCCGGGCCGAGAGGCCGACGTCGTCCAAGAAGTCGCCGACGGTGATCTCGCATCGCCCGTCGCCGTTCGTCTTCTCTGATCCGATCGCCGGCACGAGCGTCCCGGCCAGAGCCAACACGAACTTTGCGGCATCAATCTGATTGGCGGTCTTGTCTTGACTTTCGTTCCAGATCTCTGGATCGACGAAGTCCACGCGGCCCTTGAGCACGCAGGCCGGAGCCCGTTCGATGATTCGGAAATGGTCGGGTTTTGCGGTGCCTGTCTTCTCGTCGATTGAGACGCTCACGACTTCCGTCACTTTTGCCGTATCGTCATCCCGCGAGACACCCGAGTTTTCGCCGGGGTTCCCGTCGCCGGCGATTTTCGCGTCTGCTTTGGTGTTCGCCTCGGCGCCTTCGGACGCTTTCGCTTCTTCGCAGATGTGTGCGTCGGAGAAGACGATTGCCCGCGGGACCGTCTGGTCGGTGGATGCCCTTGGTTTGTCGCTTTGGCCTGTTGGATCGTCACGGTCACGATCCTCGTCGGCGTCTCCGAAGTTCGGCGCGCCTCCGAAAAGCGAGCCGATGAAATCGTGCCACTTTCCTGATCGCCCGCCGTCGAGGGCCCGAGCCACGGTGAGCGCCTGCTCGCGAATCACTCCGGTGACGGCGGTTCCGCGCACCACGGGCCGGTTGTTTTCGTCGACTTCGACGACGGAGTCGACGCCGCCCGCGTAGCCGGCGCCGGTGCCTACGCCCCAGTCGGAGGTGAATCTGATCGTCACGGGGATGCTGTTCATTTCCTTGCCTCCTGGGAAGCGGCCGCGAGGCCGTTTCCGCTCGTCGAATCGCTGTTTCCTCTGTCTGCCCTGCTTGTTTGGCTGGTGACGCCTTTTTGAACTGTGTCGTTTTGTTGGTCTGTCGCGCTCTTGTGGCCTGCTGCGCCTCCTTGGCCCGTTTCTTTTCTTGCCAGTTCCTCCAGATAGCTATGCGGCAACAGGTCGGCCAACTCGATCAGATCGAAGACGAGATCTGGCCCGCCGATCGCGTCCAGCAGATTGCTTAGCTCGCCGCTGGAGTCCTTGGCGGCTTGCCACTCGGCGTTGATTTTCTCGTCTGACTTCTGCTTCTTGGCTTGGGCCTGCTCGGCACTTGAAGCGATCTCCTCCCTGGCCGCGTCAGACTGGAGCTTCCTGATTCGCGCCGCCCTGGTTTTCGGGAAGGCCAGGGGCTCTTCGTTTCCGCCGGCCGGCTTCAATCCTTTGAAAAGCGCGGTGCGCTCGCACATCTCTTTCCATGCGGGGTGTTCGCGCAGAGCGGGGTGTTCGCGCAGAGCGGGGTGTTCATGCGGGTCCTCCGCTGCTTCCTCGGATGTGTCGGATTGGCGTTTCTTCGCCCTGCCCTCGGTGTCACGTTCGGCAATCACTTTGAACGGCCGCCGAGTGAAAGACTTATAGGAGCGCAACAGCTCGTCGGGGTCCAAAACGGTTGAATCGAACAGCACGTGAAAGTTAAGAGTGGAGCATTCTTTTTCGGGCTCTTTGCCGAGGGCCTTCGCGCTCTTGATGAGCCTTTCCGCGAGGTCATAGGCGATGTGGAAAGGGAACTTCCTGGGGACGATCGCGACGCCCGCCGCGGCCGTCATTGGGCCTCCTTGCTTTTCACTCGCGCTCTCTGCATTCTTGCTGTCTCTTTCCGCGTTTTCGCCGTTGTTGCCTGCGCCTTCGCCCGCGCCGTCTGCGCTTTTGTCTTTCCCTATGCTTTTGGCGGTTCCACCTGCGCTTTCAGCTTTTTCATCTTCACCGGTGCTTTCTGTGCATCCTCCTGTGCCTTGCCTGCTTTTGGGGCCCAGATACTTGAGCAGTGCATCTTTGCCGGTCTCTTCTTCGAACGCGGTGAGGAACTTTTCCGTGAAAGGCAAAGCGTAAGTCGCATCGGTGATGACGGTAGCGTCGTCTCCGCCGAGGATCACCGGCACGACGGGGATCGCTGCGATGTCTTTGACGTCTTTCTGGGCCAGGGAGGCGACCCTCGCCCAAGCGGTGAGGAAGGAAATCCGCATCGCCTTTTCAAGGCGTCTGTTGATTTCGAGGAGGAAGCGGCGGAGGGCGTCCGGGGACTTGTGCGGGTCGTCCGTTGGGCCCGCACTGGCGGATTCTCCCGCGACGCCTGAGCTGCTCTGCTCAGCAAGAACTTCTGAACGGAAGACGCCGTCGGGGATGGTCTCAAGCGACTTCTGAAGGTTGCGCATGATCTCGCCGACGCCGTTGCCGTCAATGTGAATGACCGCCACCTTCGAGAGGCGCTCGTCCTCCGTGCGATCCCTGCCGTCGACTGTCTCGGAGCTAATCGACCTTGCAAGCTTTTCTTTAAGCATAGTCGGGTCACGGGTCAGAAGATCTTCGCGCCCCAACAGATCGTGACGCCTTCCTAGCTCTTCTAGATCCTTCTGTTCGACGGCTAGTTCGATGAAACTGAGGCGCGCAGCGATGGCGTGATGTCTGCAAACCCTGCTTGAAAGCGAAAGGGCGGTCGCCTTGTCGTCCCGCGCCTCATCGCAGACGCCCAATCGCGACGACGCCGGAAGCGCCGAGTCTCGTCCGCGCTGAAGGAAAGGCATCTGCGAGAATCTCGCCTGCGCGGGAGGACGATTGAGCGCATACTCGACGGCTGTCTTGTGCACTTTCCTGAGATCGGAATCGCTGACGTGGGGATGTTCGACGTCGCCGGAATCGTTGAGGTCGACGAAGACCCCGGAGACGTCCAAGCTGGGTGCGGCGGAAAAGGCTTTGCGGGTGACTTCGCCGATGAGCTTGCGTGCATCGTCTTCGGTTGCGACGGTCAGGATGACCTTGCCGGACGACTTCGAGACCCAGCCGAACTTGTCGATGCACTTGGCGGCTTGCTCGGTCCAGTCGGCAAGCTGCGTGATGAGGTAGGAGGCCCCTACGTTTTCGCGCAAACGCGGGGAAGAGAAGACAAACCGCTGATTTCCGTTGGTCTCCAGCATGATGAGTTTCATTCAAGCCCTCCTTTGGGCTACTGAGGTGTACACGAGAAGCCTAGTACTTTTCGGCCGAGTTTTCACGACTTTTTCTTCGGAAAATTTTGGAATGGTATGGACGCTTCCGAGGCGGTAAGACTAGGCTTGCTCCGGGGGCTGGTTGCGGCCCCGTTCACTCAAAGAGGAGGCGGCGATGACGCTCATCATTCACGCAGTAGGCGACGGCGATCTGGGAAGTGACATCCTAGGGCTCGATAAAAATCAAAAAAGCTCCAAAAGAAAAGAACATCAAAGGCAACTCGAATCGCTGATTAAAAAAGCAAACTCTGGCGGCGTCGACAATCTCATCGGAGCCCTCTTTGAGAACGAGTACCCAGATTCTCCTTCTCAAGAATCTACGAGATTTACGCGCTCTCCGATCGCATTGGAACTGAAAGCCCTTCACGAAAAGAGAGAGGCAAAGTGCGTTAAATTCATCCTGGTGGCTACGGAGATGGGCGACGAAAACACTGACACCGCAAAAACGGCCAAGCTGGTAAAAAAGGCATTGGAAAACAAGAAAGTTAAGGATTATGTTGAAAGAAAGTATGGGATAACTGTTGATGAGGTAATTGTAGAAATTGGGGATCTTCGAGAGCGGGAGAGCTTGAATATCCTTAGGGGCCGTCTTGAATGTGAGTTCAAAGCCGGCAATTCGTCAGGACGGGCGCTGGTAAATGCTTTTTCAGGTTCCACGATGGTGGTTTGCGCGCTAATGGGCTTGGTGGATCAAATAGGCTTCGATTGGGAGATTGCTACTCCTTCCTTATCGGAATCTGGGGATTTCAGCGCCTGTCTTCGGAAGCTCCAGATGCAAGAAATCGGTGTCTTCTACTGGCTCCGGTCGCTCGGTTATCTGGAACAGGCAAAGGGGTGGGCCGAGACGGAAGGTCCGGAAGAACTGATCGATGCCGAGTACAGAGAAGGCTCTAAGTACGACAAGCTCCTCGCCAGCTTAGAAGTTTTGAAGAGCAAGCAAAATAAGGTGACTTCGCAGGCGTTGGCCGTGGGTGCGGCTATCAGCATGCTCAGGGGAGACAACGGCGCAGGCTTGTTGCTGAGATCTTGGTTGGAGAAGGCGTACGAAGAGAAGTTGGAAGAAGAGAACAGCAAACTTCCAGACGGATGCAAGTACGTATCAGTTTTTCGTGAAGGGCGTGAGTTAGGGCCTATTCTAGATAAGGTGGGAAAGCGCCTGACGGAGGGAAAAGCTTCGAGGTCGGACAAGTGGCTGTTAGAGCACGAGTGGATGAATGATGCAGGAAAAGCCGCTGTCCACGATGCCGCCGCGCCAACGATCAGCCAGATTGCTTCCATGCGAAAAGAGTCAGAGCTGAGCGCCGCAGTTCCAGAATGGATGCCATGGCCGTTCCAGAGGCCGATCCTCTACATATTCGCGATGGGAACGGCGTGTCAACACCCGACGATTCCCGAGAGAATATTGCGAGAGCCGTTGAAGAACAGATCGGCTAAAAAAGGACAATCACCTGGGGAGCGGATACTGATGAGGCTTCGTCGGGCTTACCCGGGGGCTCTATTGTCGGATTCTCCCGGTTTACCTGTTGAGTTCCTTATCCTGCACTCTTCTGATCCCGGTTCAAAACAAGCTGCCATGGAAGCCGCGACGTCGGTCTTGACCGCCGCTGCAACGAATGCCTGGGAAAACAGACGACGTCCGCCCATTGACATCGCTGAATATGGCCCTGGAGACGCCAACGACTTGATTGCTACGTCGCTAGTTTCCGAGGCCGTTGCTGCCCAAGTGAAAATGACGCTCGAAAACAAGAGGCCTGCGGCAGTCGTCGTAGTGGGAACGGGGCAAAAAGGCGCCGTCATCGGAGCTTTGGAAGCCGCGCAGAAATGGTGCGGTAAGAATGCGGTTCCGCTGTTCCTCCAAACATTTGTCGACAAAAGCCGTGGCATTGAGGATCCGGAGTCGCAGTTCCACCGCGTCGCTCTTCACCGCAGCGCCAAGAAGGCGTTGCTCAAGGCAGCCTTGACGAGCCTGCGCAATATGAACCTCTTGAGCGCGGTGAGGGTTCTTGGCGCCGGCGACGGTGAGATGAACGAACTCGCCGACAGGTGCGACGATTTGAAGCGTGAATACGTTGAGGCGGTCAATTCGAAGGACCCCGACGCAGATGCGGCGACGATCCTCGACGTGCTAAGAGTGGTGCGATGGCTGTGGGAAGACCCGCTCGAAAGCGACTGCAACGGGGCCGCTGCACAAGAGATGGCAACGGACTGGGAGACTCGATCCAAGCTCGCAGTGATTGCCGCTGAAATCACGAGCTTCAAGCATGGAAAACGCAAGCTCATGGTTCGCAATACCAGCCTGAAGGCCGGCGATTTGCTGAGCATTGTTGATTTGCCTGCCACAGGGGATGCTCGTCAATCAGGGAGCGGAAAGGCAAACAAAAAACCTAGAAGCGCCAATCGTAAAGACTTACTTGAGCTTCTTTACCGTGTACGCAGTAGCCTTGTTGTTCTTCATGGTGAAACGGCACCCGACGAAGCACTTGATGAGGTCCTCGAAGAACTCGCGTACGCCCCTAACGATGGAAACTGCGGAATGCTCGATATAGCGGTTCCTGATGGTTTTTCTTACCCCTGTCTCATCGACGAGGTGTGCAAGAGCATCACAAAAGTCGCTGGAACAGGTGAATATCCCGCTCTGGGGGACTCAGGTTGGGAAGAGCGGTACAGGGAGCTATTCCGAAATATTTGCGAGGAGCTGCGAAGGATGGAGTCGGAATGAATGCCTGCGCCGCTTTTCATGTGTAGGCACACTTGGCTCAATCGTTTCGGCCTGCTTACCGCCGTGACGGTCGGCTGGGCCGACAATCGGAAAGATGCTTGCGGTGCGGCGGCTGGGCAGGCGCTCGCGAAGAGGTGCGCGGAAATCAGAAAGGCGTTCGCGAAGAGACTCCCGGCGCTCGGACAGACGCTTGTGACACCACGGCGGAAACGCGTCGACGCCGGGCAGGCGCTCGCGGCAATCCGGGCGGTGAAGCGGCGCTTCGCGGGCGCAAGCAGCGCCGGGAGGGGAATGCTCGGCGGCCAAAGACTCTCGCCGCAGTAGCGGGCGCAGGCGGCGACGCGTCACGCCGTCGGCTCGACCCTGAGCACACCCATGCCGAACCCGGTGTGAGAGCCGACGTTGGTGAATCGCGCCAGAGCCATGAGGCGCGAAAACAGCCGCACCTGGGATTCGTCGGCGTCGTCGCGCGCGCGAATCCGGAGGCTCCCCTCGGAGGCCTCGATTCGTCTCGCGGACAGACGTCCGCGGCCGCCGCCGGAAGGCATGCCGAGGCCGATGCGGACGATATGGGTGCGGTCTTCGACGGCGAAGGCATCGGCGACGGCGGCCCGGTCGACGCGGTCGGGGGCCGTCGCGCGGCCCCATGCCCACCAGCGGTTTTGAAGGCTGGTGGCCAGCGACGCCGCTGTGATCTCGGGGACGTGCCGCCCCTTCGACGTGAAGACGACCGGCGTGAGGATGTGCACGTCCCACGCTGTGGCGGCGTCGGCGGCGGCAATGTCCTCCCAACTGACGCGTTCGAGCACCTGGGCTTCGAGCGCGGCAAGCGCGGCCGTCGACTCGCCTCCGTTTCCTATGTAGAGCACGCCGCCCCAGGCGAGCCAGGCGTCGAGCGGGTCGAGCAGCCTGTCGTCCAGCAAACGCAGTTCGACGCCGAATTTTCCTGGCACCTGCGTCATGTCGCCGAGCGAATACGGCTTTGGACCGCCGACGTCGTGCGCAGGCCGCGCGGCGAGGGAGGGAATGCGGCGGGCGCGCTCGGCGGAAATCCCGGGCGGAAGGTCGAAGATGTGCCCGACGGCGGCGTGCAGTCGACGTGGCGTGGCATGGACTGCCCCCGGGGAGTCGAACTGGATGAACACTGTGCTCGGCATGCTTCTGTTCTACCCGGTATGCCGGCCTATGTTCTACCCGGTCCACCGTGGCTGCGCCAAGGGCGGCTGACGGTTGACATGAAAACGGCGGACGGTCGGAGCGCGGCGGTCAGCGGGAAGCGGTCCGTCGTGTCTGCGCAGGGACAATTGTCGGTGGCCTTGGTTGCGGTGTTTACCGCTGCGTAGTTGTGAGGGGTCGGTTTTTTGGCTTGGGTTCGTTGGAAGTCGGTGGCGTACTGGCTGGTAGGGGCCGCCGGCGGCGCTGGGTCGTTTTGTGGCGGTTTTTCGCGGTTGTGTGGTTTAATTGGACAGGTGCGAGCCGATTCGATGTGGTGCTTTCCAGGTCGGCGGCGATTTCGTTCCGATAAACGGCGTTGTGGCGCGGTTTTCTGGGGGCGGAGTCGGAAAGCACTGAGCACCAGAAGGTGCATTGAGACAATTCTTGCTTTTAAGCTCGAGCACGCTCTTTTCGGTCGGAAAGCACTGAGCACCAGAAGGTGCATTGAGACCTCGACCTTCTTGCCGGACGAGTTGAGCAGATTCGTGTCGGAAAGCACTGAGCACCAGAAGGTGCATTGAGACCATTCGCCGCGCCGGCGTCGATATAGTCGCGAAGCTCCTTGTCGGAAGGCACTGAGCACCAGAAGGTGCATTGAGACCGCAAGCGAAGGGGTCCCTTCACTCACCCACCACGATCCTGTCGGAAGGCACTGAGCACCAGAAGGTGCATTGAGACCGCCGACAATCACAGCCCAAAACACGACGATCTCCCACGTCGGAAGGCACTGAGCACCAGAAGGTGCATTGAGACCAAAAAAGAACGAATCCTCACAGCCGATGGTGTAGAGTCGGAAGGCACTGAGCACCAGAAGGTGCATTGAGACCCCGAAGGTTCAATTTCCATAATTGAACCATCTTCCGTCGGAAGGCACTGAGCACCAGAAGGTGCATTGAGACAGGATTTTGGCAAGTTCTTGCGGTGTCATATGTTCTCCTGTCGGAAAGCACTGAGCACCAGAAGGTGCATTGAGACCCGGTGGGATAGACGGTGAGGGTCTGGCCGATATCCAGGTCGGAAAGCGCGGAGCTCCAGACGGTGTATTGGCCTCCGCCCGACGGAACGCGAGCGGACTTCTGCGACGTCGGACAAAAAGGAGGTGCGCCTCAAAGACTCGAGGCGCACCTCCTTTGATTGAGGGAACGCGGAGTTCCCGTCACCCGAAGGCCCAGCCTATTTCCGCGTGGACTCCAGCGCCTCGCGCACCGCCTCCTTTTGGCGGGCCGAGGTCTGCACGCTCGGGTGCCGCGCGTCCCAGTAGGCAATCGCGAGGGCCACGCTGATGAACGCCGCGAGCAAAGCGCACCCGGCGACCATCGCCGTGACGTAGCTTTGCCCGGCAAGGCTGTAGAACAGGCCCGTGCACGCTGCGGTCCCGATCGCCGTGGCGATGCGCTGGCCCGTCTGCATGATTCCCGACGCCGTCCCGCCGCTTTCCACCGGCACGTCGCGCAGCGAAAGCGCCTGATTGGGCGAAGTCACCCAGCCGATGCCGAAACCGACGATCGCCGCGCCGATCGCAAACCACCACACGCTCGCCCCGCGGCTCACGAACACCGCGGCCCCCGCGATCGCCGCAAGGCCCACCACGTTCAGGAAGATGCCGACGATCACGATCCTGCGGCCCCACCGCCACACGAGCCGCCCCGCCAGAGGCGCCGAAATCACCTGCGCCGCCGCCGTCGGAAGGGCCAGCATGCCCGAAACCAAAGCGGTTTCGCCCATCCCGCGCTGCACGAAGTCGGCGAGGATCACGCTCATCGACGTCGAACCCGCGAAGAATACCGTGATTGTGGCTGTGCCCAAGGTGAATGTGCGAATTCGCAGAAGCCGCGGGTCCACCATCGGCTCCCCGCCGCGCACATGCAGCCTGTGCTCCCACATCCACCACAGGCCCACCAAGGCAAAGCCGACTGGCAGAAGCCACCACGTCCACGGCATCGTCGCCGCTGTCACGAACGGCAGCATGATCCCCACGATCGCGACCGAGAGCAAAACCGCGCCGACCGGGTCGAGCCTGCGCCACAGACGGCCGCGGCTTGCGGCGTCGATCGGCTCGCGGGGAATCCACTTGAGTGCCAGCAGGAACACGGTCGCGGCCACCGGCACGTTGAATCCGAGGGTCGCCCGCCAGCCGATCGACGCCGGCAGCAGTTCCAGGAACACCCCGCCCACGGTTGGCCCGATCGCCACCGCGACGCCCACCGTGGCCCCGAAGATCCCGAAAGCCTTCGCCCTCTCCTTGCCGCGATAATGCTGCTGGATCAAGCCCCCCGTCTGCGGCGTGTAAATCCCCGCGCCGAAGCCCATGACGGCGCGTGCGACGTCAAGCATAAGGGCGTTCACAGCCAAGGCCGCCGCCGTCGACGCGATCGCGAAAATCAGCACCCCCGCTGCGAAAAGGCGGCCGCGCCCCAGAATGTCGCCCGCGCGCCCCGCCGCGACCAGGACGACGCCGATGGCCAGCGAGTACCCCGAAAGAGCCCACTGCATCTGGCTGGGCGAGGCGTCCAGCGCCGTTTTGATGGACGGCAGGGCGACATTGATGATGCTCACCGTGATGAGCGAGAGAAACAATCCGCTGATGAGGACGAAAAGAAGGCGCGCGCGGGCACGCCCATGTAAAACAGGGGGTTCTGAAGGCATGATGTATAAGCATATGCCCGTTCGACGGCGGTGCATGCCCGTCTGCGGTGGGAACTTGGTCACCGGGGCGTGCGCGGGCCACTGCCGAATCCGCTGACTGCCGAGCCCGTTAACTGTCGAATCCGCTGACTGCCGCGGCCGTTAACTGCCGAATCCGCTGACTGCCGCGGCCTCGTCGTCGGCGCGCCGTTTCGCGCGTTCGCGGGCGTCCGGTTCGCCCTCGCACAACTGTCGGAGGGCTCGCATACGCTTGATGCATGGATGCCGAT
>ERZ772977.472-NODE-472-length-26860-cov-4.412722_pt1 | contig 26860 bp, 24 predicted proteins | sample MGYA00511131_ERZ772977 | MGnify/ENA primary metagenome ERZ772977 (study PRJEB29015, sample SAMEA2737935) | human oral metagenome | biome: human oral; feature: human-associated habitat; material: dental | place: China | collected 2151 ...
GTGGTGCCGTTGATGGTGACCGCGTCCTCGCCTCCGGTGCCGCCGTCGAAGGAGACCGTGGTGGTGGTCCGCGTTCCGCCGAGGGTCAGCGACAGGCTCGACGTCGCGGGGATCGCCAGCGATTCGTCCGCCTTGCCCCAGTACTTGATCAGGGCGATGTTGGTGTTCGCGCTGGCCGTCGCGGTGATGGTCATTCGTTCACCTCGCTGACTGGCATCCTGTGAATCCACGTCGCGGGCGCGCCCGAGCGTTCCAGGGCGGCACGGATGCGGTCCGCAGCCTGCGCGCTGTCCGCCAGGGCTATCACGCACCCACCGAGCCCCCCACCGGTGAGCTTGGCACCCAGTGCCCCGGCCCGGCGGGCGGAGGCAGTGAGTTCATCCAGGACCGGCAGGCTCAGGTCGAGTTCCGCCAACACCGTGTGTGCCCGGTCCATGGCCGTCCCGAGGGCGGGCGCATCACCGTCACCCAAGGCGGTCACAGCCGCCTGCGCGAGCGCGCCGAGTTCGTCGATGAGCGGGCCGATGGTTCCGGTGTTCTCCTCATGGCGCAGTCGCAGGCCGCCGACGGCCTGACGGGTGCTGCCGTGGACGCCCGAATCTGCGATGACCAGGTGTGCCTGTTCGATGCGTTGGTCGAGGGGACGCATCCGGCCGCCCTGGAACCGTATGGGGTGGGGGGAACTGGTCGCTGCCGCGTCCAGCCCGGACGGTTTTCCGTGCGCCACCTGTTCGGCGAGCTGCGTCAGCATGAACAGCTCGTCGGCGGATGCGTCGCGCTGGCAGGCGTCCAGGACGGCGCGGATGATCGCGCCCGCCGCGGCCGCGGAGGAACCCAGGCCGCGTTCGTGAGGGAAATCGCTGCGGGTGGTGATCTCGAAGGACTGCGCGGGGCATCCCGAGAACTCCCGGGCTGCCTCGAAGGCCCTCACGACGCAGGCGAAACGGGGGCCGGACTGGTCCATGGGGCCCCGGCGGCCGAGGCTGTCCAGCCACGAGGGGCCGGGGACGGGTGCCGCCGTGGCCCGCATCGGCAGGTCGTGCAGCGGCACGGCCACGGCGGGATGCCCGTACACGACGGAGTGTTCGCCCAGGAGGATGGCCTTCGCCCAGGTGTGTCCGCGGCCCACGCGGGTGGGGGAGTGCCTTTCCAAATTTCTTTCCTTGCCTGTGGCCCATGTGCGCGGGAACGGCCCGGGAGTCCCGATGCCTCTCTCCACGCCCCTGATGGCCCTTGAAGTTCTCGGGATCGGAGGCGGGGCGGAAAAACAGTATCGGCCACCTCCGCCCGGTGGCAAGCCCTTCCCGGCATGGAGCGAGGGCAGGCAACGAGCACGAGAAGTGGGTGATCGTTGTCCCGGAACCTTTCACGCGCGACGTCGGCCCCCCATACCCAGCAGCCACATCAGGTAAAGCCCGCCGAGGGCCGAGCTGATCAGTCCGACAGGGATCTGGAAGGGACTGAGCAGCCGCCCCGCGGTGAAGTCGGCCAGGACCAGCAGGGCCGCGCCCACCGTGAATGTCGGCAGGAGATTGATCCCCGCTGAGTGGGACAATCGACCCGCCAGCTGGGGAGCGGCCAGGGCCAGGAAACCGATCGGGCCCGCTGCGGCCACGCACACCGCGGCCAGGACCACGCCGTAGCCGATCATCGCGGAGCGGGTCCGGCGGACCCTGAGACCGAGCCCCGAGGCTGCGTCGTCACCCATCTCGAGGATCCTGCCGGGCCCGGCCAGCCACATCCCGACCGGGAGCAGCAGGACCGCGATGACCAGCAGGGGGGTGACGGTTGCCCAGGTGATGCCGTTGAGGCTGCCGTGCTGCCAGGTCTTGGCCGCCTCGGCCGACTCGATGTCGGTCGCGGCCAGCAGGTAGTCGTTGAGGGATGCGAGCATCTGCCCCAGAGCGATACCGGTCAGCACGAGGGTGTCCCCACCGACCCCGCGCCGCATGGTCAGCAGCACGACCACCGCTGCCGTGGCTGCTCCTCCGATGATTGCACCCGCTCCGGTGATCAGGGTGCTGGAGGAGGCGAACACCAGGATCGCCAACAGGCCACCCGTCGTCGCGCCTCGCGTGAAGCCGACGATGTCGGGGCTGCCCAGCGGGTTGCGGGAGACGCTCTGGAAGATCGCGCCAGACATCCCGAGCATGCCGCCGATGACGATCGCGCCCGTAACCCGCGGCAGCCGCTGTTCGAGAACGATGAAGGGAGCCAGATCCTCACCCCTGCCCTGGAACACCTCCAGGAGCATGTCGAGGGATACCGGGTAGGTCCCCGTCGTCAGCGACGCCACCGAACCCACCAGGATGACCAGCAACGCGATACCGACCACCACCAGTGACCGCCGGTGCATCAGAAAACTGAAGCGTGACCGGGGCCCGAAGGAGATCCGGCGATGGCCGGCGGGGGTTCCCAGGGTGTGAACCGTTTCCGGGATCATGCGCCTCTCCTGATGGTCCGGTTCGTCACGGCCAGTACCAGCAGCACGGGTGCGCCGATGAAGGCGGTCACGATCCCGGCCTCCAGCTCGGTGGGGCGGACCAGGAGCCGCCCCATCACGTCAGCCGCCAGCAGGAGCCCCGCCCCCGCCGCGACCGACCACGCCAGCAGACGTCGTTGGTCGGCTCCCACCAGCAGACGGGCCACGTGGGGAATGACCAGGCCGATGAAGGAGATCGGGCCGACGGCGGCCGTGGCTGCCCCGCACAGCAGGGTGAGAGCAAGGAACGCCCCGCCCCGCACCACCGCGAGGTTCACCCCGAGCGCCGTAGCCTGTTCGTCGCCGAGGGCCAGCGCGTTGAGGCTGTGCGCGGATGCCAGTGCCAGGACCAGGCCGACCGCCAGGAACGGGGCCACCCAGAGCAGGACCTCCAGTTTCCGGTTCTCGAGCGAACCCACCACCCAGAATCGGTACGAGTCGAAGATCTTGCTGTTGTACATCGTGATGGTGCCGGTGATCGACGAGAGACTGGCACCCAGCGCGACACCGGCCAGCACGAGGCGGGCGGGGCCGGCCTCGGCCGAACGCCGCGACATCACGTGCACGAGCACCGCGGCCGCCGCCGCACCGGCGAACGCGAACGGCAGATACTGGTTCACCGATGTGAACCCAAGCCCCCCGATGGCCGCTACCACCGCGAAGGAGGCGCCCGCGTTTACCCCCAGGATGCCGGGCTCCGCCAAGGGATTGCGGGTGAGGGCCTGCATGACGACGCCGGCCACCGCGAGTGAGGCCCCCACCACGATCGCGAGAACGGTGCGGTGGATGCGAAGCTCCCACACCACCTTGCTGGCTACCGAGTTGTCGTGCGCCAAGAGCCCTTGCCAGACCTCTTCCGGGCCAAGGGCCCGTGATCCCAGAGCGAGGCTCTCGGTGATCAGCACGAGGAGGACCAGGGTCGCCAGCAATGGAGGAGCCAGGCTCCGTGTGAAGGTGGAACGGGGGCGATGTTTCCGTGCCGGTGCATCGGTTGGATCAGTGGTGAATCGCATGGTGCGCAGAACCTTGTGGGGCCGAGGATCGCAACAAACTGCGAGACATGCTGGTTTTTGTCACGATATTAAGGTTAGCCTTGCTTCCATGACTACTTTCCGAGTCGTGCGTCCCCAGCGCCACTCCGTTTCCCGCCGCACAATCCTGACGGGCGGGGCGGTCTCCGCCCTAGCGGTACTCGCGGCCTGTTCCTCCAAGTCCGCTTCGCAGGACGCCTCCTCTGGTGCATCCGCCTCCTCCAAGGGTATCCAGGAGAACACCGCCGTCCCCAGCGAGCTGGACAGCGGAATGGGGTCAGGGCAGGCCGATGGTGTCTTCCCGCGCACCGTCGTTCACCAGCAGGGTGAGACGACGATCAACGCCGCCCCCACCAAGGTGGTCGTCATCTCCACGGGGCAGGCCGATGCCATGCTGACCCTCGGCATGTGCCCGATGGGCTCCACCACCGCGTCCGGGGCTGAGGGACCCGTCGCCCAGTACCTGAAGGACGCTTACCCCGACCAGGCCTCCGCCATCGAGGCCATCACTAAGGTCGGGTCCCGAAACGAACCGGACATCGAGGCCATCGGGGCACTCAAACCCGACCTGATCCTCACCAACAAAGCTGGCAAGGACGACGCCGACACCCTGTACAAGAACCTGACCGCCATCGCACCCACCGTGGTGACCCGCGGCACGGGTCAGTTCTGGAAGATCGACTTCCTGCTGTTGGCCGACGCCCTTGGCAAACGGGAGGCGGCCCGCTCCCTGCTGGACATGTTCAAGACGGAGGCTGCCGAGGCCGGTTCCGCACTGAGCTCCGCCGGAACAATCTCGCTGCTGCGCAAGAATGGAGAGAAACTCCGCGTCTTCGGCCCGGCATCGTTCGCCGGATCCGTCGTCGCCGACATGGGGCTGCAACGCCCCGACACCCAGCAGTTCACCGACGGCGTCTCCCAGGAGCTGTCCTCCGAGGCCCTCGACCAGGCCGACGGGGACTGGCTGTTCTACGGGGTGCAGGGCGGCAAGGACGAGGAACTCACCGGGCAGGCGCTCTGGGGTTCGTTGAAGGCCGTGACCGCAGGGCACGCCGTGAAGGTCGATGACGACCCGTTCTTCCTGAACGCCGGGCCGACCGCGGCGCGTGTCGTCCGCGACCAGATCGTCAAGGCCATCCAGGGTTGAGCGGGAACGGCACCCGGCCCTTCGTGCTGGAGGGCCGGGACCTCCATCTGGGATACGCCGGTGGCGACGATGTCGTTGCGGGCCTTGACGTTGCCATCGAGACGGGGTCGTTCGCCGTGATTGTCGGGCCGAACGCCTGCGGCAAGTCCACCCTGCTGAGGTCGTTGAGCAAGGTGTTGCCGCCGCGTTCGGGAACCGTCCTGCTCGACGGCAGGGAGATCGCCGGGATGCGCCCCAAGGCCTTCGCGCGGGAAGTAGGCTTTCTGGCGCAGTCGTCGATGGCCCCCGAGGGCATCACCGTCCACGAACTGGTCAGTCGTGGCCGGTACCCGTACCAGAGCCTGCTGCACCAGTGGTCCGACGAGGACGACGAGCAGGTCAGCATCGCCATGGAACGCACCAACGTCAGCGCACTGGCCGGGCGGCGTGTCGCGGAGTTGTCCGGTGGGCAGCGGCAGCGGGTGTGGATCGCTATGGCGCTGGCGCAGCAGACGCGTGTGCTGCTCCTCGACGAGCCCACCACGTTCCTGGACCTGGCCCACCAGGTGGAGGTCCTGGAGCTGTGCCGGGAGCTCAACCAGGTGCTCGGCACCACCGTGGTGGCCGTGCTGCACGACCTCAACCAGGCCTGCCGCTACGCGGACCGGATCATTGCCATGCGTGACGGGCAGATCCTGATGCAGGGAAAACCCTCCGAAGTGATGACCACAGAGACTGTGGGGCAGGTATTCGGACTTGAGGTCTCGGTGACCCCTGACCCCGTGACGGGTACGCCGCTGGTGCTCCCGGCCCCGCCGAGGAAATACGACACGGGATAACGGGCCTCCCCGGGCGATCACCAGACCTAACGCAGAGGATATGACCCCTTGGGGTTGTATCCTCTTGTTGTCCGTCGTATTCCGATGAAAGGCCTTGGGAATGGAGCAAGCTGAGCCGCTTGGGCGAGTGTAGAATGCCGATTCCGATTCAGATAGAAAATCTGGCGCATCGGTTCCGGAATGGGATGTGCGTGGGTGGTAGGAAATCCCCGAGCGAAACTCAGTGTGCTCTAAAGCTTGTTCGTCGGGACGTGCTGGTCGTTTGTTCTCAATGTCTATGAGGGCGATGTGACCCGGATAGCAGCAAAATATGAAACGATCTCTTGTAGTGGTTTTCTTCGAGCATTTGATGGAGTGGCGGCATGAGTGAATCCGAGGAGAACGGACGAGCGAGAGAAGCGGAGACGGCTCGCGTTTCAAAATGGCATGTACTGATCACAGTGGTGGTGATACTGGCCGTTGCCGTGGCAGCCGGATTCGTGATTACAAGGCTGGCGCAGCAGGAGCGAGAGGAAACCGGGCCCGCGACGCTCCCGTTCAGGATCTCCACGGAATCCAACGCGATTCCAGATGTCTCCTCACCGTCTCCCACGCCCACGTCCAGCGCGGAGTCCCCCGAACAGTCGGAGGAAAGCTACTTCAACGGCGTCGAAAAACTCTGGGAAGTAGACATCGCGCAACAACTTCCGGACCTCGATGAACCGCGAGCGCAACTGGCGGATGGTCCCTCAATCAATGAGCCGGTGGGGCCGATGGTGCTCGGGAATGTGTGGGTCATCCCGGTGAAGGACTCACACAAGAATCGCTTTCTCGTCGGTTTCGGCGCAGAAACGGGAGAGGTCCTCTGGCGACTTCCCATTCCCGGTGGCAGGTGCACCCCGCTTCCCGCGGATTCGATTCTGGGTTGCGTTGACGATAAGGGGGTCATTTTCACGGTGGACCAGGAGGGAAAACGCTCCGAGGTCGCCACGGTGGCCTCCGAGAGGGTCAGGGACGTCAGCATTGACGTCTGGCGAGAGGGGGCGGTCGTCACGATAACTGAGTCCAAGACGGTCCACTTGGTGGGCATGGACCAGAAGGGAAACAAAACCTGGCAGGACAATATCGTAGATACGGAGCGATGGTACCGAGCTGATTCTACCTCCTTGTCAGCTCAAGGAGAGGCATTCGTGATCAACCTCGAGAATTTTTCCTCTTCCCGGAAAGGTGAGGTCCGCTCCGCCCGGAACGGCACTGTCCTGGCGACGAATCAGTCCAACATAGAACACGTCGGCCCCAAAATTCTCTATCCCAAGGAAGATAGTTACTCGCGCAAAACGCCCGGAGCGAATGACCTGATCCTCACCGAGGCCGGGAAAGGCCAGTTCGAAGTGGTTTCTGAGCAGTTGGCGTCGAATCTGAGATATCTGGAAACAGAAGATCGAGAAATGCTTTACAGAATTCCCCGGGAACCAGAGGCGCTCCCCGATATGTGTGATGACCTCACCACCGCCAGCTGCCGGAGGCTACCATACCGGTTCGATGTCGATGACAAATTCCCGGGCTGGGGCGCTGATCTTCTCCCGGTGAAGATCAACGACACCCCGTATGTGACCAGGCTGTTCCTGCAGCAGGGTGCAGAAAAAGGCGGCGCCATGACTCAGCGTTACACGCTGATTCCGCTGGATCAGGACAAACCGGTGAGAACCAGTGAGATCACCCGTAATGCAATTGCGAGATTCGGGATCTCTCAGGGAAAGAACTCGATCATGGTGAGCTCCGATGAAAATAATGAGTTGCAGATCACGGACCTCGGGACCGGGGCGGAGATCGGACACCAGGTGGCCGAAGGCTGGTATCCCATTGAGAAGATGCCGGCGGATCGCCTGCTGCTGGCCAAGGCCGCGGCCAAATCGCGGGATGGGAGCAACGATGGCCAAACCGCGTTCTCGGCCTGGGGGCCCGCGAAGAAGGTCCAGCCTTGGAGTTTCTCCGGGGAGCAGCAGGAGCGTTTGGAAAAGATTGAATCCTGCGGCGAAGGGCAGGCCGACTTGGCCTGGGCGGAATTCGATGGCGGGTGGGCGCTGGTCTGTGGAACCACGTTGCTGTCCCCGAAGTCCATGGTGATCAACATAGATGGTCAAAGGCGTGAGATACCGGATCCAAAACTTGCTCGGGCGGAAGGGAGTCTTCGTTTCTACGGTGGCTTCTCTGATGGTGAGGAATATGTGCTGCATATCTCATCGAGAATGTTGAGTCGAAAGAATGCCGCAGGAGAATTGCTGGAACAACGCCGCCTGAAAACCTCGTGGTACGCGGCGCGGAACAAGGTGATTTCCGTCGATGAGACGTCTGAACCGGCCGGTGAACAGCTCCGTCGCCTCATCGAGATTCTTCAGTTTGAAAAAACTTCTTCGAATGCTGATAGCTATGTTGGCACTTCGCTGGAACGGTGCTCCGGGACGAGCATATCCGGCGATGAGGCGATGGTGGCGAAACTTCGAGAGCTGTCGCGGACCCGGGCCCAAATGATCACGAGGGTCGAGGAGGTCGTGGTGGACAGGATTGACGGAGGGGTGGAACTCGTGAACCGAATACGTCAGGGGCTTGCTTACTCCGCCACCGCTTTCGACGCCCGGGCCGACATGACGCAGGCCATGCGTGAAGGAAAGTGTGAACAGTGGACGAACTGGCAGGCCACCGTGGTGTACATGATGATCAGTCTTGAGGTGATCTCCGCGAAAATTTGCATGAATCAATTCAAGGAATACTGGAACACCCACATGGTTCCGCGATATCGGGTGGTCAAACTTGAAGGAGAGATCTGGTGAATCCGTGGACTGGACGATATCTGCGGCGGGCCTTGGAGACCGAGAACGAGCCGGCCCGGGCCGGGCGTGAGGTGATCTGATGGACTGGGCGATGCACCGGGAAACGGAAACCATGAGTGGTGCTGCGAGAACGGAACATTCCGGTAGGCGCTACCGGGGAGCTGCTGATGGTGAGACCCGTTGGCTCGGAATGGCAGTTTCCAGTTTTGGAGTGAATCGATGACAGATGAGTCTGCTTCTCTTCCCACCTCTCCAGAAGGGAGCGAACCTCCCAGGAGGCGCGCATCCAACCGCCTCTTGGGGCGGATACTCCCCCTGGTTGTGGCGGTGTCCGTTCTGATCGCCGTTGTGCTGGTGGTTCCCTGGCTCCTACCCAAGGATGAACCCGAACCTCATGCCGAGGACACCATCCCACCGATACCGCCGATATCCAGTTCCCAGGAACCAGTGGCCCTCCCCACCCCGTCACCGGCGCCGAGTCCTGCACCGGCGCCGGAACCGGAGAGCAATTTCAAATCCGGGATTGCGAAGCTGTGGGAGCTGGATCTGCGGGCGGCCCTTCCCGATCTGAAGAATCCGAGAATCAGACTTGATGAAAACGCGGGCTTTCAACTGAATTCCTTCTCCCAAGGGCCGCTGGTGGTTGGGAACACCTGGGTGGTCCTGGTCTCGGACGAGGGAGAGAACAAAACCACGAAATTGCTCGTCGGCATATCTGCCGCAACAGGTGAGGTCTTGTGGAGAATGGCGAGCAACAGAAACGGGGATTGTGACGTGTTGCCCACCGTCCCAGCCTTGGTCTGCGCAGAGCACTCCGGGGCGGTTTTCATGGTGAGCGAGTCCGGAAACCGCACAGACATCGCAACCCTGCCGGCGAAAGAAGGCGCAAGTGGTTCTGGATATCACGTCGAAGTGGATGCGTGGGTAGGAGGGCTGGTGGTGCAGGCCGCTGCCTATGGCGGGGAAATGACTCATCTCTTCGGACTCGACGCCTCCGGCGCGTTGGCCTGGAAGGAAGAGATTGCTGGGGAGAACAATGGGTCCCTGGAGATCGCCGGAGATGCCTTTTTGGTCCGTTCGACTGCGGAAGGAGGTAACACCCAGGTCCTGTCGGCCTCGACCGGGCAGGTTCTGGCAGCCAGTCGCTCGGGAATCAGCCTCCTCGGTCCCAAGCTCTTGCGATCCAGCGGGGGAATCGAGCTTACGGAATCCGGTGAGGGACGATTCGAGGTGATGAACTCCGAGAGTCGGGAATATGAATATGTTTCGAGACCCGATGGAACGGGAATCCTGGTGCGCGCCAGCGAGGAAGGACCTCAGGTTTGCAGGGACCAAACCACGAGCAGCTGCTTGGCCGTTCCCGGATTGAATGAGAAATGGGGAGGTGATGTGCTCCTGAGGAGAGGCATGGGTTTTTCTCTGGTGAACATTGACGGCGTGTCCAACGTCTTGATAAGACCCCATAAGGACAACAGCAACAGGTCTCCCGTCATGCGCACCTACGCGGTGATGCCCTTGGACTTCAGCAAGGCGCCAGCGCACGTCCAGGTGCTGCAGGATCAGGGCAAGTCCTGGGGAGTCTCCGACGGTTTCAATTCCATCTCGGTTGGTAACCGTGAAACGGGGGAGCTGGTGGTCACTGACCAAGGCACGGGGGCGGAACTCGGGATGCAGGCGTCCGAGGGTTGGCGACCCATACCGCGGATGCCGGAGAACCGGCTGCTGCTGGGCAGGGCGGCGGACCCCAGCGAATATGCCGAGAAAGTGAACACGCTGTCCGCTTGGGGGCCTTCGGAGGAACTGCGGCCGTGGGCCTTGTCCGGTGAAACGCCTGCGCGCCCCACGCAGGTCGAATCCTGCCCGGACGGGCAGAAGGACCTGGCATGGGGGGAGTTCGATGGCGGCTGGGTTCTGGTCTGCGGCAGTGATCTGGGAAGTGCGAAAACCCTGGTGGCCAACATTGACGGTACGCGGTATGTCGCGGAGAAGCCCGTCCTGAAGCAGGGAATCGATCTCCGATTCGAAGGTGTCACGGCGGACGGAACAACGTTTGGGATCTCCCACTCCCCGGGAACGATCGCGAAGAAAGATCCTGAGGGGCGTCTACTGGAGCAGCGACGCCTGGGATCCGTCTGGTTCGCCGCACGGAATGGACTGCAACCCCGGGAAGGGGCCTTCGGGATCAAGCGGCCGGAAGCGACTGCTGAAGGACAATTGCGCTATCTGGAACAGCTGATTCGATCCGGATCCTCCGATGCAATCGACTATTTCGAGACTTCTCACAAGATCAGCGACTGCGAGGAGCTCAAACATTCTTCCGATTCCGAGATCTACCGGAGGCGGATTGAAAAGATGCGGGATGCTGGAATGAGGCGGACCGAACTCTTTGCCGCCATCGAAGCGGCGCCCGTCGATCAGATCCCGGATGGATTGAAACTGCGAAATCGGTTGATGAACGCGCTGGGGTGGTCCGTCGTGGCGGCCAATGGTCACGCTGAACTTGGGTGGCGCCTGTTCTCCAAGGGCTGTTCTGCGGACGAGACGGGATCAATCTTTCTGGGAGAAACCGTGATGGCCGATCTGCGAGGCATCTCGGCCATGAGGGCAACCGACCATTTCGTGGAGTACTGGAACACGAATTTTGCCGGAAATCATGGGGCAGAACGGCTCGCCGGTGGGATCTGGTGATCGTTTCACGAACGGTGGAACAAAGGGATGTGCGGGCGGTGAGTCACCGGTGCTCGTCATCGATCGAGAGGAAGAATCATGAGTGAGGAGAAACCTGGTGAGGGTCCCGAGCGGTCCCGGGAAGGCGATGGTCAACGGGCCCGGGTGATGCGTGGCTGGCGTCCGGGACGGGGTGTTGTCGTCCTCGTGGTGGTTGCCGTCGCTGCGGCGGCGGGGCTGCTCGTGCCGCGTCTGCTTGACCATGTGGGCTCGTCCTCGTCGACGGAATCCTCCGCGGCGACGCTTCCAACACCCTCCGCGGTCCCGAGCTTCAAACCGGTCCAGGACTCGGGGAGCAGCTTCAGGAACGGAGCGAAGAAACTGTGGGAGCTCGATGTCACGGCGGCTTTCCCCGACCTCAAGGAACCGGGCCTCTGCCTCGCGAAGAATCCCTATGATCCGCCATTGACGGGCGAAAGGAGCAATGCCTTGATCACGGGGCCACTGCACAAGGGGCCGCTGGTGATCGGTGACATCTGGGTGATCTGGGTCTCGGATTGCCACGATCTCGACACGGGCAAGCTCGCCGGGATTTCGGCGGAGACCGGGGAGGTGGCATGGAGTCTTGATGCCCACTCCTGGTGGAGTTGCGACGCGCTTCCCGACGTTCCCAAGATCGCCTGCGTCGATCGCGAGGGCTATGTGTTCACCATGGACGAGGCAGGAACCCGGGAGAACGTGACGAAGTTCTCCGGGAAGTCGGACAAGGCCGAGGACGCGGTCTGGACGGGACTGGTCGATTCCTGGGCGGGCGGGGCGGTCGTCGTCCTTTCCGACAAGGGCAATCCCGCGACCAGCCACCTGCTTGGGTTGAACGGCAAGGGGGAGGAACTCTGGCGGGAAGAATTCTCGGGGGAATATGGCTTTGGATCCAATGGCTCTGGAGCCCTTGAGGTGAATGGCGACGTTTTCCGGATCAGAACCGATGCCCGGTCGGGGGAGTGGCGCACCGAGCAGTTGCGCTCCGCGAAGACCGGGGAGGTGCTGGCAACCATATCCACGACCCGGTACTCCGACCAGTTCAACGTGGGGCCGAAGATTTTGAACATCGAGGTCAATCCGCGAATGACGGATTCCGGTGAGGGGCGGTTCGAGAAGGTCGACACCACGAAAAACGACTATCAATATCCATCCTGGCCCGACGGATCGGGCATCCTGGTGCAGGTGGGAAGCGAGGAATCGTCGCTGCCCGGGGGCGGTACGGCACGAGGTGTGAAACTTCTGCTGTGCGGTGATCAAACCACCGCGAGTTGCCTCGAAGTTCCAGGCGCCAAGGAAGCGTACGACACTCCTCAGTTGGGGTATCAGATGGCCTATGTGGAAGGGGTGCCGAATGTGATGGTCATGAGGACCACGGGGAGGTCCGAGGGCACTCCGAAAGGCTATCTGCTGGCTCCCGTGGATTTCGGCCGGGAGGTCTCGGTGCATGATCTTGCCTTCGACCTGGCCCAGGGGTACGGCGTCTCCCACGGATTCAACTCCGTTTTCGCCGGCCGAAAAGCCTCGGGGAAGATCTGCGTCCAGGAGATCGGCTCCGGGGAACGGTTCGACGTTTCGACAGGTGACGACGGCGACTGGCATCCGGTGCCGAACATGCCGGAGAACCGGTTGCTTCTCAGCAAGGGCGAGAAGGACAAGCGCGGCGATAGGAAGGACAAGCGCGGCGATAGTAGGAAGGAAACCCATCTGGCGGCCTGGGCGCCGGCCTGATCGTTCGATTCGTTCGATTGGCCAAGGGGCGAGGCCGCGGCCGGCGTGACGAAGAGTACTTCTCCCCTGGGTGCCACCGGGGAGAGGCTACGGCCTTCGGGGCGATCCGGTGTCGTTCAAGTGTTCAGGGTGCTGACCGCCACCACATCGGATCGCTGGATCGCCACATCCGTGGCGGGCGAGGTCGAGGTGAGGACGGCCGTTCCCCGGGAGCAGGGCGGTCTGCACCGGGGTCTTCGGAGGCCCCGGGGCGGCAGCGCTCCGGCGGCGCATCGACGAGGCGGTGAAGGAGTTGCGCTCCTGCCTGACGGGTGCGGAACGCCGACGTCCCGTCGACGGGTTCGAGCAGGTCATTCCCTTCGAGGAACTGCTGAAACGGGAGAGGTAGGAACTCCACGGGTGGTGCTGGCTGATGCGGAACAGATGCGGACTCCGAGGGGGAGCAGTTGTGGAAAAGCAAACGCCCAGTCGCATCTGACTAGGCGTTTCACTGGCGACCCCGGTTGGATTCGAACCAACGACACCCGCTTTAGGAGAGCGTCCAAGATGTTCGTTGGGGGTTACTGTGCTCGTCAATATGCGCTTGTTTTGCTAGCTGGCTAGGGGGTTTGCTGAGTTGGTTACGTTGGCGGGGAGCCGTGACCGACGTTGGCTTATCGCTGGGTTGCGGACTTTTTGCGGACTGGGGGTACTCGCAATCTGAGTACCCCCAGTCGGGTCAGGCCGTGCGTCGGCGGTAGCGGTTGAGGACAGCTTGCTCCATGAGATTGAAACCGTTCCAGCTGTAGACCGTCCGGGTGAAAGGACCGGTTGTTTCGGTTGTGGTGAGACCACCGGGGTTGGTGAGGGAGCGGGCCGCTGCGGTGACAATCACAGCCCGGAGTTCAACGTTCGGGCCACTCGCCGGATCGAAACCATTGCTGCGGGTGTAGGCCTTCACGAACTGGGACATCTGTTCGACGTGGCCACGTACCTGGGGGGTGGTGTTGGTTTCCCCCAGGTACGTGCCGACCTCGGTGACGAGTTCGTCGAGCCAAGACATCAGGCGATGCCCGTCAGGGTGACGACGGCTTCCGGGTTCAGCGGTGCGGCGTCGTAGCGGGCGACGACGCGGATGGCCTGCTGATCGAAGTCGGCGTAGCGCTCGGTCAGGATCTTCACAGAGGGAGCCGTGTCGCGGGCTACCGCGATCTGGGAGAAGTCCGCGAGAGCGGCACAGCCGGCGGGGATGCGGGAGGTCACGGTCACCGGAGCCCCCAGCAGCCGGAACACACCGTCCTGGGTGGGGTCGGGCTGCAACATGTAGCGGTTCGCGTTGTCCTTGATCTTCCGCAGCTTGGTGAAGTCGCCGGGCAGGATCAGCCAGCGGGTGGCGGCCATGTTGACGTTCGCTGCCAAGGCTTTGCCCCAGGCGTCGTGCAGCAGGTCGAGGGTGAGGGGTCCGGAGGCGTCGATGGTTTGGACGTCGGTGTAGGCGAACAGACCCTTGGGGGTGGCCTTCCCGTCGCCCTGGTTCCCGAGGAATTGGGCGTCGAGTTTGTTCGCAACATCGGTTACGAGACGGTCCCGGAGGGTGGCGTCGAGGGCGATGATGGACTGACGGGCCAGTTCGTTGCTGAACCGGGTGATGACCTTCACGGACTTCATGGTTGAGGGCAGCAGAGTGATTTCACTGAAGGAGGCGTCCACTTCACTGATCTGTTCGTTCTCGCCGTGCCATTTCGGGTCGGTGGCGGCACCCATCTTCGGGATCCGCACCTGGGAGCCATTGGTGTCGAAGATGCGGGGGCCGGCAGCCAGGAACACGGATTTGTCCGTCAGGGGCTGGATGAGGATTCGCTGAACCTGTTCCTGGGTCAGCTCGGATGCGGTGCTGAGGGAGTTGACCATGATGGTCCTTTCAGTAACAGAAGAGGGAGGTTGTTACCGTCGGACGCCTGGTCGGGACAGTGTTCGCGGGGTGCGCCTGGCTCCCTGTTCAAGGATACCAACTGGTCCCTGCCGCCAGTGGCGCCACAGCACACGTCGCGACCCTCATTTGAAATGAGGGTGCGCTCATGTGGCGCGACTGAATCCCCCAGCTTCGAACGCAGCACAATTCTGGGCGGGGTGCTTTCGGGGCGCCCCGCCCAGAATTGGTTGTCTGATCAATCCGTATCCCCGCGGCGGAGGGCGGCGAGCTCATCAACAATCGCCCCCAACATGAGAATCTCGCAGACCTCCAAGCGCTGCTCGGGCGTCAGGCCGCCCAGGCTATAGAGGCATCCGGACGATTTTCCTTGGATCGCTCCGATGGTCTTGGCGAGTTCATCCATCGCCATGATGTAGTCGTCATTATCCATGGTGTTCCACCTCCTTTCAGGCGTTGTGTCGGAGAATGGCGGCCAGGTCGATGCTGGCCGGGTCGGTGGTTGCGCCCTGGCCGATGTCCCCGTGGAAGGTCCTGGCAGCCAGGTGCGGTTTGCGGGTCAGCAGTTCATCGATGGCTGCGGTGAGGGCGTCGGGATCGGCCAGGTGGGCTTCGTCGAATGGCAGGTCGGTGGCGTCGGCCAGACGGCCGGTCTGTTCCACGAGGACGCGGTGAAGACGCTGCGCCAGGGCGTCGCGGTCCTTCGCTTTGGTGCGGGCCGCGGCGTTCTCGCGGCGGAGTTTCTCCACCACATCACGCGGGAACATGTCTTGGTCTTCAGGGTTCGGAGCTGTCTCCCCTCCCTGCTTGCCGGGGGCATCGATTTGCGTACCCCCCTTGTCGTCGAGGGTTTCATCAGGAATAGTGATGGAACCCTCTTCGATGTTGGGGGTTTCAGTCGGGGTGAGAGTGTTGGTCATCTTGACCCTTTCGATTGGGCAGCGGTTCTTCTAGCTGCATCGTTGGCTTGTTGAGTGGTTTGGAAGTTGCTGGTTCGCTCGTTGAAAACAGGCTGCTGATGACAGGTGCAGCCGGTATGCCGGGGCATCTTGTGGGAGGTTTGGAACACGCGACCTTCCCGTGACCACCAACGGCACAATTCACAGGCATCCGGTTCGAGTTTCCGACGCCATCCAGAAACCCGAGAATCGGCCATACGATTGCTCAATTCAGTGGTGGCCGCGTCGACGGGTTCGTTACGTGCAAGCCGGGCCAACCGTGCCAGCGTGTTCCCTCCAGCATCAGTGATGGTTCTCAGAGCGTCTTCCAGACGGGTGAGCTGGTCATCACTGCCCAAGGCATCGATTGGGACGACCTGGCCGACGTGGGTTTCCAAGAACGCCCGGAAAGCCAGCCACGCAGCTGCCTGGCCTTTCGAGCGGGCGACTTGGACCAGGCCCGCAGCCAAACGGATGAACTCATCCAGGGTGAGGTCCCCGCTCTCGGCGCTGGCCCACATGCGGGCCAGCATCCGTTCCGTGTCGCTGGAGAGTTTCCCCAGAATGGTTTGGAAGCTCACAGCTCCACCTTCAAGAAGTCCACTCCGGCGGTGTCGAGGGCGGCTCCGCGGCGGGCCTGCCGTACCCGTTCAATATCCGAGGGAGACATTCCGAACACGTCGGCCAGAGCCACTTCCAGGGGCATGCCGATGTTGACCAACTTCGCGGCCGCGTCGGCCTGCTGGGCCGGGGTGCGGGTCTCGGCGGACTTCCACACGGTTTCAATGTCTTGGGTATCCGCGTCGGCCCCGGTACGCACGGCCAGCATCAACCGGGCCACTTCCGCCCAGGCCGCTCCGAAGGTGCGCTGCAACGAATGGCAGCGAGCCACCAGGGAGGCTTCCGAAGAGCGGATGGCGTCGGCACTGGCGGGCTGGTCGCCGTGCAACCCCAGGTAGTGGGGCGGCAGGCCCGTCAAGGCTCCGATCTGCTGGGTGATCAACGCGGCCGCGTCGGTGTAGCCGTCGAGCCGTGCGGCGTCGAACTGGCCGAACTTGGTTTCCGGGGCCTCCGACTGCCAGATGTCGTCGAGGGCGGCGGAGAAGGGCTTGACGGGGTTGCCGTCGTCGTCCTCGACGATCTCCAGGCCCGTTGCCCAGCGGCGTGGGCGGGCGTAGTACTCGGAAGTGACCATCAGGTCGGCCATCAGCTTGTTCAACGCGTCGGACAGGTCCAGAACATCACCCATTTCACTGACCCCGTCGGCTTCCAGCAGGCGGCCCCGGTTGACCACGGGAACCACCGGCACGACCCCGAAGGGATTGGGAAACGTCTCGACGGTTCGGAAACTGCCGCTGGGGAAGGCGGCATCGTCGACGACGTTCCCGACGGCCACCAGACGTGTGATCCGGTCGGGTTCGTACAAGAACGCGTGGCCCTTCCCGTCGGCCTGCCACCGCTTCAAAGCAGCAATGACCTGCCGGGTGGCCGGGTCCCGGAGAACCGCGACCTGCTGCGCGGTCTCCACGGTCACCAACGGTCGCTTGTCGAGGGCCCACACGATCACGAACGCTCTGCCGTACACCAAGGCGTCGGTGTGGGCCTGCTGCGCGGTCTCCAGCATGCCGTTACGTCGCCAGTCACGCCACAGATCGAGGTTCACTTCCCCGTCCACCTTGAAGCCGGTGACCTCCAATCGCTCGGCCAAGGCCTCAACCACCATACGGGGAAAGTTCACGGCCAGGTGACGGAAGGCGTTCCCTAGGGCCTCCTTCGATTTCGGCGCCAGGAAACTGGCCGGCTGGGTGCCGGTCCAGTACTCGTCCAGCCGGGCCAACTCCGGACGGGTCTTGTCGAGTTTGCTGTTCAGAAGATGAATCAGGTTCATCGGAATGCTGCTGCCTTTCTGCGGGTCTTGCCCGCGTGGTGCGCTGCCCGGTCGTTCGCGACGATGGCGGCCACGGCCGCGTCGATCTTCCGCGATGACATGCGCTTGTCCTTGGAAACGAGGTCACCCATCGGCGTTGACTTCGCAACACAGTGGGCGACGTGGGCGGCGAGCCGGGCATCGCCGTCGTGGGTGATCTTGTGTTCGATGACGGCCTGATAGAGCCGATCCGTTGCTGGAGCCATGCGTTTGGCGTAGGCGGTGTTCCACTCAACGACCCGACGCGGCCCGTACCGCTTCGCCCAGGCCTCCAGTTCGGAACGCCACCCCCACGGGTCAGCGGCCAGCTCCGCAACATCCCAGCGACCGAAAGCGGCATCAACCGCCAAGTCCACGTCGCTGCGCGGCACCCGCCAGCCACGATCCCCCGGGTTCTCCCACAACCCAACCTTGAACAGGTGCGGGTTCTTCTCGACGGTGGCGCCCACCAGGGCCGTCGAATCCCCGGAAGCCGACCCGTCGAACGCCAGCACCACACGTGTCCCGTCGGGCACTTCCCGACCCGGGTCGGCACACTCGTCCCAAGCCCCGAACGGCAGCCACGTATCCGACTGGCCAACCCACTGTCCCAGCCGGTACCTGCGGAACGCCGGCTCTCGGATCGTCTTCAGCGTCGAGACCAAGGCGTCCTCATGCAGGAAGTCACCCAACGCCGGATTCGCGATCCGCCACGCCTTGCGATCATCAATGGCACAGCCATCCGGTGCCGCATACTCCCGGAAGAAGAACGACGGATCCTCCCCGGAACGGCCATACTGAACCAGCTTCCACATCACCGAATCCACGGATTCCGCCGGAGTGGAAATCGCCAACGTCAAACTGGAATCCCGCTTACCGCTGGCAGACACGACGGCCTCCCACACCGCTTCGGTCACCACGTGCAGTTCATCAACGATCATCAGCGACGGATCCCAGCCCTGCAACGCCCCCGGATCAGCAGGCAGAGCCCGCAACTCCCCACCATTGTGAGGAGACACGATCCGGTCCTTGTAGATCTGAGTGCGCTCCGCCAGCCGCTCGTCGAGCTCCAGCATCCGAGCCACATTCCGAAAGGTGTGACCCGCCTGTCGTTCATCCGAAGCCACGATCAGCACCTGCGCGCCCTCAACGCCGTCAGCCAGCAACGCATACGCCGCCAGCACCGACGCCAAGCCCGTCTTCCCATTGCCACGAGGCAGACTGAGTAGCCCCTGCCGGGGACGCTTCCCCCGCAGCGGATACAGGCCCTTGACGATCTCCAGCTGCCAGTTCCGCAACCGGAACGCACCCAAGGCGCCAGTTCCCTTCGGAACCTTCAGGTACTCCGACGCGAACGCCTGCACCCGACGCCACCCGGGGCGCCCGTACTGGCCCCAGTCGATAGGGGCCGCAACCACCGGGGCTTTCGGCCCTCCCTTCACGATCCCACCCCCAACAGAGACCGAAACTCTGCCTTGGCCTGAGGGTCGGTGGGGCGGGTTTTGGGGGTGTCCCCCCTGGCTGCTCCACGTTTGGCGTTGCAGGTTCGGCAGACGACTTCGACGTCTTGGGGTCGGATGGGTTTGCCTGCTGCTCGGCGTTGCCAGGCTTGGGGTGTGTGGTCGAGGGTGAGGTCTTGGGTGGTTCCGCAGTCGCTGCACCAGGGTTGGGCGGTGCGGAGTCGTTCGGAGAGTTTCCGCCATGTGGTGTCGTAGCCGCGGCGGGTGCTGGAGGGTTTGGGGGTTGTGGTGGGTTGGTGTTGTGGGCAGTGGGTGCCGGTGGTGGGTTCGCCGCATTGGAGGCAGGGGCGTAGGAGGGTCATGATGTCGCTCCGTGGGGTTGGCAGGTGGGGTGTGTGGTGGCTCCGTCGCTGGGGATGAGGGGCTCACCGCAGACTTGGCAGCTGGTGCGCGGGGGAGTCAGCTCAGTTAGCTCACCTTCTGAACCTGAGCTAACTGAGCTGACTGATGAGCTGACTGATGGCAGGGACCAGCTGGTGGTGCGGGGGAAGCCGCTGCTGGCTGTGATGATCCCAGCTTTGGTTCGTGCGCGTTTCAAGGTGGATAGGGAATAGCCTGCTTCCTTCCCGGCTGCGATGACCTCCTTGGAGGGGGCGGTTCCGCCTTGCTGGGTGAGGTAGTCGGTCATCCACGCGGCGGCGTCGTTTCGTTCGCTGTGGTCTTCACCGCTGTTGGCATCCCGAAGCATGTCGTCCACGGTCCTGTCGGACTCGCCACAGAACACGAACCGTCCCGTCTCTGCTGTCCCTGAGGGTGTGGGGACCATGGCGGTTTCGATGTTGTAGGCGAGACTGGGCAACCCGTCCAGACCGAGGCTGTTCTTGACCTGGGTCATGACCCTGCCGTCGTCGTCCTTCGCGAACCCGAACACGGCACGCGGCACGTTCTTGAAAGCCCCCGACCCGGTGATACGGGTTGCGGCATCCCCGCCGGCGCTTTTGTTGAGGTGTGCTATGCCCAGGATCACCGCGCCGGTACGGTCGGCGATCTTGGCCAAGGGGTCGAGGGCGCGGCGGGTGTCTTGTTCTCGGTGGGAGTCGAGTCCTTTTCCGAAAAGACTCAGCAGCGGGTCGAGGATCACCAGGGCGACATCCTCGTCGATGATGGCTTGTTCCAGCAGGCTCAGGTCGGTGGGCAGACAGAGAATGCTTTCCCGGCCCTCGTCTTCGATGGCGTCGAGGCGGCCGATACGTGACAGGTCGGCCCCGGCGGCGATGAGGCGGGGTACGAGGGTGTGGGCCCATGAATCTTCCACGGCGACGTAGAACACGTTCCGTGGCTGGCCGTAGAAGATGCCCGGGAGGGTGCCGCGAGTGATCTGCGCGGCCTGCCATATCCCGAATGATGACTTGCCGGTTCCTTCTCGGCCGGCGGCGATGCACAACGCCCCGGCGGGGATGCGTCCCTGCCCGTTGTCCTGCCATGCCCAGTCCACGGGTTCGGGTTCGATCCGGTCAGCCCAGGTGACCTTCAGTTCCCGGGATGGCGCTGTCGGCTCCACGGTGGGGTGGGTCGGATCTACCCCATCGTTTGGGCTGGGGTCAGTCAGCCTGACCCCACCGGGGGTGTGGAGGGGAATCACTTCCCCGGCAGGGGTACGCGGCAGCGTGTACCCCTGCTCGGTGAGTTCACTCATCGTCGAAGGCCCCCGCTCTGATCAGCTGGGCCCGCTGGCGGCATGCCACGGCCACGGATGCCATCCGACGATCCTGTTCCGCGATCTGCTCTGGCGTGGCCCGTCCGGTGCGGTCTCCGGGCTTGGGGCGTGCCCACTCAAAGTACTCGGCGCGCCGTTCCCAGTAGTCGGCGCGGGCTTCCTGGCATGCGTCTTGGATCAGTCGCCGCTGGAAGTTCTCCAGGAACCCGGTTTGCTGGGTCAACAGATGCGCGGCTTTCGCAACATCCCGGTTCGGCATCGATGCTGCCCGCCTGTCAGATGGGGAGGCAGCTGACTGGCAGCCGTTTTCAGGCCTTGAAGGGGACCGGCGGCCGGTGTGGTTGGCGGGAGCGCCATGTCGGTGGTCTTGCAGTGACGGCTGACCTGTCCGGTTTCGTCGATGCATGGTATTGTTCGGCGTGTCAAGGTCGAACTGATCTTTCCGTCCCTCACCAAGTTGCCGCTTGGTGGGGGCATTTTTCTTCGTGTAGGCCATGTTCAGGCCTCCTCTCCCGTGTACTGCTTCTCCAGCCAGGCGTTGAGGTCTTTCTCCTTGTAGGCGACCTTCCGTGCCCCGAGGGTGAACGACCGTGGTCCTCGACCGGTGTGCCGCCAGTAGCGCAGCGTGGATTCTCCGACGCCCAACCGTTCGGCGACCTGCTTCGTGGTCAGCAGTTTTTCCATCAGAGGTCCCTCTCTGTGATCAAAATCGTGACGCGATTTGCATCACGGCTTCGAGGGTAGCACAGCTGCAAACCGTGTCAACGTTTGCAGCTGCCTGCTGCGCTAGTTACGCTAGGGGCGTGCGAATGAGAGTCGAGACGGACCTTGGTCTGAGTGCAGAACACGTCGAGGTAGGGCAGCGCTACGCCTTGCCCGTTCCGTTCGTCATCCGCCTGACGCCGGATGAGGGCGCGGATGAGCTAGAAGAAGTAGAACTGCCGGGCGCGGACGGCTTAAAAGAAGTGGAACTGTCTGTGGGGAAGGTCGGCGACGGACTTGGCATCACCAAGCTGACGGCTATCGCCGCTGAGGGACGCCAAGTCACGTCGAAACAGATGCGACACCTTCCTCTAGGGAAGCTCGTGGCTAGAGCAGTGCGGTGGTCTCTCAACAGGTTTGAGAAGCGCCCGGGTGGGTACGCAATGAGCTTCGGGCGCACCGTCTATGACTTGGACGATGAAGAACGGGCGGCCATCCGTGCTGCGGGTCCAACGGATGAAAACCTCCAGCGAGTGGCGGACCTCAGTGCGGTAGCGCTTCTGGTCGGCAACTCACCGGCAGTCGAGGTTGCGGCGGGCCTGGGGTTGACGCAAGCGACAGCGTATCGCTGGATTCGCAAGGCCCGGGAGAAGGGCTTCTTGGTTGTCTAGTATCGCCCAGCGACCGGACGGGCGGTGGCGTGCCCGATACCGCGATGAGGACGGCAAGGAGCACGCCAAGCACTTCAAGCGCAAGGTGGATGCGAAGCAGTGGCTTGATGAAATCGGGGCGTCGCAGAGGATGGGAACATACGTGCACCCGTCGGCAGCGAAAACCAAGTTGGAGGAGCTGGTCCCGGCGTGGTTGGCGGCTCATTCGGACTGGACCCCGTCTACGCGAGCGCGTAACGAATCAATCGTGCAACGTCACATCCTGCCTCGTTGGGGGAAGCGGAGGCTCTGCGACATCAGGCACGAGACTATCCAGGAGTGGGTTGCTTCGATCACGCTGTCTGGGGGATCGGTGCGGAAGATAGTCGGAGTTCTATCGGGGATCTTGGACTACGCCGTCCGGGCGAAACGCTTGGCGGTGAACCCTGCGGGCGGGGTCGTGTTGCCGCGACAGAACATCAAACCTCGCCAATACCTCCGTGCCTGCGAAGTCGAGCGGCTGGCGGCTGCTGCTGGGAGCTGTGGGGACGTGGTGCTGACGCTTGCCTACACGGGATTGCGGTGGGGTGAGATGGCGGCCGTTCGGGTGTCGCGCGTGGATCAAAGCCGTCGGAGGTTGTTGATCGAGGAGTCGGTGACGGATGTCAATGGCGTAGCGACCTGGGGAAGCCCGAAGGATCGGGAGCGGCGCAGTGTCCCGTATCCGCCTTTCCTCGATGATGCCCTGGCAGAACGGCTTGCCGGGAAGGGCCCGGAGGATCTTGTGTTCACCGCCGCGCGTGGCGGGGTGCTGTCCTACCGCAATGCCCGACGGGATTGGTTCGATAGGGCTGTTGAAGCAGCTGGGGTCGGGCCGCTGACGCCGCATGAATTGCGGCATACGGCGGCGTCGCTGGCCGTGCAGGCGGGTGCCAGCGTGCTGGCGGTTCAGCGGATGCTTGGCCACGACAAGCCCAGCACGACTTTGGACGTGTACGCGGATCTGTTCGACGAGGACTTGGACGAGGTTTCTCGTCGGCTGGACGCGGTACGTTCTGGGGCTTCTGCGGACTTTTTGCGGACTAACGTGATGTCCGTCCCGGAAGAAAGAAGCGCCTAGTCGTGTCTGACTAGGCGCTTCACTGGCGACCCCGGTTGGATTCGAACCAACGACACCCGCTTTAGGAGAGCGGTGCTCTATCCCCTGAGCTACGGGGCCAACTGTCGCAGCCTACCTCATCTGGTGGTGAACCCGCGCGATGCTGTTCACGCGGGTTCACCACCCAGGTTCCTCAGCTGGGCTTTGGAGCACCCTTGCGGGCGTAGCGCTGCCACGTGATGATCACGCCACCGATGGCGAAGGCCACGCCGAGGAAGTAGAACGCGACGGCACCGAGGGTGGAGTGCAGGGCGACGCCGAGGGTCAGGGCGACGCCGAACATGAAGGGCCCGAAGGCAGCGGTGGCCGCCGTCCAGCCGATCACGCCGCCGGCCTGGCGAGGCTCGAAGATCATCGGCATCTGCTTGAACGTCGAGGCGTTCCCGATTCCGGAGAACAGGAAGATTGCCAGCATGCCCCACAGGTAGATCGTGAAGCCTCGGTTGACGGAGTCGGTCGAGGACAGGTCGGGGACGAGCCCCAGTGTGGTGAAGGCGATCGAGATGGCCATGCCGATTCCGGAGATCAGCGTCCAGATCGCGCCTCCCATCTTGTCGGTGAGGGGGGCGAACAGCACGCGGGCGCCCGCGCCGACGAGGGGGCCGAGGAAGGCATACGCGGCCGGGTCGGGGATCGAGTAGCCGGGCAGCGTGCCGGCTTCGATCGCGGCCACCAGGGCCGGGTTGCCGAGACCGTACAGGTTCTTCATCAGCAGTCCGAACAGCGCAGACAGGCCCGAGAAGGTGCCGAAGGTCATGATGTACAGGTACGTCATCCACCAGGTGTCGGGGTTGCTGAAGATGTCGAACTGCTGCTTGATGTTGGCCTTGATCGGAACCGACTTGAGCAGTATCCATGCCAGGACGGCACAGATCAGGGTCAGCGGGATCCAGATGAACGCCGAGTTCTGGTACCAGACGGAGCGGGTCGCGCCGTTGAGCTGCTCGGTCTGGGCAGCCCCCAACCATCCCACCATCGCGAAGCCGATCAGCCAAGGTGTCAGGAGCTGGACCAGCGACACCCCGAAGTTACCGATACCGGCCTGCAGGCCGAGTGCCGTCCCCTGCAGCCGCTTGGGGAAGAAGTATGAGGTGGATGGCATGAAGCCCGAGAAGGCGCCGCCGCCGATCCCCGCGATGAAGGCCAGCAGCATGAACACCCAGTAGGGCGTGCTGAGGTCCTGCACCGCGAATCCCCAGCCCACCAGGGGAAGCACCATCAGCAGCGAGGTCACGGTGACCAGCTTCCGGGTTCCCATGATGGGCGGCAGGATCATCCAGACCAGGCGCAGGATGCCTGCCGACAGGCCCACCATGGAGGTCATCCAGTACAGCTGGGCGTTGTCGAACTGGAAGCCGATGGTGGTGAGTTTCGGGATGATGGCGCTCGGCAGGAACCATGAGGCGAACGCCATGGTCAGCGAGAACGTCGTGATGGTCAGGGTGGTCCAGGCGATCTTCGAGTCCCACTTCGACTCGTCCTGGGGATCCCAGTCTTCGAGCCATTCTGTGGAGCGTGGCTTCTCGGCTGGTGTGCTCATTGGTCTTCCTTCCTACGCTGGCTGGGCGCTGTCGGGCACGTCGACGAGATCCTGCTCGGGATTCTCCCGCTTCATGCGGGAGATCACGAGATGCATCCAGATCAGCGTAAGGCCTGTCAGGACAGTCAGAACGATGAAGGGGGTAGATGTCAGCCCTGTGAACTTCTCGATGTAGGCGAACATCGGCGGCAGGAAGAAGCCGCCCAGGCCGCCCAGCATGCCGACGAGGCCGCCGACGGAGCCCACGTGGTGGGGGAAATAGGTGGGGATGTGCTTGTAGACCCCGGCCTTGCCGATGCCCATGGTGCAGCCGATCAGGAAGATTAGCGTCACGACCAGCCACAGCGGCAGGCCGTAGGCGTTGCCCTGGTCATCGACGCCGCTGGGGATGCACAGCACCGTGAAGAGCGCACCGATCGGCACGAAGGTCGCGTACATGGCGGTACGAGCACCCCAGTGGTCGGAGACCCAGCCGCCTAGCGGCCTCAGCAGGGATGCGGGAAAGATGAAGGTGGTGGTCAGGAGGGCGGCGGTGCCCAGATCCACCTTGAACACGTCCTGGTAGTAGGTGGGCAGGATCGCCGAGTAGGCCACGTAGGCCCCGAAGACGATCACGTAGTACAGGCTGAAACGCCACACCCGGACGTCCTTGAGCGGGGTGAGCATGTCGGAGATCTTGGCGCTCGCCCCGGGCTTGCGGTCCGGAAAGGGGGTGATGAACCACTGGAGGACGCCGACCACGGTCAGCAGGATCGCGTACACGATCGGGATCAGCCGCCATCCGCCGGGCAGGAACCCGAGTACGGCAGTGCCCGCGGTGGTCGCGATGATGCCGGGGCCGATGAGCTTGGTGACGGAGGCCCCGACGTTGCCGGCCCCGAAGACGCCGAGCGCGAAACCCTTGCGCTCCGGGGAGTACCAGGCGGAGTTCCAGGCCACCCCGGAGGAGAACGAGTTGCCGACGATGCCGACGCAGAAGGCCAGCACCAGGAGCATCGCGTAGTTGTTGGCGAAAGACACCGCCAGCGAGGCGACCGCTCCGATTGCCATCATGACGGTGAAGATGATCTTGCCGCCGAAACGGTCCGCGAGGATCCCTGCCGGCAATCGCCACATGGAGCCATTGAGGACCGCGACGGCGCTGATCCAGCTGAGCTGCACGCCGTCCAGGCCGAACTCATCCTTGATGGGCTTGCCGAGGATCCCGAACATCAGCCACACGGCGAACATCAGGGTGAAGGAGATGCTGGACATCGTGAGGACGCGCACGGCGCCCGGGGCTTCGCGATGTGTGGTTGCCGCGGAGTCCGGGCCCTCGCGATGTGTAGTTGTGTCGGCGCTCACGGCGCTCCCTCCAGTGGGGGTGGTCCCTTTTAATTGCTGGCAGGAGCCTAGGTGTCGTTGTAGTATCAAGTCAACAAAAGATGCCGGAAACGCCAGCTGGCAGGAGTTTTAGATGAGTGATTCATTGCTAAATTCCGTCGCCAGGTGCCTCCGGGGGTCCCTTTTTATTCTGAGTCAGGAGGATGGCGGTGACGATCGCGAGGCAGTTCGCCGGGTTCGAGGATTCCGTGTCTGCGGTTGATCCTGTGCTCGGTCTCCTCAGTCGTCACCCGGGGGGGTTGACCGCCGCCGAGGTTGCGGAGAACCTCCAGCTGCACGTCACGACGGTGCGCGTCCATCTCAACCGGCTCGTCGTCCAGGGCGACCTCCTCAGACGCGAAGAGCGGGTGGGCGTCGGACGCCCCCGTCGCCGCTATTTTCCGGTCCCCCATGCCGGCCCATCGGTTTCCCTCCAAGATGACTACCGGCTCCTGGCGGAGGTGCTGTCCCAGGTGCTGGACGTCGAACGAGCCAAGGCAGAGGACGTGCTGCGCGAGTGGGCGATGCGCACCCTCGATGCCGGCCTGCTGGGGCTTCCCGCGGATTCTGAGGTGAGCTGGCAGGACAAGGTCGACGTCGTGATCGGCTTGCTGAGGTCCTGGGGATACGAGCCCCGGGTTTTGGAGAACGGCCCCTGGTGCTCGACGATGGACCTGTGCGGCTGTCCGCTGCGCGAGGCCGCGTTCTCGTCCCCCGAAGCGGTGTGCGGCGCCCACCGCGGATTGATTCGAGGAGCGCTGGGAGCGCTCGGGGAACCTGACGCCGATGTCG
>ERZ772977.473-NODE-473-length-26824-cov-30.494602_pt1 | contig 26824 bp, 29 predicted proteins | sample MGYA00511131_ERZ772977 | MGnify/ENA primary metagenome ERZ772977 (study PRJEB29015, sample SAMEA2737935) | human oral metagenome | biome: human oral; feature: human-associated habitat; material: dental | place: China | collected 2151 ...
TATCGTAAAGAGTTGATGTCAAGGTAAAGTGTGCAAATGGCACTTGGTAGCTACGACTTGAGCGAACCAACCAGTTTTGCTCTGTCAACCAGAAGTTTGGAATAGTTGTTTGCTCATTATTTTTAAGAACTTGTTGGAAAAGACCGAAGTGGTAGTTAAGACCCACACCGTCACCATTGAGACCCAAGGTTGCGATAGAGTCCAAGAAGCAGGCTGCCAAACGGCCCAAACCACCATTACCAAGAGATGGTTCCAATTCTACTTCTTCAACTTCGATCAGGTCTTTGCCTGCCGCTGCCAATTCATGCTTAACATCGTCGTAAAGACCAAGGTTAATCAAGTTGTTTGACAAGAGTTTACCAATCAGAAACTCAGCAGAGATGTAGTAGAGTTTCTTTTTACCAGTATTAACTGGCTTTTGAGCGCTCGCTAATTTTGTGTAGTTCAGGAGAGCCAGATAAAGCTCTTCATTGCTACAATCAGCAATTTGCTTTTGATAAGTTTTTTGGATATATGTTGGTAAGTTTGACATGTTTTCTCCTAGTATTAGAAAATATTGAAATTTATTGTCTTATGAAAGTAAGTCCGTATTCAGACGACGATAGACCTTAGTCAAATGATAAAGCTGACCTTCCACAATCGGATTTAGCTCTTCAGCTGTCATCCGCCATGCCCAGTTACCACCAATTGTAGAAGGCAGGTTCATGCGGGCAGAGCCATCTAGCTCTAACAAATCTTGCATTGTCGCGATAGCCATGTAGCTAACAGAAGCAAAGATTGTACGAAGCATTGCATGTGGCACCGTTTCGTATTCTTTGCGGTTGGTGTACTGAGCCATGTATTCACGGGTTGGATCATCTATCTCATCCTTATACCAGCCCAATACAGTATTATTGTCGTGAGTACCAGTGTACATTACAGAATTATGTGGCGCCAAGTGTGGACTATCGATGCTTTCATCATCTGGATTGAAAGCGAATTGCAGAATCTTCATACCTGGGAAGCCAGTTCGTTCACGCAATTCAATGACTTCATCCGTCATGAATCCAAGGTCCTCTGCAATAATGTTCAAATCACCTAAAGCTTCTTTCACTGCGGCAAACAGCTTATAACCTGGACCTTTGACCCAGTGACCAGTAGCCGCTGTGTCAGACTCAGCTGGCACTTCCCAATAAGACTCAAAGCCACGGAAGTGGTCAATCCGAACAATGTCGTAAATCTTAAAGCTTTCGCGAAGACGCTCAATCCACCAAGCATAACCATCTTGATCCATGGCATCCCAATTATAAATTGGGTTACCCCACAATTGGCCAGTCTCTGAAAATTCATCTGGTGGGCAGCCAGCAACCTTGACTGGGCGACCTTGCTTATCTGTCTTGAAGAAGTGAGGCTGAGCCCAAACATCTGCGCTGTCAGCAGCTACATAGATTGGCATGTCTCCAACGATTTCGATGTGATGGTCATTGGCATATTTCTTGAGTTCTAGCCATTGTTTAAAGAAGAGATATTGAGTTACACGGTGGTATTCCAGCTTGTCTGCCAATTTCTCACGATAGCTAGCCAAGCTTTCTGGTTGGCGACGACGAATCGCTTCATCTGGCCATTCTGTCCAAGCTTTCAGATCAAAATGCTCTTTAACAGCCATGTATTCCGCAAAAAGCTCCAACCAAGCTGCATTTTCTGCAACAAAGTGACGGAATTTGTCAAGATCGCCAACTTTAAGGAAACGAGCAACCGCTTTTTCTAAAAGAGGACGACGTGCTTCAAATACTTTTGCATAGTCCACAGCTTTTGGATCATCACCAAAATCAACGCCTTTTAGATCTTCTTCTGCCAACAAGCCTTCGTCAATCAAGAAATCCAAATCAATAAAGTGAGTATTCCCTGCAAAGGCTGAGAAAGACTGGTAAGGGGAGTCCCCGTAACTAGTCGTTCCCAAAGGCAAGATTTGCCAATAACGTTGCTTCGTTCTAACTAAGAAATCCACAAAATCATAAGCAGACTGACCAAAAGAACCAATCCCGTACTTGCCTGGCAAAGAGGAAATGTGCATTAATACACCACTTTGTCTTGCTTTCATATGTAACACCTCAAAAATTTTTTCATGCTTGTTTCCTACTTTATTTAGCGAAAACGTTTGCGTTGCTTGAATTATAACCTATTTTTTTTTCAAGTGCAAGCTTTTTAAATAACTTTTTTATTTATTATACCATAGATTTCCATTTTCTTTCCTTATATATTATCTAAATTAACATTCTTTCCTTAAAAATTTTTTAAAATTTTCTTAAAAACACTTGCAAGCGTTTACCTTTTGTGCTAAAATTATTTTAAATTCAAGAAAACGTTTGCGCTATGCAAGCGTGTTCTTAGATGATATTATATTTTTATTCTTTAGGAGGAATAATCATGAAAAACAAAATGTTGAAGAGTGTTGCTGTTCTCGGTACTGTTGCTTTAGCAGGATTTATTTTGACAGCCTGCGGTAGCAAATCTTCTAAAAAAGAAACTGCTGCAAGCAATGAGCTCACTGCATATGTAGACGAAGGCTACAAGAGCTACATGGAAGAAGCTGCGAAGGCTTATGAAAAAGAAACCGGAACAAAGGTCACTATCAAAACTGGTGATGCTCTTACAGGTCTCGATAACCTTTCACTTGACAACCAATCTGGTAAATCTCCAGATGTCATGATGGCACCATACGACCGCGTAGGAAGCCTAGGTGCTGACGGACAGCTTTCAGAAGTTGAGTTGGGCAAAGATGCAAAAGCTGATGACACTACTAAATCTCTTGTAACAATCGATGGAACTACTTACGGTGCTCCTGCTGTTATCGAGACTTTGGTAATGTACTACAACAAAGACTTGATCCAAAAAGCTCCTACAACATTTGCTGAACTTGAAGAGTTGGCTAAAGATAGCAAGTATGCTTTCGAAGGCGAAGATGGCAAAACATCTGCATTCCTCGCTGACTGGACAAACTTCTACTACGCTTACGGTCTTCTTGCTGGAAACGGTGCTTATGTCTTCGGTAAAGACGGTACAGACCCTAAAGATATCGGTTTGGCTAACGAAGGTTCTATCAAAGGAATTGAATACGCTAAAACTTGGTATGAAAAATGGCCTAAAGGTATGCAAGATACAGAAGGCGCTTCTAACTTGATCCAAACTCAATTCCAAGGTGGAAAAACTGCTGCAATCATCGACGGACCTTGGAAAGCTGCATCTCTTAAAGAAGCTAAAGTAAACTACGGAGTAGCAACTATCCCAACACTTCCAAACGGAAAAGAATACAAAGCCTTTGGTGGTGGTAAAGCTTGGGTCATCCCTGCTGGTTCTAAGAACGTTGACGGCGCACAAAAATTCGTTAACTTCCTTGCATCAACTGCACAACAAAAAGCTCTTTACGATGCAACAAACGAAGTTCCTGCGAATACAGAAGCACGTGAATACGCTGTAAGCAAGAAAGATGAATTGACAGATGCGGTTGTTAAACAGTTCAAATCTGCAGAACCAATGCCAAACATCTCTGAAATGAGTACTGTTTGGGATCCAGCTAAGAACATGCTCTTCGATGCTGTAAGCGGCAAGAAAGATGCTAAAACTTCAGCTGAAGATGCTGTTAAATTGATCAAAGAAACTATCGATCAAAAATTCGGCAACAAATAAGCAAGTTTAAATAAAGGGGTGGGAATTTTCCCTACCCCTTGTTTGATAGAATAAGGCTTTATTCTATCTTCTAATAAGAAAAACTCGGATTAGGACTTGTACTTACTGCAATTCCTCAATCTTTCTCGTATCTAAGGAGACTACAATGACAAAAAAAGATCCCAAACAAGCCATGTTGCGCTCCCTCATTCCAGGGTTGGGGCAAATCTATAATGATCAAAAAGCCAAAGGATACATCTTTCTTGGGGTTACGGTTGCATTCTTAGCTTATTTCGTAGCTATTGCCCTACCAGAAATTGAAAATCTCATCACCCTTGGTGAAGTCCGTGGTGACAACTCACTCTTCATGCTGATCCGCGGTGCCTTCCACCTCATCCTTGTGGCATTTTTCCTGATTTTCTATGGATTTAACTTGAAGGATGCCCGTACAGTTGCCAAGCAGTGGAACAATGATTATCCTGTTCATACTACCTTAAAGGAAATGACGAACGGAATCTATGAAAATGGCTTCCCTTACTTGCTGATTATTCCTTCTTATTTGGCGATGACCTTTGCCATCATTTTCCCTGTATTGGTAACACTCTTGATCGCCTTTACAAACTATGATTTCAAACACTTGCCGCCAAATAAACTCTTGGATTGGGTCGGCTTTACCAACTTTGCCAACATTTGGCAATTGAGCACCTTCCGTGCGGCCTTTGGTTCTGTCTTGACTTGGACTATCATCTGGGCACTGGCAGCCTCTACTTTACAAATCGTAATCGGTATTTTCACTGCTATTATTGCCAATCAACCATTCATCAAAGGAAAACGCATCTTCGGTGTTATCTTCTTGCTTCCTTGGGCAGTCCCAGCCTTTATCACTATCCTGACTTTCTCAAATATGTTCAACGATAGTATCGGGGCCATCAATACTCAGGTTATCCCACTTCTCGGCAAGGTTCTTCCTTTCTTAAATGGACATCTGATCCCGTGGAAGACTGATCCGACTTGGACTAAGATTGCTCTAATTATGATGCAAGGTTGGCTTGGATTCCCTTATATCTACGTCCTGACCTTGGGTATTTTGCAGTCTATTCCAAATGACCTTTATGAAGCAGCCTACATCGACGGAGCCAATGCTTGGCAGAAATTCCGCAACATCACTTTCCCAATGATCTTGGCAGTTGCGGCACCAACTTTGATCAGTCAATACACCTTTAACTTTAATAACTTCTCAATCATCTACCTCTTCAATGCAGGTGGGCCTGGTAGTGTCGGTGGAGGAGCCGGTTCAACTGATATCCTTATCTCTTGGATTTATCGTTTGACCACAGGTACAGCACCGCAATATTCAATGGCGGCGGCCGTTACCCTCATCATCTCCATCATCGTCATCTCTATCTCTATGATTGCCTTCAAGAAACTACACGCATTTGATATGGAGGATGTATAAGATGAATAGTTCTGTTAAATTTAAACGTTTTATCAACCATAGTTTGACCTATCTCTACCTTGTAGTGCTTTCCATTATCATTCTCTATCCGCTCTTGATCACAATCATGTCTGCTTTCAAGACGGGGAATGTCGTAGCCTTCAAGCTAGACACAGACATCAACTTCAGTCTGGAAAACTTCTCTCGTCTCTTCTCAGAGACTCTATATGGTACTTGGTACTTTAATACTATCATCATTGCCGTCTTGACAATGATTGTCCAAACCAGTATAGTGGTACTTGCAGGCTATGCTTATAGCCGTTACAATTTCATCGCAAGAAAGCAAAGTTTGGTCTTCTTCTTGATTATCCAAATGGTACCAACCATTGCAGCTCTGACCGCCTTCTTCGTTATGGCGCTGATGCTCAATGCCCTTAACCAAAGCTGGTTCCTCATCTTCCTTTATGTGGGTGGTGGTATTCCAATGAATGCTTGGTTGATGAAAGGATACTTCGATACCGTTCCTATGTCTCTGGATGAGTCAGCTAAATTAGACGGTGCTGGTCATTTCAGACGTTTCTGGCAGATTGTCCTGCCTCTCGTTCGTCCAATGATTGCTGTGCAAGCTCTCTGGGCCTTCATGGGACCTTTCGGAGACTACATCCTCTCTAGCTTCCTTCTTCGTGAAAAAGAATTTTATACGGTTGCAGTTGGTCTTCGTACCTTCGTCAGCGATGTCAAGAATCAAAAAATTGCCTTCTTTGCTGCCGGTGCAATTCTCACTGCCCTTCCAATCTGTATTCTCTTCTTCTTCCTGCAAAAGAATTTTGTATCTGGTTTAACAAGTGGTGGAGACAAGGGATAATCTTGTCCCACCCTGTTTTTGATTTAAAGACAATTATAGTTATATGGCAGCCAATAAGTTCTTTATTGGCCACCACCTGATTATAATTTTAGAAAGAGGCAGCTATGTTACCTTATCCTTTTAATTATTTTTCGAGCTTGATTGGTTTTAGAAAAACCTTCGCCAATCGTCGCATGCTCAGCTGGTTTCAGCTCATCTTTACCAGTGTCTTTTTGATTTCTCTATCTTTGATTCCTGTGGCTATTCAGACATCGTCTTTGACGAGCTATGCTCTGGATACTTTTGTCGATAAGGCTTTTGACACTCTGGATGAAGACGTGATGATTGACTTTGACCATCATGCCCAGATGAAAGACCATGTGCTGACCACTGAAAATCCTGAAGGAATTCATCGCAATGCTGCTGGGACTGTCATTATCGGCCATCACGAGGAGCTTAAATTAGGCAAGGAGCTGACCCTTTACTTCGACAAAGAAAATCTCAAAATCACTAAAGAAGGAAAAGAACTTGCCAATATCCGCTACCAAGCCATTGACCAGAAGGCTCTGAAAAGCAAAGAAGACCTGACTAAAGCCATTTCTAAAGACTGGTTCCAGCAAAACCGCTTGGTGATCAGCCTCTTTCTAATCCTCTCTGCAGGTTTCCTCTTTAGTATCAACTTTGCCTTTCTAGCGATCGGTGCTTCCTTCTTGCTCTATCTGACCAAGAAATCACGGTTATTTTCTTTTAAAACCTTTAAAGAATGCTATCATTTTATCCTCAACTGCCTAGGATTACCAACGATTATCGGACTTATCTGCGGCTTATTTGGACAAAGCCTGCCTACGATTATCACCGTACAAAATATCTTGTTTGTTCTTTATTTGGTGATTATTTTCTACAAAACACATTTCCGTGATGAGGATTTCAGAAATTAGGAGGTTATTATGCGCGTTACGATTAAAGAAGTAGCGAAACTAGCGGGTGTGTCTCCCTCAACGGTGACACGCGTCGTACAAAACAAGTCAACTATCAGCGATGAAACTAAAAAACGGGTTCGTGCTGCTATGAAAGAGCTGGACTATCATCCAAATCTCAATGCCAGAAGTCTGGTCAGCCAATCAACCCAAGTCATCGGCCTAGTGCTGCCAGATGATTCGGATCTTTTTTACCAAAACCCATTCTTCCCAACTGTCTTGCGGGGGATTTCGCGCATCGCGTCTGAACATGACTATGCCATTCAGATTAGCACCGGACAGGACGAAGAGCGTCGTTTAGAAAATATCAAACAAATGATTTTCGGAAAACGCGTCGATGGTTTGATTTTTCTCTATTCTAAGCCAAACGATCCGCTGGTTGACTTTGCGATTAAAAACCAGTTTCCTTTCTTAATTTTAGGGAAAGCAGTGTCACCATTTGTTTCTTTGGTCGATAATGATAATATCAAGGCTGGCTACGATGCAACCAAATATTTCCTAGATCAAGGTTATAAAAAAATTGCCTTTCTGGCTGGGAATAAAGAGCTTGTCGTATCCCAAGACCGCTTTGCCGGCTACAAACAAGCCTTGGAAGAAGCAGGCATCCCTCTCGATGAAAATATCGTCAAGTTTTCTTTCGGTTTCCTCTTGGAAGATAGCAGCTATAAGATTATGGAAAAGATGCCTATTCAGGAAATTGAAGCCTTTGTGACATCAGATAGTATGGTTGCCGAAGGGGCTCTCCACTATCTCAAAGACATTGACTACCGTTTCCCCATTATCACTTTTGACTCTATCAAACCACGCATTGATGTAGATGCCTACATTAATATCAACACCCTCGAGTTAGGGAGGGAATCTTTCCGTACCTTGCTCCAAATCATTAAAGATAATAAGGATGACAAGCATACTTGCTATCGCCAAGTCATCTCCCACAGCATTCTTACTCGTTAGTTAAGGAGAAATTTTATGGTTTATCGTATTTTCCAAGCCTACTTAGATGATGAAAATAGCATCACTATCGAATTGGAAAAGTCCTTTGACGCTTATTCTATCCACTTCACTCTAGAGGACAAGCATAGCTCCAGTCCTTTAACCATCAAAAAAATTGAGAATCAAGAACACCAGATTATCTACACTCTTTCAACTAATGATCCGATTGATTTGACTGAATCCTACACAGTCTATGATCAGGATCGCAATCACACCATTCTCCAGTATCGCCACATTGTCCAGAAGCCAATTTTTGATGAATTATTCAGCTACCAAGGAAGAGATTTGGGCGCTAGCTATAGCCCTCAGGCAACAGATTTCAAACTTTGGGCTCCTATTTCAGAAAAAGTCTTACTGCATCTGGAAGAGCAGATTATTCCTCTCCAAAGGCAAGATAGGGGCGTCTGGCATACGCAGATCCTTGGGGACTTAGAAGGCAAGGCCTACTACTATATCCACAAGGTGAACGGAAAATGGGTAGAGGTACATGACCCCTATGCCCTCTCTTCAGATGCCAACTCTGGCCATAGTTATGTCATTGACCGCAAAAAGATTAGCAGACCTATTCATCGGGCTGCCAGCCAAGTAAAACCAACAGAAGCCGTTATCTATGAAATGAGCGTGCGTGATTTCTCTATGCAAAAGGAAGCTGGTTTTTCACAGCCTGGAAAATTTGCTTCCCTGTCCGAATCTCCAACCGTACACGGTCATACTTTTGGTCTAAAATACTTGCAGTATTTGGGCATTACACACGTTCAACTTATGCCTGTCTACGATTTTGGTAGCGTTGACGAAAAACATCCTGAACTCGTTTATAACTGGGGCTATGATCCCGTCCAGTATAATATTCCTGAAGGCAGCTTGTCAAGCGACCCACACAATCCTTATAGCCGTATCTTTGAACTGCAAGACGCGATTGCAGCTTATCACAAGGCTGATATGAGCGTCATCATGGATGTTGTCTATAATCACGTCTATGAAGCAGATAACTATGCTTTTGAAAAGATTGTGCCGGGCTACTTTTATCGTCTAGACGAGCAAGGCATACGAACAAACGGTACCTTCTGCGGAAATGACGTAGCCAGCGAAAAAGCTATGGTGCGGCATTATATCCAACAATCCGTCCAGCAATGGGCTAGCCTCTACGGCTTTGATGGTTTCCGCTTTGACCTGATGGGCATCCTCGATATAACCACCATGAAGCAAATCGCTCAGGAACTAAAAGCTATCTATCCAAACATCTATCTTTACGGAGAAGGATGGCAGATGCCGACTGGTCTTGATAGCGACCTTCTGGCTCACCAATTTAACGCTGAGCAACTAGCTGAATATGGCTTCTTCAGCGATCATTTCCGTGATACCATCAAGCAAACCATCGCCCAAGGCAGCCGACTGGACAAAGAGCATGCGACTAGCTGGCTAGAAAATGTCTTAACAGCCAATGTCGGCCTGACAGAAGAGCCACATTTCCTAGCGCCTCATCAGGCGATCAACTATGTAGAATGCCATGACAATGCAACGGTGTTTGATTATTTTGATATTCAAAATCCAAATATCAGCCTCCGTCAGCGCCTAGCTAACTCTCGCCTAGCATTGCACATCGTTCTCTTAGCGCAAGGAGTTCCTTTCCTCCACAGCGGGCAGGAATTTTATCGGACCAAGAATCTGATTGACAACACCTACAACCTACCTGATGATGTCAACAAGCTAGACTGGCTGCGCTCACTTCATTACACTGAAGACATTGAATTTTTGAAGCAACTCATTGCCTTTAGAAAGTCTCATCCACTTCTGACTCTGACAACTAGCTCTGCTATTCAAAAAGCTTGTCAGGTCAAATGGCTCAGCCCTAGCCTCCTTGAATATAAGATTCAAAAAGACAAACAAGCGCTGACCATTTTGATTAACTTTGGTACTGAAGCAGCGACTTATGAAAATAAAATGAAGCAAAGTATTCACCTTCAGTATCCGCACATTAACGCTAAAAAACCAATCGCCCCGCTAGCAGACTCTTATACGGTTCCTGCTAAGCAAGTCTTGGTTTTGAAATAAAGCAATAACTATAAAAAAGAACAGGTTCATTTTGGATGGGAAAACATCCAGCTGAACTTGTTCCTTTTTTATGTATAAATGGAAGCATTGCGTTTGAGCAAGATCCACTAACAATGCCGATAATCGAGACTACTCTTCTACAAATCTTCCTAAAATATGTACATTGTCAGATACAGAGACAAAGGCTGTCGGATCTGTCTGCTTCATGATATACTTAAATTCGCTAAACTCAGCACGCGTAATGACTGTAATCAGCACCGCCTTTTGCTCGTGATTGTAAGTTCCCTCTGCCCCATTGATAATGGTTGCACCGCGATGGAGTTTGTGGTGAATCTTGTTAATTACCTCTTCAGGATGACTGGTGATAATCATGGCCTGCATCCGCTTTTGCTTGGTAAAGACAGCGTCCGTTACACGGCTGGATACAAAGATGGTAATCATCGAGTAGAGAGCGTATTCCCAACCGAAAGTCAGACCAGCAATCAGCATAATAATCCCATTGACAATCAGGGAGATACTGCCTACATTACGGCCTGTTTTCTTGCGAATGGTCAAGCTAACAATATCTGTCCCTCCACTTGAAATGCTTGACTTGAGGGCAAAGCCGATCCCTGTCCCCATGACAACTCCCCCGAACAAAGCATTGATAATGGGATTGGTCGTCAATGTCACTTCTGGCACAAAATGGATAAAAAGCGAGCTCATCGAAACAGTGATAAAAGTAAAAACAGTAAATTTATGCCCGATTTGGTACCAAGCCAAAATCATCAGTGGAATATTGATCGCATAAAAAGTAATGGAAACTGGAATGGTAAAGCCGATAAAACGGCCACTCAAAGCCGAGACAATCTGCGCCAAGCCCGTTGCACCGCTTGAGTAGACATGGCCCGGCTGAAAGAAGAAATTGACCGCTACTGCTGAGAGAAAGCCATATACCAGAGAGGCTGAAAATTTCTCATCATATTTTTCACGCGAAATACTTTTCAGGACTTCTAGCAACTTGACATGGTAGGCAAAGCGATGAAGATAATAGCGAAAAAGTTTCCGCAAACTAGTCTTTTTCATGTGATTCTACTTGTAAACTTAATTCCTCTAATTGTGCTGGAGCAACCAAGCTTGGTGCTTGCGTCATTGGGTCAGAAGCCTTGTTATTCTTAGGAAAAGCAATGACTTCACGGATATTTTCTTCACCGGCCAAGAGCATGACGAAGCGATCCAGACCCAAAGCCAGACCTCCATGTGGTGGGAAACCATAATCCATGGCTTCTAGAAGGAAGCCGAACTGGTCTTGCGCTTCTTCAGCTGAAAAGCCTAAAGCCTTAAACATACGTTCCTGCAGATCTTTTTGGTTGATCCGTAGGCTACCACCACCTAGTTCATAGCCATTGAGTACGATATCATAGGCAATCGCACGAACCTTGCTCAAGTCTCCTTCCAGCTCCTGCTCAGAATCTTTTTGAGGTAGAGTGAATGGATGGTGGGCACTCATATAGCGGCCTTCTTCTTCCGACCACTCAAACATTGGCCAATCTACCACCCACAAGTAGTTAAACTTAGCAGGATCAATCAAACCTAATTCCTTGCCTAGGCGGACACGAAGAGCACCTAGAGCTGCATTAGCAACATCCAAGGTATCTGCCACAAAGAGAACTAAGTCGTTTTCTTCAAGATGTAAAGCAGCTGTAAACTCGCTTGACAAGTCTGTCAAGAACTTAGCAACAGGTCCAGCTAGTTCTCCACCAGCAAATTTGACCCAAGCAAGGCCCTTAGCTCCGTGCTGCTTGGCTTGCTCTGTCAGCTTATCAATATCTTTACGTGAGTATTTGTCAGCAGCATTTTTCACCACAATCGCCTTGACAGCTGGTGCCTCAGAAAAGACTTTAAAGTCAACGTCCTTGACAATTTCTGTCAAGTCCTGCAATAACATGTCAAAGCGAGTATCTGGCTTGTCGCTACCATAGAGGGCTATGGCATCGTTATATTTCATCCGTGGGAAAGGCAAGGTGACTTCAATACCCTTGGTTTCCTTCATAACACGGGCAATCAAGCCTTCTGTAATGTCTTGGATTTCTTGCTCAGATAAGAAAGAAGTTTCCAAGTCCACCTGTGTAAACTCTGGTTGACGGTCTCCACGCAAGTCCTCGTCTCGGAAACACTTGACAATCTGATAATAACGGTCAAAACCAGCATTCATCAACAGCTGCTTAGTAATCTGAGGACTTTGAGGCAAGGCGTAGAAATGACCTTGGTTGACCCGGCTCGGCACCAAATAATCACGCGCCCCTTCAGGCGTTGACTTGGTCAAAAATGGTGTCTCAACGTCGATAAACTCCAGCTCATCCAAGTAATTGCGGATGGAATGAGTCACTTTGGCACGTAACTTGAGATTTTCCAGCATTTCTGGGCGGCGCAGATCCAGATAACGGTAGCGCAAGCGCGTATCGTCATTGGCTTCAATCCCGTCCTTAATCTCAAAAGGAGTGGTTTTAGCAGTATTCAGTATCATCAGACTATCCACGTGAAGCTCTACACTTCCTGTAGCCAGCTTGTCGTTGGCCTGCTCACGCGCGGCTACCTTACCAGTCACCTCAATGACAAATTCGCTGCGCAGGCTCTCAGCTATCTTCATGACCTCATCTGAAACACTCTCAGGGTTAATAACTAGCTGCATAATACCTTCGCGGTCACGCAAATCAATAAAAATCAAGCCTCCCAAATCGCGACGGCGGGCAACCCAACCTTTCAAAGTAATTTCCTGACCGACATGCTCACTACGAACACGTCCCGCATACATTGAACGTTTCATCTTTACTCTCCAAAATTTTAATTCTTTTACTATTTTACCACAAAGAGCCTAGGAAAGCCCCCCTACCTGTCCTTTTTCTGAAAAAAATTAAAAGTCTTTATTTCCAGTGCCCACTTTTATAAAAAGGTCTGGTGTCAATATCCCCAGACCTGCTAATGCTATATAGATTATTCCTTTTTCTTCCCATCCTCATAAAGACTGGGAGCCCGTGTTTTTATCACCATGGCCGTCAAGAAGCGAAAGGCTCCCGCTGCCAGACCAAAAATCGGCGCCAAAGCACGGAAGAAAAAATCTCCTCGCATAAAATAACAGAGTAGACCCGTTATCACAAACAAGGCCACTCCCTGCACCAGCGCTACAAACCATACTTTTTTCATAATTTCCTCGACTTTCTATAGACTATTATAGCATATTATGCAGTGCAACAACTTTTAATGTCCCATTAAATAAAAGTAGCAATATAGTCAGACAGAACACTTTCACCATTCTGTTCTATAGTAACCCCTCGATTGAGAATCATTAGTTTTTGACTCCCCTCTTTTAAATTAACAATTGTTGCAATTGGCAAAAAAGACATTTATTTGGTTCTCTTTAAATTTATATTTTTTCTAATTCTCCAATACTATACTCCATCGTATTAATAGCCTTGAACTTTAAATGAATCATTTCCCACCCAAACACCTTCTGAATTGATTTAATACCTGAGTCAATACCGCTTCCGATTTCATTTATACTCTTTTCAAGATTGTCACCCATCCCATTTGCTATAGTTTTGATCCCCCAAAAATTATGCTTATAAGCTAAACAAATCTACTTACAACTTTTCTATTTTTTCAAAAATAATCTCTTGCTTTTCGTAACTTTCTCGGAGTGGTAACATACCTAAGATCACCGTAAAGAAACCCAAAAATAAAATACTGTTAATGATAAGGATAGAGGCCTCTGTCCCATTATCAGTAAATATATAAAACCCCAAACATCCTATAACCGCAACAAAAAGAATAGGCAGAAGTTTATACAGTTTTAACTGACGTTGTGACCTTGCTAGTTTGAATACTATTTGATACTTCGTTCCTTTACTTGAAAGCTTTTGGTGAAGACTACGACGAACCACAAAAGCAATGAACCTGAAAGTAAGATAAGCTAGGACAATAAAGAGGACAAATAATCCTAGTTTAAAAGAAATATTATGGCTAATGTCATAACTCTTAAAAGCATTCGTAACAATCCCATAACAAGCTCCACCTATTGCTACACCTATTCCAATACCAATCGATTTACTCATAGTTGGAGCTAAGCTCTCAAAACTCGTATCTCTTTTATCTAACTTTAAGCATTTAGCTGTGATTTCACTAGGAAGAGAGCCCCAGAAATAAGTTTTAGGACTAATGCTAGTCATATCCAAAAGATATTTTTCACCTTTAAATTCTACAATTTTATGAAAAGTTTTATTTGTTTCTTTAAATTTTAATTCCACATTTACCACCCAAACACTTTCTGAATTGATTTAATACCTGAATCAATACTATTCCGACTTCCTTGATACCTGCATCAATTTCACTTCCAACTTCCTTGATACCTGAATCAATATTGCTTCCTATTTCCTTAACACTTTTTTTAAGATTGTCGCCCATCTCATTTGCTATATCTCTGATTCCAAGAAAATTATAATTATATGCCAAGGAAAATGTTCTTGCTCTATTATACCATAATATCAAAACAGCCACCTTTTGATAGGAAACAAACCACTTTTTGCACTTTTATATTAGGTTTACAACCAAACAGAGTTAGCTTACGATAGGAAAATGACTAAAAGACGAGGAGCCTCTTTAATATCAAAGCAGTTCCTCGTTTTTGATTTTCATTTAAAAGTATTATAATATATTTTGATAATATTTATAGATATAGCTTTATTTAGTTACACTTTTTCTAATTATTGTCGCATTTTCATCAAACCAACGTTGATAAATTTCGGAAAACCGTTCCTCTTCTTCATCACTATAGCCTTTATATACCACTTTATCAACATCATTACAATTGAAGTATAACAACTGTTCTGGGTTTAGTCCCATTAGATAAAAAGTCGCAATGTAGCTAAACAAATGATAATACCTAATATATTCACAGCACCGCAAAACAAAGAAAGCCCTTTAAAGATACCTAGATTATCTTCATAACTTCCAACCAAATACATAAAACCGCTTAATGCCAAACCAATCCATGGATATAACTTAATATAAACTAAACTAACACCATCTGTAATCAAAGGCCCGTGGTATCTTTCTCTTTCTATATCAGTAATCTTTGCTTTATTTTTTCTATTTATCTTTGCCATTCACTAAACCATCCTCCTAATTTCTTAACTGCTTTCTTAATTATTTTTATTCTAATCTAATTCATCACTATCAGGATGCTTTTTTATATAAATAGCTGCATAAACCGCATCTACCATAACAGCTGTCAGCGTTAAGGTTAACAAAATTCCCAATAAAATACCAAAGGCATTCTGAATATAACCTGTTAGGAGGGAGGGAATGATTGTTGCTCCCGCAAAAGCTGCGGCAAAATTATTCCACCATGTTTTCTTTCTATCTCCCTTTTTCACTTGATTAAAAGCCCAGACTTTCCCCTGATTCTTTGGGAGATAGTACCAAGCATAGAGGCCACAAGCAAAGATAAAAAGAAGTAACATAAAGATAACGTAAAATGGGGTGAGAGGAGATTGGTATATCCCCTCTATACTATTTGAATCTCCTACTGTTATAAACATCAACATTCCGATAAAATCGATCCAAACTAATGCGGTCCAAGTAAGCAAAGCAATCAGAATATAGGTTAAAAATTTAAATCGATTGATCAGAAACTTAGAAAAACCAAACAACATACTTACCACATTAAGAATGATGCAAGTCAAAAATAGAACTTTAATCCATCCCTGACGACTTCCTGCTTCACCTATAAGGGCCCAGTAAAAGAAAAATGAGCAAAATGGTAAATTTATCCACGGATACAACTTGATATATCCTAAACTAACACCATGTGTAATCAAAGGACCATGGTATCTTTCTCTTTCTATATCAGTAATCTTTGCTTTATTTTTTCTATTTCTCTTTGCCATTCACTAAACCTCTGCTATTTCTGCCACTCGTGCCTCAAAACTATGCTTCACACTTTTGATATGTTCTGTTAATATTCGTTTTTATCCCATTGTTATTCCGCATTGGATTTATAGTATTGTAAAAACTCTTCTTCGCTTTGAACCAGATGCGCCTGTCCATCTTTTGAACTAGCCGCTGGAATGGTGATATCCTTAAAGATATTCGTACCCTCTGGAAACACGAGTTTTATCATATCTATGGACATTTGCAAATCATAATCAGATGCAAGTTTATATATATAGCTTGTTTCAGGATTTTTAGAAATTATTTCCATAGATTTCGGGTATTTTCTATTTAAGAGCCATTGTTTTGTATTATCTCCAAGTTTCCAAAAATGGATGCCATTATCTCTAACAGAAAAATCATGATCTTTAAATAGCTGTGAAAAGGCATCTATCGAACTAAGTCCAATTTTTTTTGATTGTTTGGGTCAATATCTACAATCTTTCCTGTCTCTAAGTCTATCAATCTCTTAAGTAATTTGGATTCGTCTCTGACATCAGTGATGATATCTTCTTTTTTCCGTAAAGAAATCGTTAGATATTCCTTACCATCTATACTGTCTATCGAATACTTATTTAATATAAAAGCAGGATAATAGTTCTCATTATAATTTCTAATGATCTCAAATACATCCAACACTTTCTTGTCTAACTTTTCACCCTTAGTGTCGTAGACATTTATTTTCCAATATTCCCCCTTATCTGGATAATTTTGTTCCAGAATAGGAAAATCATCTCGCACTTCATTCCAAGCGGATTTTGCTTTGAATCGCGCCGCATAGGAAACAAGGAAACGACTACCAGCTATTCGCCCGAGAGAGCCAAACTTAGGCTTTTTATCAAGAACACTTACTTGTTGATTGACTTCCTTTTTACTGTGCCAATCAACTGTGATCATTTTCCCATTTTCAATAAATTCATAATCCGTAATTTCTGTATCTACAATCCAATATTCATATTTAGATAAGTCTTGTTTTTCAAACTCTCGAACACCAAATATAAAAAGGCTATATACACTAATTAAAATTAGAAAGATTGCACCGATTTTTTTAGCTTTCAATTACCCATTCTCCTATCATTAGACTAGTCTTCCATCTACCTTGTCCCATTATACCATATTGAATACTGAACATTGAGCGCCGATAGGAGGATAAGGTCTGTCGCAAACAAAAAAGAGAAGATGCTCGTCTCCTCTAAATTCCCTCTCTTTATCACTCTGGTAATTCTACCTTCAAGCTCATATCTGTAGGTTGTAAGACTTTCTGAGCAGCTGCTAAAAAGGCTAGACCGTTGTCAGATGGAGAATACTGGAATGTGATATGAATGACTTTTTTATCAAAGTTATCGCCATATCGTGCCATATACTGCTTGCTTTCGAGGAAGTAGATATAGTTGTTGAGTTTTTCCTGAAGCTTCAACAAATGTTCTTCTTCGGTATCTGGAAGCCAAAGATTGCCATCTATTAATAAAAGTTCCAAGTCTGTATCACTCGTTCCGATTGCATCAATTTCTGAAACATCTAACTGAATAGGAACGCTTTTAATCCTACATCTAAATTTCACAACCTCATATAATTCTTTAATAGCATCCTCCTCTCTTTCAAAACTAGCTTTTTCATGTAACTGTTGACGTTCAGTCACCTCATACACTATAAATCTATTTGCACTTAAATCCTGATAATAGCCTATCGCAAACTGATCTAAAACTTTTTTATTTAAGTATATAGTATAATATCTAAGCTTGTTGCTATTAAATTTTAAAAAATCTAATAATTCCTGTTTTCTCATTAGTTCTCCTCCATCATTTCTATATTCAGCTAATGATTTCCTCGATAGTAGTTTCTCTATCTCTCACCAAATCATAAAATCCTACATGAACGCCTTCCTCATATAGCCAGCACAAGTCGGTGCCGTATGGGGCTTCAAAAATTTTCAGTATAACAGGAGCAATTTTTACAATGCTATTTGCTCCTAAAATTGTGAAATTTTTTGAATTAGCTAGGTAAGCTTCATCATCTTCGATTGATAATAGTGTCCAGCCATTTAATTGTGGAATAGCAGATTCCTCACGATAGGAATAGCGAATAGCTTTACCATCAAGAATATTGTTTGAAACAACAAAACCACCAAAATCATTGTTATTAATTTCTACCATTTTCATACTCCTTTATTATATCAAGCAGACCACTTCTCCAAACATATTCTTCCGCATAGTCTAGACACGATTTTCCAGATTTATTTTTCAACTTATAATCCGAACCAGCCTCTAGTAAAAGCTTATAAAGAGGTTCTAACTTTTCCGTTGCTAATTTTAATAACGTTACTGAGTAAGTCATCGGAATAGAACCAAATTTGTCAACTGCATTTACATCTATTCCTGCCCCAACAAGTAATTTCACCACCTCGTATGCATATGCTATTTTAGGCCGTCAATTGGCTTGGAAGAAATAATGAAGAGCATTTCTGTTTTCTTTTTTTGATAAAAAATTTACCTCTACCTTCTCAGACAGCAGATATTTAATAATATTCAATTTCTCTTCAGGTAAATCATCGTTAAGCATTGCTGTACATAGCAAATTCAGTTTTGTATATTCATCAATTTGTGTTATGTCACCATTGTAATTTTCTATAAAATCATCATATGTCCCATTTTGAATAATATCAAAAATATCCATCTTGTCTCCTATTCAAACTTATGACTTCTATCGGCAGAAGGGAGCTAATTTAAACTTATTTGGATTAAACTGGAAGTCCTTTAATTCTTACAAAGTAATTTCACGATTTTTGAACTTTTTGAAATGAGTCCGTAAAAATACACTACCTTCAATTCGTTATCTTGACCTGACCCTTTTCATATCCCGAATACCAACTACTTTCAGGACTGACATATTCGGGCAATTCCTTTTGTGGCTGTTCTCCTAAAAGAGTCAAGGTCCCATCATGTATTAAACAAGAATAATGAACCGAATCTCTAGTAAATTCTTCATTCTCAGTATCAAATGAGTAAGTATATTCTTTACCGCCTTCCTTTATAGTGATCTGCTTACCTTCTATTTTTATCCATGATGTTTTATCTAATGAAGCCGTTTTAGTAGATTCATTTTTGACTATCAGATAGTAAATTCCATCATCTGATTTCATATCATCAAGAATAGTGGTAATAATCCCTAAAATCATTAATGCGGGAATAATCAAAAGAAACCATTTCCATTTTTTTGATTTATTTTTCATCAGTATCAATTACCTCCATTATCAATAATTTTTTAATTCAGTACTTTTTTCAAACTTGTCAGATTTATTAAGAAAATTTTGAAAATCAACATCGACATATCCAAGGAAAATCACTCTTTCTAGCTCCTGTAACGGCCGTTAGCAAGAATATAATGCGACTATAAATAGCTTCTTTTTTTGCTCTAAGATATTCTTTGATAAGTAAGTTTTTTTCTTTCATGATAATCCTTTCGTTTACCGTGTAATTTTAAGCTGTATCTGGGAACCTTGATATTGCAGATAGACTTGGTCAGCTGGTAGATTTTCTTCTCTCCTATTTCCAAAAACAACTCCATCTCTTCCACCATCTTAGAAATCAGTTCATCCTAATTTCAAGGATTGCTCAATATGCAACAACTACAGAAAATCAACGTTCTAGCCATTCTAGCATTTGTCGACATTTTTCGTCAATCAATTCTCTATTAGCCAGCTGTTGAATCCATTTTTCTGGGATGCCTTCCAGTTGATAGTAGGCTCCAGCCAAGGTACCTGTAATGGCACCGATGGTATCGGTGTCCCCTCCAAGATTAACGGCTTTTAGAACAGCTTCTTCAAAACTATCTGTTGTACCCAAACACCAGAGACAAGCCTTCAAGGTATCAACAACATAGCCTGTAGAAGCAATATCTTCCCTAGATTTTTGATAAAATTCTCTATCAAATATTTCTCTAAAATGTTCTTGATACTCTTCCCAGTATTCTGGTTTTTTCTTGAAATAATCTTCAAGATAAGGTTTTGATTGACAAAGTAATTTTTCTAAACGAATGTTAAGAAGAAAACCGATTAAAAGCTGGATATAAAGAATAGATACCACGATAGACCTTGGATGAGCATGGGTCAGCTTAGTATATTGCTCAATTATTTTTGATCTATAACTGAAATCAACATTTTCATATAAGAGCAAAGCTAAGGGAGATATCCTCATCAGAGCTCCATTGCCATTATCTCTCTCACTAGTTCCTCCACATTTCTCTGGAGAGACTCCTGCCAGATACCGTTCAATCGCCTGATTAGTCGCAACACCAATATCAAAACAATATCCAAAAGGGGTGAGGTAGCCCTGACGATAAGCTACAAATTTATCCATCAACCCATTCAAATCAGAATTCTCACAGAGGTGTTCAACAAGTGCTAAGGATAAAGAAGTATCATCTGACCAGGTGCCAGCGGGTTGATTATAGGTCCCATAACCCACCATATCTGAAATATGATAGGTATCTCTAGCCCTGAACTCCACAGGAACTCCCAGTGCATCACCTATAGCTAGACCAAAGATAACCGAATTTATCTTTTGGTTAAGATTATATCTTCTATACTGATTTGAATCATCTTTCCATTTATCTCTTAATCTCACAGCCTTTTCCTATTCTATTAAATCCATTTTTAGAATAATATTATCAGCAACCTCTTCCACACCCTTTATCAGGAATGTTGAATCCCTTGTCAGTCAACATACTAAAAGAATTGACCCTGCCCGCTTCGGAAGCACTGATTTTCCAAGTTATAAATTCGTTCAAATATAGAAATCTAGCAATCAATCCTCTTCATCCAACACAAGGGCATCTAGCTCTTCTATATCAGCCGTAATTCCTTCATAACTAGAGATAATATTATGCAATACTTCCAAAGTGATGATGCCTGTTGAATCCTTTATCGTGACCTCCGTACCTATGTCGCTTAGCTCATGAATTAACTCCCTAACCTTTCGAAGTTCGTCCAGCTTTAAATCATCGACTTCCATCACTGGATCATGACTTTCTATTCTTAACTTTAGTTGTGAAAAAGGTAAAGCAGAATATTTTCTTAATATCTTGTATGTCAAAGACTTATTATCAATAGCATCAATACGAATATCTAACACAAGCTCTCCCCCTTTTTTTGATAATGACAGTCCGAGTGTCGTCCAATTCAATTATACCATACTGTAAGAGACAAAAAAGAGAGCGCAAATTCGCTCTCTTTATCACTCTGGCAATTCGATCTTCAAACTCATATCTGTATTCTGCAATACCTTCTGAGCAGCGGTTAGAAAGGCTAGGCCATTATCAGATGGAGAATACTGGAATGTGATATGAATGACTTTTTTGTTAAAGTTATCGCCATATCGTGCCACATACTGCTTGCTTTCGAGGAAATAAATATAGTTGTTGAGTTTTTCCTGCAGCATTTCCAGATGGACTGCTTCTATCTCTTCCTCCCATCCAACTGGATCCACCAGAAGAAGCTCTAAATGATTATCAACTGTACCAATAGCGTCAAGTTCGCTAGGTTCCAGTTCTGAAACAATGGCTTTGGTGACGATTTGGGTAAATTCTTCAGGAGAAAATATTTTTTGGTTATAAGATAAATCATTGAAAATTAAGTCAGGATTATTTTGTATAAAAATTTTATTCGACTCTTCTTGTGTATATTGTTTTTTAGATTTCCAAAAACCATAATCTGCATAATTCATCAACTCTTTACCAGTATGTTCTCCCGACATATAACTATCTGCAGCTTCTTTGGGGATTTCTTGAACTACTTCTGGCATGGTAATATTAAAAGTTGGATAACGCAAGAAATACTTATCGCCATCTTGACAGATTTCCAACATGTCTTTTTTGCTTAAATAAATTGTTTTCATTCATATCCTCCGTCAATTCAAGCTATTTGAAAAATAAAAGTCTGAGACAAAAAGCCCCAGACCCGTTATCTATATAAATGAGATCCTAAATCTTATTTCAAACTATTAGATCTTTGATTTATCGGAAGATGAAGAGGAGCTTGAGTCAGATTTAGAGCCAGAATCGGTTGATTTGTTTCCTTTACGTGTTTCTGCACCATTTGCTGAATACTCATTGACAAAAATTGATTTACGCAATTCGAGGAAACTTTCATTTGTAAGAATATAGCGTCCTTCTTTTGTCTTCGTCAACTCCATTGTAAACTCACGTGGCGCAATGTAACCAAAGTCTTCATTCATACGGTCAAAAGCGTAATAGAAGAGGAAGTTATTTACCAAAGCCAAACGCTTCTCCAGATCTGGATCCGTTGAGTCTTCCAAGGCTTTTACATCTTCAACCCCATTTTCAAAAAGACTAGCTTTGGTCATATTGATTAGATTGGCCAAATCACGTGTTGCAATCGCACGGCTCTTAAATGTTACAGTTGCTGTTTCTCCATCGTCTTCAACTTTAGTAATTTCAAAATCATCGCCAATCGTAGCTAAGACTTTAAAACGTGCTTGGTCAAATAACTCCAAGATTTTTGATGGAGGGAATTTTTCTGTCTTTAAGTCAAGCGTGTAGTTTTCTTCTGGCGTATATTTAGACAGGTTTTCATCAACATAAGACTGAGTAATGCCTTTCTTCCATTTGTCAACAGAAGTTCCCATCAAGGTCGTGAAACCTGAAGAGTGATCTGTAAAGACTGCACGCAAGATAATATCTGCGTCTTTTTCAATCCGCTTTTCATTGGTTTCTTTTTCTGATGTAGAAGATGAAGATTGCTCTGTCTTCACGTTTTCAGCGTTCTTCTTCTGTGGTTTTGGCAGGGCCGAACATGCTCCCAACAAAAGAATACAAGCAGGCAATACGCCAAATTTCATCAATTTTTTCATTTTTTCTCCTTTATTTATGTAAGAGTATATCCATTGTACCAAAATATTATCAATTTATTACATTATTTGCTCGTCGCGTAACAAAAATGTAATGTTTCGAGATTCCTTAAAGAGCTCGGCCTTTAAGAAAAGGAAAGTTTTTCTCTAACAACCTAATTTTTCGAGAACAGCCTGATAGTTTTCTTGAACTTGATCCAGTCCAACCACCACTTCTTGACGAGTTGCATTATTCTTCACAGTGACTTGACCGCTCTCGATTTCACTTTCACCTAAAGTAATGATGGTCTTGGCTCCAAAAGCATCTGCTGACTTAAACTGCGCCTTGAGCTTGCGGTCCAAATAGTCTCGCTCGGCCGCATATCCTTGATTGCGGAGAGCCTGTACCAGCTCCAAAGCACTGCGATTGGCAGCTTCACCTAGAACAGCAATATAGGCATCCAAGCCTGTCTCAAGTGGCAGAGCTGCTCTCTGTTTTTCTAAAATCAAGAGGAGACGCTCCATTCCCATACCAAAACCAAAGGCAGGGGTTTCTGGCCCACCAAAGTAGTCAACCAAGCCATCATAACGGCCACCCGCACAGATAGTTAGTTCGCTGCCTGCCACATCAGTCGTAAACTCAAAAATCGTGTGATTGTAGTAGTCCAGACCACGCACCATGTTGGTGTTAATGACATAAGGAACGTCCAAAGACTCTAGCATTGAGCGGACAGCCGCAAAATGCTCCTGGCTCTCCTCGTCCAGAAAGTCCAAAATCGAAGGTGCCTGCTCAACTGCTGCTTTATCTTCTTTTTCCTTCGAATCCAGCACCCGCAGCGGATTTTCCTCCAAACGGCGCTGGCTATCCTTAGAAAGACTGTCTTTCAGCGGAGTTAAATAATCAATTAAAGCCTGACGGTAGGCAGCCCGACTCGCCGCATTGCCCAAACTATTCAGTTGCAGCGTCACCTGCCCAATTCCAATTTCCTTGAAGAACTGGGCCGCCATAGCAATCGTTTCTGCATCTGTGGCTGGATTTTCAGAACCGAAGCACTCCACCCCGATTTGGTGAAATTCGCGCAAGCGACCAGCCTGAGGGCGCTCATAGCGGAACATCGAGCCCATATAATAAAGCTTGACTGGCTTTTGAACCTCTGGTGCAAAGAGCTTGTTTTCGACATAAGAACGAACGACTGGTGCAGTTCCTTCTGGTCGCAAGGTGATATGACGGTCCCCTTTATCGTAGAAATCATACATTTCCTTGGTCACGATGTCTGTCGTATCTCCAACAGAACGACTGATGACCTCATAGTGCTCAAAAATCGGTGTCCGAATTTCCGCATAGTTGTATTTTTTAAACGTCTTCCGAGCAAACTCCTCCAGATACTGCCATTTAGCAGATTCCTGAGGGAGAATATCCTGAGTTCCTTTAGGTTTTTGTAATTTCATTTTCTAATCCTCTGCAACTATATAATATCTATTATTTTACCATAAATCAGATATTTTGAGGAGTTAGAGCAGAAAAATTCCCTCCAAGAGACTAAATCCGTTTTCATTCGTCAGAATTTCTTGAAAAATTGTCAGAATTATGAGAAAATAAGAGCACTATTCTATAAAGGAAGAAGGAGCGAAGATGAGAGACGATATCAAAATCAATGACCGAGCAGCAGCTATCCAAGAAGAATTCATTAAGAAACTCGAAACAATTTACGATCCAGAAGTCGAGCTTGATGTCTACAATCTCGGGCTCATCTATGAAATCAACCTTGACGAAACTGGCCACTGCAAGATTGTCATGACCTTCACAGACACGGCCTGCGACTGTACTGAGACCGTTCCCATTGAAATTGTCGAGTCCCTGAAGCAAATCGAGGGCATCGAAACGGTCTCCGTTGAAGTCACTTGGTCGCCCGCGTGGAAAATCACTCGTATCAGTCGCTTTGGACGGATTGCGCTAGGGATTAGTCCTAGATAAGAAGATAGAAATTCATCCAAATTAATAAACCCGCTAGAAAAACTAGCGGGTTCTTTTGTCATATATAGGCTATTTTTTACCTGTTTCTTCTGGCTTCCAGAAGTCGGTAACAGCACCTTTAGCAGCAGAGGATACCATATGGGCATATTTACCAAGTACACCGCGGCTATAAAGCGGTGGAATGATCGTTTCTGCCTTGCGTTTTTCAAGTTCTTCTTCAGAAACTGCCATGGAAATTTCCTTGGTGTCTTGGTCAACCGTGACCATATCGCCTGTACGAAGGTAGGCAATCGGACCACCATCCTGAGCTTCTGGAGCAATGTGTCCGACAACGAGACCGTAGGTACCACCTGAGAAGCGGCCGTCTGTCAGAAGGGCCACCTTGTCTCCTTGACCTTTCCCGACGATGATAGAAGAAAGTGACAACATTTCTGGCATACCAGGTCCACCCTTTGGACCAACATAGCGAACCACGACTACATCGCCATCGACTACTTCATCGGCCAACACTGCATCAATAGCAGCTTCTTCTGAGTCAAAGACCTTAGCTGGTCCGACGTGACGACGAACCTTAACACCTGATACCTTGGCAACAGCGCCGTCTGGTGCTAGATTCCCATGCAAGATAATCAATGGACCGTCCGCACGTTTTGGATTTTCAAGCGGCATGATGACTTTTTGTCCCGGTGTGAGATCTGCAAAGTCAGCCAAGTTTTCAGCGACTGTCTTACCTGTACAAGTGATGCGATCACCGTGCAAGAAGCCATTAGCCAAGAGATATTTCATAACGGCAGGCACACCACCGACATTGTATAGGTCTTGGAAGACATACTGACCGGATGGTTTCAAATCCGCCAAATGCGGCACGCGCTCTTGAATGACATTGAAATCATCCAAGGTTAGCTCCACATTTGCCGCATGGGCAATGGCCAACAAGTGCAGAGTGGCATTGGTTGAGCCGCCCAGAGCCATGGTCACTGTGATAGCATCTTCGAAGGCTTCGCGAGTCAGAATGTCAGATGGCTTAAGCCCCATTTCCAGCATCCGAACAACTGCTCGGCCAGCTTCCACGATATCGTCTCTTTTATCTTGGGATTCTGCTGGGTGCGAAGAAGAGCCAGGCAAGCTCATACCTAGAACTTCAATAGCTGTCGCCATAGTATTTGCCGTGTACATACCGCCACAGCCACCAGGGCCAGGGCAGGCATTACATTCGAGACGCTTCACGTCCTCAGCTGTCATGTCACCGTGGTTCCACTTCCCAATACCTTCAAAGACAGAAACCAAGTCAATGTCTTTTCCGTCAAGATTTCCCGGTGCAATGGTTCCACCATAAGCGAAAATGGCTGGGATATCCATGTTCGCGATGGCAATCATGGAGCCAGGCATGTTCTTGTCACAGCCCCCGATAGCGACGAAGGCATCCACATTATGTCCGCCCATGGCAGCTTCGATAGAGTCTGCGATGATGTCGCGTGAAGTCAGAGAGAAGCGCATGCCCGGTGTTCCCATAGCAATCCCGTCCGCAACCGTAATCGTACCGAACTGAACAGGCCAAGCACCTTGTTCTTTTACTCCTTCTTTGGCTAATTTCCCAAAATCATGCAGGTGAATATTACAAGGCGTATTTTCAGCCCAAGTCGAAATCACTCCGACAATCGGAGTCTCAAAATCCTTGTCCGTCATCCCTGTCGCACGAAGCATGGCGCGGTTAGGAGATTTGACCATACTGTCATAAATCTTACTTCTGTGGCGTGTATCTAGCTTATCTGTCATATCTTTCCCTTTCATTGCAGTTATCTTTGTGCTTTATTATACCACACTTATGCTCTATTGGACAGAAGAAAATTTTTAAATTTTCAGAATATTAGAATAATAATCTAAGAAACAGATACAACTGAAAAGCTTTGCTATTGTCCAAAAGAAAATCAAAAAATTCTGTCAAGTAACTTTACTTTACAAAAAAGTTTTGTTATACTGTTAAAGTTGATGAAAATCATGAGATTGCATCGAATTACATTCTAAAAGGAGAAACAAACAATGGCAGTACCTGCACGTCGCACTTCAAAAGCGAAGAAAAACAAACGTCGTACA
>ERZ772977.475-NODE-475-length-26799-cov-39.305975_pt1 | contig 26799 bp, 22 predicted proteins | sample MGYA00511131_ERZ772977 | MGnify/ENA primary metagenome ERZ772977 (study PRJEB29015, sample SAMEA2737935) | human oral metagenome | biome: human oral; feature: human-associated habitat; material: dental | place: China | collected 2151 ...
CCGCGTTGGGGTTGTCGATGGAGAAGCCCTGCTTTTCGATGGTGTCTTCGAAGTCGATGGTGGAGCCATCGAGGTAGGGCGCGCTCATCTTGTCGACGATGACTTCTACGCCGTCAAAGTTGCGGACTGCGTCGCCGTCGAGGACGCGCTCGTCGAAGTAGAGCTGGTAGATGAGGCCGGAGCAGCCGCCGGGCTGGACGGCGATGCGCAGGCGCAGGTCGGTGCGACCTTCCTGCTCGAGGAGGGTGCGGACCTTGGTCTGTGCTACTTCGGTGAGGTTGACGCCGTGGGTCGGCAGTTCGATGATGGTTTCACTCATTGGTGTTGTCCTTTTGTTTTGTTGGTTGCCCGTGTGCGCCGCGTGTGGGTGCATATGGGTGTTTTAGCCTTCACGATACGCCCCTGAGTGTTTGATGCACAACCTAGGGTGTGCATAGTTCGCCGGGGGCGTGAGTGTTGGTGTGGGGGCTTGACATGTAATTCTGCTTCTAGGATACCGAAAAAGTGGGGGTTGGGGTTTGTGACCCTTCTCCCCCACTTTTTGTGGATGTTTCTCCCCCGCGCTTCCTGAAACTTTCTCCGGGTGGGTGCTGGTCAGTGAGCGCGTTTAGCGAGCGCCGAGTGCGCTGAGCAGTAGCGCCTCCGCAAGGATTGCGTTCTTGAAGTCCGGGATGTAGAGGGACTCGTTGGCGCTGTGTGCTCGGGTGTCGGGGTCTTCTACGCCGGTGACGAGGATTTGTGCATGGGGGAAGACGTCCTTCAGGTCGGAGATGAACGGGATGGAGCCGCCCATGCCGGTCTGTACGGGTTCGACGTCCCAGGCGGCGCGCATTGCGTCGAGGGCGGTTTGTGCGCCGTCTGCGTCGACTTCGGTGGCGAAGGGCAGGCCGGAGTCAACGGCGGTGTAGTTCGCCTGTGCGCCGTGGGGTGCGTGTGCCTTGATGTGTTCGGCGAGGGCGCGGTGTGCGTTTTCGGGGTTGTCGCCGGGTGCTAGGCGGGTGCTGATGCGTGCGCGGGATACGACGGCGAGGGTGTTGGAGGAGGTTGCGATGGAGGGGATGTCCATGCCGATGACGGAGATTGCCGGCTGGGTCCACAGGCGGGATGCAACGGATCCGGTGCCTGCCAGGGGTACGGTGTCGAGGATGCCGGAGTCGTTGCGGAAGTCTGCTTCGGCGTATTCGAGTTCGGGTTCGGGGGCGCGGTGCAGGCCTTCGACGGCTACGGCGCCGGTGGCGTCGTGCAGGGTGGCGATGAGCTGTGCCATGAGGGTGTGGGCGTCAAGCATGGGGCCGCCGAACATACCGGAGTGGATGGCGTGGCTGCCGACGCGCACCTCGATGTCGCCGGATGCGACGCCGCGCAGGCTGGTGGTCAGTGCGGGTACGCCGGCGCGCCAGTTGGCGGAGTCTGCGACGACAATGTAGTCGGCGGACAGTTCCTCACGGTAGGTGTTGAGGAAGGAGACGAAGGAGGGCGAGCCTGCCTCTTCTTCGCCTTCAATGAAGAGTTTCACGCCGAGCTTGAAGTCCTCGCCGAGAGTCTCGTTGAGGGCTGCGAGCGCGGCGAGGTGCACGAGGATGCCTGCCTTGTCGTCTGCTGCGCCGCGTCCGTAGAGGCGGTCGCCCTTGCGGGTTGCGACGAAGGGGTCGGTGTCCCACAGGTCGAGGTCACCGGCGGGCTGCACGTCGTGGTGGGCGTAGAGCAGGATGGTCGGGTAGCCTTCTGCGGCGGGGCGGGAGGCGATGACGGCGGGCATGCCCTGCTTTTCGGTGCCGTCTGCGGCGGTGTAGGTGGCGCGTTCGATGCGGACGTTGTCGAAGCCTGCCTTGGTTGCGAGCGCGGCGACTGCCTCGGCGCTGCGGTCTACCTGGGTGAGGTCGTGCGATTCCCAGGCGATGGAGGGAATGGCGACGAGCTCGGTGAGGGTCTGCAGGGTTGCTTCGAAGTTTTTGGTGACGGCGTCGCTAAGGGCGCTGTGGTGGGTGAATTCAGTAGTCATGTTTCTACCTTACCCCCACCTTGGCTCTGCCTTGGCCTCAACCGCCGGGTGGTTGGGGCTGTTTCAGTTGCTGGTGTGGGCTTGTGGGGGCGGGTTTGGTGTGTGCCATTCGGGTATGATGGGAGGGTGTTTGGTCGTAAGAAAGAGAAGGCTGAAGCGGAAGCTGTTCAGCCGCAGGTTGTAGAGGAGCCTCAGGCTCCGGTTAATCCGAAGTTCACCCCGAAGAAGGGCCGTCCTACTCCTTCGCGTAAGGAGCAGCAGGCGGCTCGTCGTCAGCCTCTGGTTGTTAATGACCGTAAGGAGGCGAAGGCTCGTGAACGTGAGGCGATGGCGAAGGCTCGTGAGCGTCAGAATGATGCGCTGATGGGTGGCGATCAGCGTTACCTGCCCGCCGTGGACCGTGGTACGCAGCGCCGTTATATCCGTGATTATGTGGATGCGCGCCGTAACCTTGGCGATTTTATGTTGGCTGTGCTGCTGGTTCTGCTTATTGGTGGCTGGATTGCTCAGGGTGTGTCGGGTACGTCTAGCGTTGGTGCACCGATTTATTACGGTTCCGTGTACGCAATGTATGCGCTGATGATCCTGTGGGTTGTTGACTACTTCATTTTGTGGCGCAGCTTGAAGAAGAAGCTGATTGCTAAGTTCGGTGAGATTCAGCGCGGTTCTGGCATGTATGCGTTTAACCGTATGATGATGATTCGTCGTATGCGCCGCCCGGTTCCGATGGTGAAGTACGGCGAGTACCCGCACTAAGTCGTTAGTGCCTTATAGGTGCTGGGGAGAGGTCCTGAAAGTTTTCAGGCCTCTCCCCTATTTTTATGTTCTTATTTTTATGTTCTTGCGCGAGAAGCCACATGTGTTTCGAGAAGCAACTTCTTTGGTGGCTTTTCGAAACACATGTGGCTTATGGGCGAATGTATTGCAGCTAGACGCCGGTACGGTTAGGCTTCGATTCGGGAGTAGAGGATCTGCCACCTGCCGTCGCGGTGTTCGAGGGCGAACTTGTAGATTTCTTCTTCCTTGTCGCTGCTCCAGGTTTCTTGGCGGCCGTCAGGTTCCACTTCGGTGTGTTTGTCCCATTCGTGGTTGGTTTTCAGGTAGTAGGTTCGGCCGTCGTCGCTCCAGGGTATGCCTTCGGGTTCGAAGTGTTCGATGCCGTCGATGACCCATCCGCCGCGCTGGTAGAGCGCTTCTATTTCGCGGTAGATTTTGAGTTCTCCGTCGTTTGAGGTGGAGAGGAATTCGCGGGCTTTGCTGTAGTCGCCGGTTTGGACGCCGTAGTTGATCCATTGGTTCCAGGCGTCCATGGTTTTGAGGATGCCCTCCGGGGTCTTTGCGCGGTATCCGTTTTCGGGGGCGTTGGGTTTGGGGACATTCTGGGCGGGGCCTTTGGCGTCTGCTTTGCGGTATTCGCCGTTACTTGCGTTGTTACCGGCGCTACTGCCTGAGCTGCTGCTGGTGGCAGGCGTGCCGGAGGCTGCAGAGCCGTCTCCTGCAGTTGTGATGTCGTGCGGTACGCAGGCGGCGAGTAGGGTGCTGAGGCTGATGAGGGTGCCTCCGGTCAGCATTGAGCGGCGGTTCAGCATGTTGGGGTTCATGGTTGGTCCTCCACATCGTTGTAGCGCACATCACTGTAGTGCGTGGTCTCCCGCTTATCTTCATTATGCGCGAGCGCGCACTGAGAGCCTGTCATTGCTCCTACCCTCTGGGAGTGTGGCAGTCTATCTTGCGGAGAGATTATGAGGGTTTCACTTTGGTTGTTGCTTCAATCAGCCACCGCCTCATTATTTGCCTGCTGGCCACACGCCGCAAACAAAGCGGATACACCAAAGAAAGTAACGCCACTCAACACTGCGCGGCGGTTAAGAACAAAAGAAGACACAGAAATTCCTACCCTCAGAAATACAAAACTCTAGAACTTTAAAATGCACTAATTCTCAGCGCATTAACCATCTACCTGCTCACAGCCAACAATTTTCCATGAAGAATCAGAGTACTTAAACTCAAACTTCCAGGTGTCATTATCCTTCTGGATATTGACATCTCTGTGCCACTCACCAGTAGGCTCAACAAGAGTTATATAATTCCACTCACGATATGCCTTCCAAAAATAGGTTTCCCCATCTTCCGTCCATGGCTTTGTATGAGCGGTGTAGTTATCTATGCCATCAATAATCCACCCACCGCGCTTATACAAATCCTCAAAACTCTTATACCCTTCCAGCTCCTCCGTAAAATCACTGGAAATGTACTTCCGAGATTCCGTAAAATCGCCTACCTGAATTCCATAATTAGTCCATTTAACCCAAGCATCCATCGTCTTACGGATACCCTCAATAGACTTTTCGTTATAGCCCTCTTCAGGGGCGTCAGGCTTCGGCACATTCTGGGCAGGACCCTTGCCGTCAGCAGGGCGGTATTCGCCGTCAGGCGCCTTCGAGCCGCCAGAGTAGCCGCGGACAGTAGACGGGGTTGCGCTCGCGGAGGGAGATTCAGAAGCCGTGGCAGAAGCCGAAGCAGTCTCGCTCGGCGTAGCGGATGCTGCATCGGTTGAAGTCGAAGACGCGCTCGCCTCATTAGCCGCCTGCGCGCCACACGCCGCAAGCAGGGCACCAATGCCCACAAGTGCGCCGCTACCCAGCAGGGTACGGCGAGGAATTTGGGTGCGGTAAAGGAAGGTACGAAGCTCCATAAGGGCGCGCTCCTATCGTCGGTGATGGCGTGTATGCACTTGTCAGGCTGGTAAAAATGGTCGTTACTTAACCGCCGGAAGAACCCAGCCGCGTAGCGTACCCGGCAGGCGCAACAATGCACCACGCGACGCCACATATAAAACACTACCGCATATTTACAGTCGTTTGCTTTGTAATGAGTGTAATAGCAACGAATCGTCACCATTCGAACAGTTCAATGCTTTATACGTCAAATAACTATGTGTGCTCAGAAGCCACATGTGTTTCGAAAAGCTACTTCTTTAGTGGCTTTTCGAAACACATGTGGCTTTTCGGCGGGATAGCAGGCACACAAAAGGGGCACCGCCTCCACCCCCTACGGGTAGAGAACGGTGCCCCCTTTCAGCACTCAGAGTCAACACGCCATGTCAGCGCGCCGGGGAGCATAACGCTCCCGCCTGCAAATCTTCTAGCGGCGAGCGCGGCGCAGCTTCACCAGGCCACGGTTAATGTGCGCCGCCCAGAGCGGACCCTCATACAGGAACGCGGTGTAGCCCTGCACCAGGTCGGCGCCAGCGTCCAGGCGTTCCTGCACGTCCTCGGCGGTGGTCACGCCGCCCACGGAGATGATGGCGAGGTCGTCGCCGATTTCGCGCTTGAGCAGACGCAGCACCTCCAAGGAGCGGGGCTTCAGCGGTGCACCAGAGAGGCCGCCGGCGCCGATTTCCTTGACCTTGGTCATGTCGCTGGTCAGGCCCAGGCCGTCGCGGGCGATGGTGGTGTTGGTGGCGATGATGCCGTCCAGCTTCAGTTCCTTCGCCAGGGCTGCCACCTCAATCACGTCCTCATCGACCAGGTCCGGCGCGATCTTCACGGTCAGCGGTACGTGGCGGTTGGGGCATACGCGGTCTGCCTCTTCACGCACCGCAGCAAGCAGCGGGCGCAGCGACTCGATAGCCTGCAGGGTGCGCAGACCCGGAGTGTTCGGGGAGGAGACGTTGACGACCAGGTAGTCTGCCTGCGGTGCCAGGGTGCGGGTAGAGATCAGGTAGTCCTCGATAGCGTTCTCAAGCTCGACGACCTTGGTCTTGCCGATGTTCACGCCGATGATGGGGCGTACGACGCCGCGGTATTCGGTTTCGAGGTCTGCGCGGGCTGCGGCAACGCGCGGGCCTGCCGCTGCGGCACCGTCATTGTTGAAGCCCATGCGGTTGATGACTGCCTTATCTTCCACGAGGCGGAAGAGGCGCGGCTGCGGGTTGCCGGGCTGCGCCTGACCGGTGATGGTACCGATCTCCACGTGGCCGAAGCCGATACCAGCCAGCGCGGCAATACCCTTACCGCCCTTGTCGAAGCCTGCAGCCAGACCGAACGGCGAGGGGAAAGTAATGCCCATGACGGTGGTTGCCAGTTCCGGTGCGGGCTGGAAGTACTTGCGCAGCGCGCGGGTGATGCCGACGTTGCGCAGGGTCTGAACGCCCCAGAAGCCGACGTGGTGTGCCTTCTCGGGGTCCATTCCCTTGAAGAAGATGTTGAAGAAGGTCGGGTAGATGCGCATTTGTTCTCCCTAGTGTTGGAGGGTGTGGGTGGTTTATGGGGCTATGAGCCGGGCGTGCAGGGTCTGTATGCCTGGTCTGTATGCCGGGGGCTACTTGTCGTTGGCGACGGCGTCGACAGCGCCACCGTAGCGGCGGTCGCGGCGCGCGTACTCTTCGACAGCTTCCCAGAGGGTGCGGCGGTCAACGTCGGGCCAGAGCACGTTCATGAAAATCATCTCGGCGTAGGCGCTCTGCCAGAGCAAGAAATTCGAGATGCGCTGCTCGCCGGAGGAACGCAGGAACAGGTCAACGTCGGGCAGGTCGGGCTCGTCCAGGTACTTCTGGATGGTCTTTTCGGTAATGTTGCCGGGCTTGAGCTTGCCCGCCACAGCGTCCGCCGCGATAGCTGCCGCCGCGTCAGCGATTTCTGCGCGGCCGCCGTAGTTCACACACATGGTGAGGGTGCAGACGGTGTTGTCGATGGTTTCGCGCTCGCAGTGTTCAAGCTCTTCGATGACGTTCTTCCACAGCTTGGGACGGCGGCCAGCCCAGCGGATGCGCACACCCCAGGTCTTGAGGGTTTCCAGCTGACGCTGCAGCACCTCGGTGGAGAAACGCATAATGAACGCAACTTCGCTGGGTGAGCGCTTCCAATTTTCGGTGGAGAACGCGTAGGCGGTCACGTACGGGATACCCATTTCGATAGCGCCCGCAACAACGTCCAACAGTGCCGCCTCACCGGCGCGGTGGCCCTCGATGCGGGGCAGGCCGCGTTCGTTCGCCCAGCGTCCGTTACCGTCCATGACGACGGCGACGTGCTGCGGAACGAACTTCTTCGGGATCGGCGGCGGGGTTGCCCCGGTGGGGTGTGCGGGCGGGGGTACGGGCTGGGTGCGTGCCATGTGTGCCTTTCTTCCCTGGCGGGTTCTCCCCCGGGGTCGTTTGCCTAAATATGCGCCAGAAATAAACCTGGCGTGCTGTAGCTATTTTACCGTGACACAGCGCGCATGGGCGGGTGCTTCGGGGGTTATTTTGCGTCCTGATTGACGCGCGATTGAAGCACCGGCGTGCATCTGCGCTGTGCGGGCGGTTCTTTACAGCGAAGGACTTTCGTTCTCGAGGGCGCTCGCCGTTTTGAGGGGGTGTTCGAGCAGGTTCTGGGTGGTTTTCAGGTAGAGCCCCAGAACCTTGGAGGCGACCGGCACGGGTGCTGCATCAATAGTCGCCCAGGCGCGCGGATCCGCCGATGCGGTGGCGAGCGCATAGCCGAGCTCTTCGGCGCGCAGGCCGGTTAGGGGTGTGTCGGTGGCGGGTGCGCATTGGGGGCAGAGGATGGTGTGGTGCCCGTAGGTGTGGGCGGTGTGGAAGGCGATGTACCTGCCGCTTCCGCCTGTGGCGACGGGGGCATTACTGCCTGCCCCGTTATCGCCCCAGTGGTCTGCGTTCACGAGCGGGTTGCCGCATCGGGTGCAGTTCTCACCGATGAGCGGCCAGCCGGCGGCGTTCATGCTGCGCGCCAGGTAGCGGGTCAGGATCCTCTGCGGCACGTGCTGCCCGTGCGCGAGCGCGGCAAGCGCCCCGTGGGTGAGGGTGTAAATATCGGAGGTGCTGTCGGTGTCTTTGGTGAGTGCTTCCGCCAGTTCGGCGATGGTGGAGGCACACGTGTACGCATCGTAGTTCGCCATGATTGGTGCGGTGTAGGCGTGCAGGGTCGCCGCCTGAGTGATGGTGTGCAGGTTGGTGCGACCGCGGCTGAAGGACAGATCGGTGTGCATGAACGGTTCGAGCCGCCCACCGAACTTGGAGGTGGGTTTGCGTACGGCTTTGGCGACGGCATGGGTGATTCCGTTATCGCGGGTGAGCATGATGATGATGCGGTCGGTTTCGCCGAGTTTTTGGGTGCGGAGGATGAGGGCGGCATCGCGCCAGGTGCGGGGTTCGCTCACGGGTGTCTCCGTTCTCGGTGCATGCTCGGTGGGTATCGGGTGGGCAGGTTTTCGGCGGCCGCTCTATAGGCGCTGCGCTCAGTAGACGTCTGGTAGGCTTTGAGGGTAAGAGCTGCGCGGGGGTGCGGCTACGGTGTTGCGGGTACGGTTCGACCCCTGCCTCGTTACCCCGCGTAGGGGGTACCGGTCAGGGGTCGGTCCGTAACGTATGGGCGAGGCGCTATTTAGTCCTCGTACTCGATATCGTCGTCGATGTCATCTTCATCGTCGAGGATTTCTTCCAGGTCATCCTCGTCTTCGTCACCGTAGACACTCAAGGGGGTGACCTCGTTGTAGGCTTCGAAGAGGGAATCTTCGTAGGCTTCGAAAGCGTTGGCGATTTCTACGTACGCCTCATCGACGGCGGGGTCGTGCTCGCCGGTTCGGTTTACGACGGCGGTCAGGTGCGCCTCCAGCGCGTCAAGGAGGCGGGTGAGTTCGGTGCGAGGATCAATGCTCATGCCATTATTCTACTACCTACGCGCCTATGGTGTGCGCCGGGCGGTCATACAGCAGTTTAAACGCGGAACTATGAACGGGCGTGACAGGTCAACCGGCAGGTCAATCGGCTGATATATTCGGGGCGGCGAAGAGAGCCTCAAAGTCAGAGCGGTAAAGCCAGGTCGGTGCGGCGAGGCCGGTAAAGCCAAGCATGCACACAGCGCATCAAGCACCGTACATAAAGCACCGCATAGAAAACATCTCACGAACACAGCGAACCCGCCGTCCCCGAATCCCCCACTCCTCAAGGGAGCAGGTGCCGGGTGCGGCGGGTTCTTCTGTCGGTTAGCTCAGCTCTACGCTGCACCTACTGAATGTTTGCTTCTTACGGGTTATGGACCCGAGCGAATTAGAAACCGAGGGAAGCTGCGGCTGCGCGGATTGCCTCAGCGGATGCCTTCAGCTGTGCCAGCTCAGCCTCGTTCATGGGGACCTCGAGCACACGCTGGATGCCCTCACGGTTGACGATGGTGGGCAGGGACAGTGCAACGTCCTTGAAGCCGTACAGCTCGCCTGCAATGGTGGTGGAGACGGGCAGCACTGCGTTCTGGCCGCCGAGGAATGCCTCAGCGATACGTGCACCGGAGATACCGATTGCGTAGTTGGTGGAACCCTTGCCCTCGATGACCTTGTATGCTGCGCGCATAGCTTCGGTTGCCAGTTCTTCACGGACCTCTTCGGTGAAGAGGGGCTTGCCGTCCTGCTCCCACTCGGTCAGGGGAACCATGCCGATGTTTGCTGCGGACCAGACGGGGAACTCGGAGTCGCCGTGCTCGCCGACAACGTTTGCGTGAACGCTCTTGATGGAGACGCCAGCCTTGTTAGCGATCAGCCAACGCAGGCGGGAGGAGTCCAGAACGGTACCGGAGGACAGCACGCGGTTTGCGGGCAGGCCGGTAATCTTCTGGGCAACGATGGTGAGAACGTCACAGGGGTTGGTGACGAGCATGATGATTGCGTTGGGTGCTACGGACAGGATGTTCGGCAGCAGCTTCTCGAGGATTGCAACGTTTGCGCCTGCCAGTTCGAGGCGGGGCTGGCCGGGCTTCTGGCGAGCACCAGCGGTGATGATGACCATGTCGCAGTCGCGCAGCAGTTCGATGTCGTCGCCACCGGTTACGGTTGCTTCGTGTGCGAACATTGCGCCGTGTGCGATGTCCAGTGCTTCAGCGTGTGCGCGCTTGCCGTCGATGTCGTACAGGACGATTTCGTCTGCGGAGCCGCGGACCATAGCTGCGTATGCGGTTGCGCTACCGACGCCGCCTGCACCGATGACGCCGAGCTTGGTGGGGTTGTTGACACCGTTCATTGCTGTATGCCCTCTTTCGTGAGAGTTATCCGTGTGGTGCGAGAGGATTCTCGCGGGGTTTATGTGGAAGCAGGTGTGTGCCTCGGGGGTGAATTTCCTGAGGTGGGCGTTCTTCCCCGGTGGGCTCGCTCCGTTACTTTCTATTATGCCGCAGATTTTGCGTTTTGTGTTGGATTATTTTGCTTTTTTAGATGGGTGCTAGTGACTTTATGGGCTATGAGGGGTATTTTTCACTCATAAAACCAAATAATGACGTTCTGACCTTTTGAGCAAGCTCACATATCGCTCTCACATGTCACTAAAGTAGCCCTCCACATCCACGGCACCGCCAGAAGCCTCAAAATCGGCACGAACCGCCTGCGCCAACTCGTCGTCGACCAGGAAGTCCAAAGCCACAGAAGCCAAACCGAACGACGCATCCAGGGCAGCATCAACCGCCGCCGGAGTGTCCGCACAGTGCGCGAACTCCACCGTGTGCATACCGGTACCCTCGGGCGCAATCTGAATCAGCGGGTGAATACCGGGCACGCGCAGGCTCACATTACCGAAATCAGTAGAAGCCGCCAGGGTGTCGCTAACCGTGCCGGGCGGGTACGGGTGGCGACCCACCGAACGCTGAGCCGAAACCCAACGCTTCAACAGCGGACGATTCGTGCGCACCGGCATGGTCATCGGCGAAGAATCCCACGTCACCTCCGCACTCACGCCAGCCATGAGCGCCGCCCCGCGCAGCACCTCCTCAACTCGTCGCGACAGCGCACGCAGAGTCGGCGCGTGCTTAGAACGGATATTAATGTGCAGGCTCGCGGAGGCAGGAATCAGGTTCGGGGCGTCCCCGCCGTGGTCAATAATCGCGTGAATACGGTCAGAACCGGGAATCTGCTGACGCAACAAACCCAAACCCTGATACGCCAGATTCGCCGCATCCAGCGCGTTACGACCCATAAACGGGTGCGAGGACGCATGCGCACTCACGCCCGCGAAGGTCACGCGGCATTCACGGCGGCCCAACCACGCCTGATCAGCCACATCCATAAAGTAGGGGTGCACCATAATCGCGGCGTCCACCCGCTCGAATGCGCCGGCGCGCGCCATCAGCTCCTTACCGGCATCGGACTCTTCAGCGGGCGTGCCATAGTAGAGAACCCTGCCGCTAAACGCCTCGGGGCCGGTGGCGAGCGCATCCGCCAGGGCAAGGAAAGCACCCAGCCCGGATACCGCAATGACGTTGTGGCCGCAGCCGTGACCGATGCCCGGCAGCGCGTCGTATTCGGAGAGAATCGCGATGGTGCGGTGCTTGGCGGGGTCGTAGTCGACGCTGGTGAGCTCCACCTTGAACGCGGTATCCAGGCCGAAGGCGGGGTACTCGATATTGAGGTTCGGGTGGGCTTCGCGGACCGCATCGACGAGCGTGCGGGAGGCGAAGTACTCCTCGTAGGCGGTCTCAGGATGCGCGTGAATCGCCTTAAGAATTGCAGTCAGGGAGTCCGCACGGGTGGCGACGGATTCGGCGAGGTCGCGGCGAATATGCGCCAGCCCGCTGTCTTCGTCGAGGTGGTGACCCTTTCCATGACCGCGGTGCGGGCTGTGACCCTTTCCGTGTCCCTTTCCGTGACCGTGGCGCTCGCCATGGCTACGTTCCTGCTCGGGATGCCCGTGCCCGCGCTTGCGGCGGTGCTCAGCGGCACGCTTACGCTGCTCGGTTTCGAGGGCAAGAATCTCGGAGTACTCACTACCGCGCACGCAATCAGCGTCGGGCGCGTCGTAGTGGCGGGTTGTTGCGGCGGGTCGGTTCGGTGCCGTTCGATCGGAGCTATCAGAAGTGGGCTGGGTGTGGGCGGCAGTGCCCTGTGCGTTCGCGTCAGTCATGCTTCTACGCTACCGTCTGCGCTCGCCGGGCGCTAGATGTTCGGGCGTGATGGAGTCGAAAACACCCAAAAAGAAATTTGTGTCACATAAAAGAAATTTTGTATATATCCTAGGAATCTTTGATTCATAGGAGTAGCGTTAAGCACATGGGAGCGGCAATCCAGCCGCACCCGTCACCATCCGGCGCTAGCGATGCGAATGCCGGCAGGACAGTTCACAACCGGTCCAGACCATGTCGTTTGGGCCTCTGCCATTACCGTGACAGACCCATGGATGCGAACCGTACCGGCAAGCACACACCGCAGTATGCGCCACAACCACGCTAAGGAGCTCCATCCCATGAAGGCAGCACGCTTCTACGACCGTAACGATATCCGCATTGAAGACATCCCCGCACCCGAAGCCGCTGCGGGCGAGGTTCTGGTCAAGGTCGCATGGTGCGGTATTTGCGGTACCGACCTGCACGAATACCTGGACGGCCCCATCTTCTGCCCCCAGCACGGTCACCCTCACCCCATTTCTGGTGAGGACTCCCCCGTCACCCTCGGCCACGAATTCTCCGGTGTTGTTGAGGCACTGGGCGAAGGCGTAGACGACCTGCAGGTTGGCGACCACGTTGTTGTCGAGCCCTACATCATTCGCGATGATGTCTACACCGGCCCCGACTCCAAGGACTACCACCTGTCCAAGGACATGAACTTCATTGGTCTGGCCGGTCGCGGTGGCGGTCTGTCCGAGAAGGTCGCTGTCAAGCGTCGCTGGGTTCACAAGATTCCCAACACCATTCCCCTGGACGAGGCTGCACTGATTGAGCCGCTGAGCGTTGGCTACCACGCTGTTGAGCGTGCAGGCGAGTTCGAAGAGGGCGCATTCGCACTGGTGACCGGTGCTGGCCCCATCGGTCTGCTGACCTCCGCAGTTCTGAAGGCTAAGGGCGCTAAGGTCATCATCTCCGAGCTGTCCCCGCTGCGCCGCCAGAAGGCTCTGGACTCCGGCGTTGCTGACTACGCTTTCTCCCCCGCTGAGGTTGACGTCCTGGCTGAGATTCACAAGCTGACTGACGGCCGTGGCGCTGACATCGCGTTCGAGTGCACCTCCGTTCAGCCCGCACTGGACCTGATCCTGGATGCTCTCAAGCCCACCGGTAAGGTCGTCATCGTCTCCATTTGGGGTAAGCCCGCTTCCCTGGATGTTCAGAAGGTTGTGCTCAAGGAGCTCGATATCCGCGGCACCATCGCATACGTGAACTCCCACCCGGAGACCATCAAGCTCGTTGAGTCCGGCAAGATTGACCTCAAGCCCTTCATCACCGGCAAGATTGCTGTGGAAGACCTGATTGACAAGGGCTTCGACACCCTGATTAACCACAACGAGACCGCTGTGAAGATTCTGGTCACCACCGACCCGGAGCGTCTGGCTGAGTAATTCAGTGTCAGCTGATGCAGCTGTTCTTCTAGCTTCCTTAGCGTAGCTAGTGTGGGGTGAGGTTCCCTTCAAGGAGCCTCACCCCACTACTTTTTTGTGCGCTGATATATTTTGAGTGCTTCGTTGCGTTAGAAGTTTTCTGCGCCGGAAGTTTCTGTGCCTATTTTTGCAGCCCGAAAGTTTGCGGCCAGGAAGTTTGCGGCCAGGAAGTTTTCAGTCCGAGATTTTAAAGCACAGGCCTTTTTGAAAGGCGCAAGCCAGCAAACTGCTGGTGAAACTATCCGGGCATACAAAAATCCCCGGTTCCGAAGAACCGGGGATTATCTGTGCGCGAGGGGGGACTTGAACCCCCACCCTCTAATACGAGGACTAGCACCTCAAGCTAGCGCGTCTGCCTATTCCGCCACCCGCGCAGGTGACTTTCGAACGTTTTCCTTTCGGTGCCGTTCGAAGCAACACGTAATACTATACGGGCTTTCTGAATAATCTGCAAATCGAACGAGCATGTTCTACGTCACATATACAAGGTTGGTTGGTTCACCGCACCCCCGGTGATCTTCTCGCACCGTGAGTAATATGACCGGCACGCCCACTCAACTGCCATATTTTCGGTCATAACGACTAGAATAAAAAGCATGAATAATGAGAACCTCTCCCGCGAAGAAGCCGCAGAACGTTCGGCTCTCATCAGTGTCGACACCTACGACGTGCATGTCGACCTGACTAACGCCAAGGACCCCGAATTCGAGTCCTACCCCACCGTCACCACCGTCCGATTCTCCTGCAACACCCCCGGTGCAGAAACCTTCATCGACTACATCCACCACAGCGTCGACTCCGTTAAGCTCAACGGCACCGAACTGACCCTGGCTGACGTCGTCGACGGCGCACGCATCACCCTGCCCAACCTGCAGGCAGAAAACGTGCTCACCATCCACGGTCGCTCCTACTACTCCCGCTCCGGCGAAGGTATGCACCGCTACTTCGACCCCTCCGACGGTCGCGTCTACCTGTACACCCAGTACGAGCCCTCCGACTGCCGCCGAGTCTTCCCGAACTTCGAGCAGCCCGATCTGAAGGCAGTCTTCAACTTCCGCATCACCGCACCCAAGGACTGGGTCGTCAGCTCCAACGGCGTACTCGAAAGCCAGGTCGCAGACCCCACCGACGACTCCATCACCAAGCGAGTCTTCTCCCCCACCGCAAAGATCTCCACCTACATCACCGCAATCGTTGCCGGCGAATACTTCACCGCAACCACCACCTACAAGCCCAAGAGCAAGGTCAACAGCGGTGACATCCCCCTGGTCGCATACTGCCGCCAGTCCCTCAAGCCGCACTTCGACTACGACCACATCTTCAAGGTCACCAAGAACGGCCTGGACTTCTTCCAGGACCTCTTCGACTACCCCTACCCGTACCCCAAGTACGAGCAGTCATTCGTACCCGAATACAACATCGGCGCAATGGAGAACCCCGGCCTGGTCACCTTCACCGAAGACTACATCTTCGTCTCCGGCGCAACCGAGGACGACCTCGAAGGCCGCACCAACACCATCTGCCACGAAATGGCGCACATGTGGTTCGGCGACCTCGTCACCATGAAGTGGTGGGACGACCTGTGGCTCAAGGAATCCTTCGCAGACTTCATGGGCACCCTCGGCGCTAAGGAAGCTAACCACTTTGAGGATGCGTGGGTCACCTTCGCGAACAACCGCAAGGCATGGGCATACATGCAGGACCAGCTGCCCACCACCCACCCCATCGTCGCTGACATCCCCCACCTGGAAGCAGCATCGCAGAACTTCGACGGTATCACCTACGCAAAGGGCGCATCCGTGCTCAAGCAGCTGGTCGCCTACGTCGGCTTCGACACCTTCATCGAAGCAGCACGCGTGTACTTCAAGCGTTTCGAGTGGGGCAACACCTCCCTGAACGACTTCCTGCAGGTACTCAACGAGGTATCCGGCCGCGACATGCAGGCATGGGCTAACGCATGGCTGCAGACCTCCGGCGTGTCCGCACTGGGCACCAAGCGCGTCTACGGCGAAGACGGCCAGCTCACCGACCTGATCCTCACCCAGGAACTGCCCGCACAGCAGCCCGCAGGTCTGGGCCGCCCCCACGTGGCAAAGCTGGAAACCTTTGCACTGACCGACGGCAAGCTCACCTCCACCGGCCTGTTCTCCCTCGAGTACCCGGCAGAGCCCGTCTCCGAGCACCGCGTGGAGCTCACCGATGAACAGAAGAAGCTCGTTGGCGAAGCTGACCTGCTCATGCTCAACGCAGAAGACCACACCTACGCCAAGGTCGCCCTGACCGACGAAGACGGCCTGCAGGCAGCTATCGAAGGTGTCTCCACCCTCGAATCCGCACTCTCCCGCGGCCTCATCTGGGGCTCCCTCTGGGAGAACGTGCGTGATGCACGCCTGCCCGTCACCACCTACGTCGACGCGGTCGTACGCAACGTCTCCAAGGAACCGAGCGCATCCCTGCTGGGCACCATGGTCAACAACGCACAGGTCGCTATCGCAACCTTCTCCGCACCCACCGGCCGCGAGCGCCTCTACGACGCTCTCTACGACGCATTCGCAGCCGCACTGGCACAGGCTAAGCCCGGCTCCGACGAGCAGCTGATTCTGCTGCGCGCCCTGATTTCGGTCTCCACCAACGCGACCAAGGGTGAAGAGCTCTGCCGCGATATTGCCCGCGGTGCTTTCGAAGACACCACCGGCGATATCGCTGACGCAACCGGCATTCCTTACGACCAGAATCTGGGTTGGAGTGCACTGGGTGCGCTCGCAAGCCGCGACCTGGTGACCGTTGAGGATCTGGACCGTGCGGCTAAGTACAGCCCCTCCTCGATTTCTTCGAATGGTTACGCGTACGCGATTGCTGCCCTGCCCTCTGCTGAGCGTAAGGCTGCCGCGTACAAGACCATCATGGAAGACGAGTCGCTGTCGAACGACGCTCTGGCTTCGACCATTAACGGTTTTGCTCGCGGTCCGGTTGAGCTGCGTGAGTCCTACTACGACTCCTACTTTGAAGCTCTACTGCCCATTTGGGCTTCCCGCTCAATTGGTATGGCGACCCGCATTGTGCGTGGCCTGTACCCGAAGGCTCCATACAACACCGGCTCCACCGAGGGTCTGGGTGTTGAGGGTAACCCCTCCGTTGCGCTGGCTCAGCGTTGGCTGGAGGCGAACCCCGAGGCTCCTTCGGCTCTGCGTCGTCTGGTTCTGGAGGCTCAGGATCACGGCCACCGTTCGATTGTGGCGCAGAAGTTCAACGCCTCCCTGCAGGACTAAGCTGCATGGTTTGAGTAGCTGTGCGGGGTGCTATGACCACCCTGTGAGGCTCTCAAGCTAATTGTTGTAGACCGCCGCTTGGCGCTCACCCGGTTGTGAACCGGGGGTGTCGGGCGGCGGTCTTTTTCGCGGTTTTCTCAGCCGAAAATTTGTTTCGTGAGGCTCTACACGGAGGGTTCGCGGCTCTTTAGCGCGTTGACGTGAGTCAGCGTTACCGGGGCTGATTCCCCCAAACACAAAACTATATGCACCCGGTGCTAAAAGACAGATAAATGTCACCCGTTTTTGTGAGCTGTCCGCCCTGAAAGCATGAGAGAATAGACTAGGTATCCGCTCACTTAGACATATCAGAAGGAGTTTTCAGTGGTCGATTACGCACTCGGTGACCGCGGTAGCGTTAACATCGTCACCGATGATTACTACGAAGCAGAAACCCTCCAAATCTTCGAGGAACTGCACATCGACCGTGAACGGATCTGGTACGGTGAAGCGCGCCTCGTTCCCGAACCGGATAACCCCTACGAGCCCAATAGCATTGCCGTCTACATTGACGAGTTCAAGGTAGGCCGCATGAGCGTGGAGGACTCCGCAGCGTACTGGGATTCCATTACCCGCGTGGTCGCCTCCGGCTACGAACCCATCGCGCACCTGCAGCTCTCCGCTGTTGCCGTACGCACTGAAGGCGGCGACATGCACGTGAAGAGCACCGGTGTACTCTCCCTGTCCGCGCCTAGCTCGCTCTTCCCCCTCAACGACGCACCGACCCGCGCGACCCTGCTGCCCCAGGGCCCGTCCATGAAGGTACTCGACGAGAAGGAACACTCCGAATACCTGCACAGCATCCTGCCGCCCAGCGGTGAAGGTCGCGTGATCCTGACCCTGGAAGCGAACCAGCTCAAGACCTCCGACGGCCGCTTCGTTGACAGCGTGGAGGTGCGCCACGACCGCAAGCTCGTGGGCCGCCTGAGCACCCAGATGTCTGAGCAGCTCGCACCCGTCATTCGTTACGCGTTTGAGAATGACCGCCTCACCAGTGCGTGGGGCACTATTCGCGGTAACACCCTGGAACTGTCGCTGACCGTTCAGGCTGCACGCCCCGCCGACATTCCGCAGGAATGGTACGAGACTCTGCCCAATAACGTTCCGGCACTGCTACCCGCTGGTGAAGAGTACGAGGTGCCCGCCGCATTCGTACCCACCGAAGGCGAGCGCCACTATCTGGAGTCCTCCGCACAGCAGGCTCCGAAGAGGCGTCGCGGTTTCATGAGCTCCCTGACCGGCGGTTCCATTGCTTCTGAGTCGACCCACCATGACCCCACCGCCGAGAAGCCGATGATCGAGTACAGCCTGGAAGAAGAGGAGTACTACGAGCCGAACGAACGTGACCGTCTGGTGAACCTGGTCAAGGGTGCAGGCCTCGCCGTTCTGGTCGCCGGCCTGATCTCGATGCTGTGGACCCCGATGCTCGGCATCCTCATCGCTATTCTGGGTGGCGCCGTCGCGGCAGTCGCCTTCTACTTTGGTCGTCAGACCTACTACGACGACGAGTACGAGGAAGAATACGAAGAAGAGGGAACTGCTGAAGAAGCAGAAGAAACCAATCTGAAGGCATAAGCTCCTCCACGACAGAACGTAAAGACACAAAAGGGGCGGCTACCCCACCATCACGGTGAGGTAGCCGCCCCTTTTGTGCGCTCCAGCAGCTCTCTAAACGCCAACGAGGCACTTCCAAGTGCTACATTCCGACAGCTTTTCGGGAACAGTTAAAAACCAGCGGGGGCGAAAGCCTCATCAGCTTTCACCCCCGCAAGGAGTCAGACCTTAGTCCTGGCCGTAAGTCGCCATGAACTGATCCATCGTGTCATGCTGCAGTGCGTTTGCCAGCTGAGCATTTGCAGCCTGGTTAACCAGAATGATTGACTGACCGTCGTAGGACCAACCCGGGCCTGCGTTCGGCAGGGTGGTCATACGCATCGTGGTGTCACCGCTGGTCAGCACCGGAGCCGCAATCTGAGCAATCTGCGCAGCGTTCAGGCCCTGATCTACGCGCATATAATCGGTCAGAGACTCGATAGAGGACTGGAAAGACGCAACATTGCTCAGTGCGCCCTTAGCCTTCATCGTGTTGTACAGGCCGCGCAGGAACGCACGCTGGTTACGAACACGCTGGTAGTCACCATCAGCGAAAGAGTAACGTTCACGAACAAAGCTCAGAGCGCCACTACCGTTCAGGTGCATCAGACCCGGCGTAAAGGTCCAGACGTTACTGGTGAATGCGAAGGGAACCTGGACATCCACGCCGCCAATAGCATTCACGAGAGACTTGAATCCTTCAAACTCAATTTCAGCCACGTGGTCGATCTTGACGCCAACCAGGTTTTCGATGGTAGCAACCTGCAGGGAAACACCGCCGTAGTTCAGTGCCGCGTTCACCTTAGCCGTGCCGTAACCGGGAATATCAACCCAGGTGTCACGCATAATCGAGATGATGTACACGCCCTTGCCGTCAGCCGGGATGTGCATCAGCATAATGGTGTCCGCGCGGGAACCACTCACCAGAGCTGCATCAGCGCCAGTACGGGTATCGCTACCGAGCAGCAGGATGTTCTTACCGGGTCCCTTAATGACGCCGTAATTGTATCCGTTGTCCAAGATACCGTCGCCGTCCTTATCGTGCTCGCTGGCGTTCGCAGCAAGAGCCGCAGCAGCATCAGAGCCGTTCTTGCCGGTATCCGAGTTGGTGACGGTCGGAGCCTTCAGCTCCGTCACGTTGAGCTTCTTAGCCTCGCCAAGCTGCTCCTTAATTTTGCTGAGGTCTTCATCCACCTTAGTGATGGAGTCAAACTTCTCGGTCTTGCTATCCCAGGTGTGGCCAGCACGCCAAATAAAGAAACCAATACCGAGGGTAATAACCAGCAGAAGAATCAGCAGGATCAGCAGAATACGCTTGACCCATTTCTTCTTCTGCGACGGTTCAGAGTGAGCGTCGCTCATTAAGTTGTCCTTTGTTTGAGGTGGTGATACGCGAGGTGCGCAGCGCATCCAGCGAAGTCTCTAGAATGCAGAGAGCCGGAGAATACCCGCCGATACGGGGCGGTGCTGGAGGGCACAGAAAATGCACAGCTCGCAAAATACTCACTCATTGTAACGCCGTCAGCTGGTCTACGCACCGGCGAACGAAAGGTTTTACATTACAACTTTCCTCACGTTTGGGCGAAGATTTCAGCTCTGACCATAAAACGCACAATGCCCCGCCTCCTTGAAAGCCAAGGAGAACGGGGCATTGATTTCGCTATAGAGCAAAACTGGGACAGAAGATTTACTTCTTGCCGAAGTTGCCGAAGCGTGCGTTGAAGCGCTCGACGCGACCTGCGGAGTCCATGATGCGCTGCTTACCGGTGTAGAACGGGTGCGACTCGGACGAGATTTCAACCTCGACGATCGGGTACTCGTTGCCGTCTTCCCACTTCTCGGTCTTGTCCGAGGTCATGGTGGAACGGGTCAGGAAGACCTTGCCGGATGCGAGGTCGCGGAACAGAACCAGGTTGTAGTCCGGGTGGATTTCTGCCTTCATTGATTACCTTCTTCTGCTACTGGATTTTGCCAGTAGCCCTTATATAGATGGAGTAGGTTTTTCGATGTGCAGCTATCGAGAAAATCTCAGAGCGCATCACCATTGTGCCCGCATAGGGCGCGCACAACCCATTAAGGGTACCACCTTCACGGATTAAATCCCAGTACGTTCCCTCACAGGCACCAACCTACACCCCGCAAGGGCACCCGAAGAAGGCACTCACGCGGGTCAATAAAAGGTGAGACCTCAGCTTATGAACGCGGGCGGGTCTCCCAGAACGCCACGGCGCTCGCCGCCGCAACATTCAAAGAATCCACACCGTGCGACATCGGAATCATCACCGTATCGTCACACGCCGCCAAGGTGCGGGGCGACAGACCGTGCCCCTCCGTACCCAGAATCAGCGCAAGCTTCTCATCCCGGCGAGCAGACAGCTCCTCCAGGGTCAGCGAGTCCTCCTCCAGCGCCAACGCCGCGCTCTTAAAGCCCAGCTCGTGCAGGGTCTGCAAGTCAGCAGGCCACGACTCCAAGCGAGCCCACGGCACCTGAAAAACAGTACCCATCGACACGCGAATCGAGCGGCGATACAGCGGATCAGCACACCGCGGAGTCACCAGCACAGCATCCACGTTCAGCGCGGCAGCCGAACGGAAAATAGCTCCCACATTCGTGTGGTCCACAATATCTTCCAAAATCGCCACGCGAGAGGCACCCTGCAGCAACTGCTCCAGAGGCTGCGGCGCCGGACGAGCCATCACCGCCAACGCACCACGATGCAGATGAAAACCGGTCACCCGCTGCAGCTGCTCTTCACTACCCACATACGCGGGAGTGTCAGGATGGGCGCGCAAAACATCCGCCAAATCATCAGCCCACTTCTCACTCATCAGGAAAGAAACGGGCTGATGACCGGCAGCGAGCGCACGACGAATCACCTTCGAGGACTCCGCAATGTAAATACCCCACTGCGGTTCCATGGCGCTACGGAGCTTCACGTCGGTCAGCTGCGTGTAGTAGCGCAAATCCTGCTCGGGTGCCTGCGCCAGAGCCGTGACCGACTCGATGGCGTAGACACGCTCGGCACGCTCAGCGATCTGTTCGGCGCTCAGCTGCTTCGGGGCACGGCTCATGCGCGCTTGAACGCGGAGTAACGACCTGCGGAGGTGACGGTCAGAGCCAGGTCCATGTCGTAGGTTGCTGCGAGGTTCGCCTCGGTAATGGTGGACAGGATCGGGCCAGCTGCGACCACGCCGCCGTCACGGATCAGCAGGGCGTGGGTGAAGCCCGCCGGGATTTCCTCAAGGTGGTGGGTGATGAGCACGGTAGCCGGTGCGTAGGGGTCAGCGGCGAGTGCGGTCAGACGCTCGACCAGGTCCTCACGGCCGGAGATGTCCATACCTGCGCCGGGCTCGTCCAGCAGCAGCAGCTCGGGGTCGGTCATGAGGGCGCGGGCGATCAGTGCACGCTTGCGCTCGCCATCGGAGAGGGAACCGAAGGTGCGGTCAGCGAGGGTATCGACACCCCACTCAGCCAGCAGCTCGGTTGCACGCTCGTCGTCCATGACGTCGTATTCTTCCTTCCAGCGGCCGGACACAGCGTACGCTGCGGTCACGACAACGTCAGAAACCTTCTCGCTGGCGGGAATCTGGGTAGCTGAAGCACCGGAGGACAGACCAATGCGCGGGCGCAGGTCGAACACGTCAACAGCGCCGAGGGTCTCGTCAAGGATTTCAACCTCGCCGCTGGTCGGGTGCAGGCGGGCTGCCGCAATCGAAAGCAGAGTGGACTTACCGGCGCCGTTGGGGCCCAGAACGACCCAGCGTTCACCTTCGTTCACAGTCCACGAAACGTTGTTAAGGATGGGGCGGCCGCCGCGAATCACGGAGACATTCTGAAGGTTGAGTACGGTGCTCATGGTTCTTCTTCCAGTGAGTTAGATGGATGGGATGCGCCCCTCACCCCGCAACCCGTGCCGGGTTATCGGAGCGGTTGGCGCACATAGTGCGCGGGCACCCCACATTGGGTTCCTCGCGCAAAATCTAGGAGCTATAGGGGGCTCAGGGGCTATAGGTGCCGCCGCGTAAAGGGGCGGCGCGCCTCATCAAATGTACCTTGTCAGATGTACCTTGTCAGGGGTGCGGGTGCATCCGCAACGGCACCTATAGCAGCTGAAGTTATTAGTCGATGAAGCCGCGTGCGCCGCCAACCAGCTCAACGTGGCCGGTCTCAACGTCTGCGGTGACCATCTTCGCGATTTCCTGCGCGAACTCGTTGACGGTGTAGAGCTTGCCGGCGGTTTCGCGGCGCTGCTCAATAGCGCCGGGGTGCAGGCGGTTCAGCAGGGTTGCGGTGACGGTGCCTTCAATCATGTCAGCGGACACGACGACCAGGGAGATACCCTTCTCGGAGAGTGCGGGAATCTCGGCGATCAGTGCGTCTTCGCCTGCGCGCTTGGACTCTGCGACGGGCTTGTACTCGTCCATGGTCTCAACCTCGCGGATGAAATGCGCCTGGTGGCTGGTCACGAACACGATGCGTGCGCCTTCGGGCATCTTCTCTGCAGCCAGGCGTGCCAGGTTCAGCTGTGCGTCACGGTTCAGGCGCATTGCGTAGTCTTCGCCCATACCGGTTTCCATGCCGCCCGAAGCGTTCAGGATCAGGTAGTCCAGGGAGCCGAAGGTTTCCACGGCGGTGTTGACGAGGTTCTGCAGGTCCTCGCTGTTGGTCACGTCAGCCTGCACTGCGATTGCCTTGCCGCCAGCCTCTTCAATAGCCTTGACGATCTTGTTCGCGCGCGGTGCCTTGGAGCGGTAGTTTACCACAATGTTCGCGCCCTCGGCGGCGAGAATCTGTGCAGTGTCTGCGCCAACGCCGCGGGAGGAGCCGGTAATGATGATGGTCTTGCCGGTCAGCTGTGCCATAGTTTTATGTCCTTAAGTCTAGAAAGGGTGCGCCCACGCTCGGGCGCTTCATGCAGTCCGTACAGGGTGGGGTTAGTGACCCATGCCCAGGCCGCCATCAACGGGGATGACAGCGCCAGAAATGTAGCTAGCCTCATCGGATGCGAGCCAGCGAATCACGCGAGCGACCTCTTCCGCCTCAGCGAAACGACCAGCCGGGATGGACGCCAGGTAGTTCTTCTTGGTCTCCTCGGGCAGAACCTCGGTCATAGCGGTGTTAATGAAGCCCGGTGCCACCACGTTAGCGGTGATGTTACGGCCACCCAGCTCACGGGTGATGGAGCGTGCCATACCGACCAGTGCCGCCTTAGATGCGGAGTAGTTGACCTGGCCGGGGGAACCGTACAGACCTACCACGGAGGAAACCAGGATGATGCGGCCGCGCTTGAGCTTCAGCATGCCCTTGATGGCGCGCTGAACCACACGGAAAGAACCGGTGAGGTTGGTGTCGACCACGTCGGTGAAGTCGGATTCCTTCATGCGCATCAGCAGCATGTCGCGGGTGATACCTGCGTTGGCGACCAGCACCTCCACGGGGCCGAATTCTGCCTCAATTTCCTTGAATGCTTCGTTAATGCTGTCGGCATCGCGTACATCTGCCTTGACGGCGAAAAATTCTTCGGGGGCTTCACCGCTACGGTAGGTGATGCAGACGTTGTGTCCTGCTGCCTGGAATTCCTTGGCAATTTCGTAGCCGATACCTCGGTTGCCGCCGGTGACCAGCACGGTCTTGGGAGTGTTCTCGCTCATGAGCTTCCTTGATGAGTCGACCCCTCGCGATTAGAGCCGATGCAGCGGCTCCACGGTTGGGGTGTGGACGGATGGACAGACAAACCTTATTTTACCGCGTTTTAGCGCAAAGGTGCCGCAGGCTACACTCCACTCTTGAACACCGAACACCTACTCCCCTTCTTTTGCATACCTCATCAGGCGCGTACACTAGCTGAAGCGGAACAGCCCGCGCCCCCTTTCTACGGGCTCGCGCGGGCACGGAATAACACCGCACGTAGAGGCGCAATAGTAAGGATAAAAAGACATGGATCTGCTCGGTTCACTCTCTCAGGATGCACAGCCCGAGTACGCCAAGTGCTCCCGCAAGGGCTGCCAGCAGGCGGCAGAATTTCAGCTGCTCTGGAACAACCCGAAGGTGCACACCCCCGAGCGCCGCAAGATCTGGTTGGCGTGCTCCGAACACGTGGGCTGGCTGGAGAATTACCTGCGCGAGCGTGAGTTCTGGAAGCAGACTCTTCCGTTTGAAGGGTAGTGCTATGTGAGAGGTGGCTCCGCTTGAGAGGTAGCTCCGGTTGAGAGACAACCCCGGTTATCGAAAGTAATTTCGATATATGCTATATTTGTTCTAATAAGTTCGGCGAACAACCCGAACGCACCGGGCAAACATACTCGCAGACACACTCGCTGAGCAATTACACCCAAGGAGGCACCTCCCCATGATGGGCTATTCGCACACAGTCAGCGCCGCAGCTGGCTGGCTAGTGCTCGTCGAGACGGGAGTGGTGCAGGTTCCTGATACCCCCACCCTCATCGTGACCACCCTGGCGTGCGCCGGTGCGGGCATGCTACCGGATATTGACCACCACAACGGCAGTATCGCCAACTCCATTCCACCCATTTCACGCTGGGTAGCGCGCATTGTCGGGGCGGTCAGCGGCGGACACCGCAAGGGAACGCACTCTATTTTGGGACTGGTGGCCTTCTGGGCAATTGCCTATTTCAGCGCCAACCTGAGCTACAACGGAATCCCCTGGGCTTCACTGCTTCTTGCCGCGTTCTCGGGCGGTCTGGCCTTGCGTGTGCTCGGTGCACCGGGTGGATGGATCGGCGCCGTCGCCCTCGGGTACGCCGCCTACACGACCGATTCGCTGGCGCTACTCCCCTGGGCTATTTCGGTCGGTGCCACGATTCACCTAATCGGCGACCTGCTGACAACCCGCGGACTACTACCCCTCTACCCCATTGTCATCAAGCCCCTGGTGGCATCCCCCCTATGGAAAAAGAGCGGCTACATGGCACTCCCGATCCTTGGTGATGCTGGCAGCGTACGCGAGAAGGCACTCGTTCTAGCACTGACCGGGTACGTCGCCTGGTACGCGGCAGCCATGATGGGCTTTACCGAATACCCTCTGCAAATGTTCGGGCTGGGTATTCACGCCGCATAACTAAATTCTCCATGAGAACAGCATCAAAGAGGACAGCAAAGCGCCCCGTCACTTCCCTACGGAAGCGGCGGGGCGCTTTTCTAATCCTTATCCCGACCTATCGGGGTGAGAGATTAAGCGTCCTGGATGGGCCAGAAGACGTCAACCTCAACGTTCTCTTCACCGGAGGTGGGGTACTTCTCGAACTCAGTGTTGTGCATTGGCAGTTCTCCTTCGTGAGCGGGCGGGAATCTCTTCTCCCCCGCGTTAGCTCACCATCTGTAGTGAGCCCTAATGTTTCGCATTTGCGTCCTCGCAATGGCGGGAACAGTTACAAGTCTACGCCCCATGCATGTTGGGTTTCTACCATTTTTCCCACAATGTATGTAGAGACACACGAAAAATTTAAAAAACCCACACAGACCCCCTGAAATATCGCCTGAGAGCTTTTCTTTCCCTCGGGAAAACCCACAAGGCAACATTATTTCCCGTCAAATACGCCACGAGTTTCGTGTGTCAGAACCCACAGTTCCCATGTACGGGAACGCAATAACACCACATACGATCAGAAAACAATACAACCCCACGGGTCAGGTCACATTTTTCGGCACTATTCACGAGAGAAATACCGACAATATCTTCCGCAACGCATTTTCAGAACATAGAAATACGCCCCGAACAATACACCCCGCACAATAAAACAACGCGCACTACACGCAAAGAGGCCCCGGCGCCACACGGCACCGGAGCCTCCCCCATGCTTTTATGCCAGCGAAATCAGATCCTGGTAATCCTTCGACCATAGGTCCTCCACCGCATCCGGTAGAAGCAGCACACGCTCAGGATCCAGCGCCTCCACGGCACCCTCATCGTGAGAAACCATCACAATGGCACCCTGGTATGCCTTCAACGCGTTCAGAATCTCCTCGCGCGAGGCGGGGTCCAGGTTGTTGGTCGGCTCATCGAGCAGCAGCACGTTCGCACTCGACGCCACCAGGGTCGCCAGGGACAGACGGGTCTTCTCACCACCGGAAAGCACACCGGCGGGCTTATCTACGTCATCACCGGAGAACAGGAACGAACCCAGAATCGTGCGCACGCGAGTGTCGTCCAGATCCGGCGCAGCGGACTTCATGTTCTCAAAGACAGTGCGGTCGCCATCAAGAATTTCGTGTTCCTGCGCAAAATAGCCCAGCTTCGCGCCGTGACCGTACACGACCTCGCCCGTATCAGGCTCGGTGGCACCAGCCAGCATGCGCAGCAGAGTGGTCTTACCGGCACCGTTCAGGCCCAGCACCACCACGCGCGAACCGCGGTCAATCGCCAAATCAACGTCCGTGAAAATCTCCAGAGAGCCGTAGGACTTCGACAGGCCCTGCGCAGAGAGCGGCGTCTTACCGCACGGCGCCGGATCCGGGAAGCGAATCGCCGCAACCTTATCGCTCTGACGCTCCTCCTCCAGGCCACGCAGAAGCTTCTCAGCACGCTTAATCATCT
>ERZ772977.480-NODE-480-length-26672-cov-7.267498_pt1 | contig 26672 bp, 30 predicted proteins | sample MGYA00511131_ERZ772977 | MGnify/ENA primary metagenome ERZ772977 (study PRJEB29015, sample SAMEA2737935) | human oral metagenome | biome: human oral; feature: human-associated habitat; material: dental | place: China | collected 2151 ...
GGGGTGCCAGGCTGTCCGGGGGTCACGTTGCCACCGTTACCGCCAATGCCGTCGCCACCGTTGCCACCGTTGTTACCACCGGGGGTGCCAGGCTGACCGGGGGTACCGGGGGTCACGTTACCGCCGTTACCGCCAATGCCGTTACCGCCATTGCCGCCCTGACCGGGGGTACCGGGGGTCACGTTGCCACCGTTACCGCCAATGCCGTTACCGCCATTGCCACCGTTGTTACCACCGGGGGTGCCAGGCTGTCCGGGCTGACCGGGCTGACCATTGTCACCAGTCTGACCCTGACCACCCTGACCGGGAGTACCAGGCTGACCAGTCTGACCCTGACCACCCTGACCGGGAGTACCAGGCTGACCAGTCTGGCCCTGACCGCCCTGACCGGGGGTACCAGGCTGATCGCTGTCGTGATCACCAGGCGTATCGGGAGTGTCAGGGTGATCACTGTCGTGATCACCAGGCTGACCGGTCTGACCCTGACCGCCCTGACCAGGCTGACCATTGTCACCAGTCTGACCGTTGCCACCGCCGGGAGTGCTGGTCTGACCGTTATCACCAGGGGTGCCAGGCTGACCGGTCTGACCCTGACCGCCCTGACCAGGCTGTCCCGGCTGACCGGGCTGGCAGTCACATGCAGGAGAGGTGGGGACCTGATCCGGCACGTTAGCAAACGTAGCAGGCATTGCCACGAAGGATGCACCCAACAAGGATGCGGCGGTGCCGGTCGTTACCAGCGCCTTCTTAATTCCGGGAGATTTCCGCTGATGAGAAGTCATATGTAAACCTCTTTTATGTCGGCTTCGTGTGCACGGAAACTTTCAACTACCGCAGGAGTAAATCCTCAAGGGCAGCCTAGACTAAGTATCCAATCCCCAGGCTACAGGGGCTCCACTAGGCATACAAGCATGTTTATAACATTTAAGTGAACATCACTCAGCTTGCACCCTTTTTTGCCTACAATAAACACTTCAAAAATCCTGCATATCTAGGGGTCTCTCAAGGACTTTTACCCCCTCATATATCCCCTGCAATTCCAGGGATTGAAGAGAATAAGATCCTTCATGTAGCACCCACTAGAAGCACACTTAAGCGTCCCGGGCAAAATCTGCACCTGAGGTTAAAAATAAAGTTTTAATAACACGTGTCGAATCCGGTCACATAGTGGCACACCCTACACAACCCCAGCTTTTCGCTTGATATATCAAGTATTTTCACTATCGAAATGCATTCTCAAAATCTACATATCAAGAGCTTCGTTGCGCAGTCGAAACCTGCTGGTAAACGTACTACAGCTCCACAGCACATATACCTTTTGTCGTCTGATTGTATAAGCCGGCGTTGCTCACACTTCGATAGACTACGTCTACTGCCTCATTGCAGTATCGAACTGCCGCCCCATCATCTAAAGCTACTCCTGGCGGTAAAGTACCGCTTTGTAGTGCCTGCAAAAAACTTCTGGGACGACCAGGCTCGGTATTGAAATGAGGGCAGAAGCTGCCAGGCAGTATGCCCAAACCGTCATTGAGCGCCTCTAAACGACCAAACGAATCGGTCAGACATGACTCGAACCAGCAAGCTGCGCCCGCACTTATACCTGACAGAACTGTTCCCTCGACATATGCTTTGCGAAGCACGCGGTCAAGTCCATGCAACCTCCACACAGCTAAGAGGTTTGCGGTGTTACCGCCTCCAACATAGATGATGTCTTGACGGCGTATAAATTCTTCAAGGTTCGGCTCTGTGCGGCGAAAAAGCTCAAGATGAGTAGGAATACACGAATATCTTTTGAAAGCATTATAGAAACGCTCGATATACGCACGTGAATCTCCACTAGCCGTAGGAATAAAACACACCCTTGGTTTTCTCCGCATGCTGGACTCTAACAGAAACACATCTTGATCAGTATTCTCACCGTCAGAGAACCCACCGCTCAGAAGCACAATGGTGCGTTGAGTCTCCATAGGTAACCAACCTTCCACGAACAAGCCATGCCATCATAGCCAATCCTAAACACCGAGTATATCCAGAGTATATTAGGTCTATATGGCTTCAACGCGGTAACACCCTACTCAGCATTTACATTATGAAACTCAACCTTTGTCGGATGCTCCACCGTACGAGAGACCGTGCAGCCTCCACACAGCTAAGAGGTTCGCAGTGTTACCGCCTCCGACATAGATGATGTCTTGACGGCGTATGAACTCGCCAAGGCTCACCTCTGTACGACGAAAAGCTCAAGATATGCAAGAGTACAGATAACGCCACAAAAATTTCAGGGAAACACTGATATTATCGGCGTAGTTCGTCTGGATTTAGCCAACTAGATCAGTTACTACATCACATAATAAGGAATAGGGAGAAAACATGAGCAGAACTACCATGATCATTATTATCACTGTTGCCATTGCCATCCTCTACCTCACCTACGATGCGGTGCGCAGATCACGAGAGAAGAAGCTCCCCTACGTGTTTAAGAGGAAGTATCACCAGCTTGAAGGATGGCTGAATGTGACAGCGCTAGGTTTAACAATAGATGCCTTAATCATTCCGTGGGATATGGCATGGACCGGAACGTGGAGTACCATTCTTTTCGGCGGTACAGCACTACTTAGCGCGAACTTCCTCTACGCATACGAAATGGAGTACTTTAGCATTCACCCAGACGGCATTATTAGATACCATACTCGAACAGGAAAAATTATTACAACACATTTTAATTGTATTAATAAATACACTTATTCCCCTTGGGGTAAAAATTTCCGTGGAGGTGAAGATATTTCGTTTCCTGATATTTTCCACCTCAGAACCAGAGACAATAAAACAGCAGCCAAGTTTTCAATAAAAGCTACCAAAGAATACTCCATAGCCGCGCATGTTATCTTCCGACAGGAGAAGGGTCGGTGGGCACACATCCACAGTTCAGAAGACCAGGCTCAGATTGAAGAAATACTTCACGACAAAAAAGCCATTATCCAATATCTGACCGAAAACCCTCAAGGCACCGACCTTGCTGATGATTCTGCGCACTATATGTAATATGTTTCCGCATCAAAGCCCCCCCTGCGATAAATGCCGAGCAGATAACTTTTAATAATCTGCTCGGCAAAAATATATGCTTAAAGTCAAGGCCAATACGATAATCCAGCAAAGCCCTACTCAGCATTTACATTATGAAACTCAACCTTCGTCGGATGCTCCACCGTACGAGAGACCGTGCAGTCCTTCTCAGCGCTCAAACGAATTAACCGATCCACCATCTTAGCGGCCTGCGTGCCCGCCTCGGTTTCAGGGAACTGCACATCAAAATCGACCTCAACATCATCAAGACGTACCGCACCGTCCTCATGCTTCTTCAGAGCAGAAGCAAGTACCTCGAATACCTGTGGGATTTCACGGCGGGTGGTGACCGCATCCACATCGACCGAGGAGCATCCGGCGATCGCCGCTAATAAGAGCTCCACCGGAGTTAGAAGCCCATCGCCCACCCCGAAGTCCAGGGTTGCCCCATTCGCACCATGTGCCCGGTACCGCAGGCGATCAACCCGTTCTACACGAACTTCGCGGTAGTCCTCAGACTCGCGGCGTACTATTGTTTTCTCAGCAGGCGCTTTATTCATCAGCAATACTCCTTAACACGGTGAAACTGTCGCTTGTACATTGAGCATAACGCAGGCACCACATCTTTATTCCTCCCCTGATATTCCGTACAGCAAAACGAAGTACATAAAACTTCCCTAAAATTGGATAGGATAATTGAAGACTCGTTTTCACTCTTGCTGAGAGGCACCATGAAAGATACCGCGAAGGAAACAAGCGACGCAGAACATTACGCCGCGATCGGTCATAACCCCACCGAGAGCGGCTTCAAACAGGCTTTACGGGCATCCAGCGTGGTGCTTGCAAGTTTCGTGGTGTTGGGGTTAGGTTTGGGCGTTATTATTAGTGCTCACCATTTACCGTGGTGGCTTGCGCCCGCAATATCCCTCATCGTTTACGCCGGTTCCGTCGAGTTCCTGGTGGTAGAAATGATCGCAACCGGAGCCAGTGTAGGCGCTATTGGTTTCACAACTCTGCTCGTGAACTCCCGCCATCTGGTGTACGGTATTTCCTTCCCGCTGCAGAACGTCAAGGGTTTCTGGACGAAGCTCTACACCATATACACGCTCTGCGACGAATCCTACGCGCTCAACACCGGCCCCGACCGGAATACGCTCTCTCACGCACGTATTCTATGGGTGAGTACATTCCTGCACATCAGCTGGGTGGCAGGAACAACCGCCGGGTTCTTTATTGGCGCATCGTTTCTGAGCCACCTTGACGGTATGGATTTCGCCATGACGGCTCTGTTTACAGTCCTCGCGATTGACGCCTACCGCGCTCAACGGGATAATGTCACGGCTCTTCTCACGCTGATCTCTGGCGCGGTGGGTATTATCCTGGCACCAGGTTCCATGCTTCTGGTGTCGATGGGAACTTACACTGCCCTGCTGATAGTACGGTTCTTTATCGCAAAATCACGGGGAACACTGCCGGAACACCAGATACCCGCCCCAGAGAATAACACAGCAGTGACGGTTGCCGAAGACAGCACGACAGATCAGGTGAAAACCCCAAGCCCCACATTCACTCACTACAACGACCCGCAGGAGAACCCCCATGATTAACGGTCACATCGATAGCGGTTATATCATCAGCGCCGTTCTGGTGGCGGCGGCTGTAACCTTTGTTCTGCGGGTGCTCCCCTTTGGTCTCAAAAAAGCCCTTGCAGGTTCTGAAATTCTGGATGCGCTCAGCCACTGGATTCCACTCGGGGCCGTAGCGCTTCTGGCGATCTATGCGGTAAGCCGTATTGACTTTTCATCCACACACACCGCGGTTCCCTACCTTGCCGGGTTTGTGGTGACGGCGCTCGTGCACCTGTGGAAGAAGAATATGGTATACAGCATGATCGCCGGTACCGCCACCTGCGTTATTCTCATCAACTGGGTTTTCTAGGGGCATACCATGTTTGAAAGATCTTCACACCCCAACCGCCACCTTGGGGAGGCGCCGCAACAAACCAGCGACGAACAGGTTCTCGATATTATCGCCTCCGCAGGTCTGGCGACCAGCAGCATTCCGGTGGTGCAGGAACGCGAGCAGGATTTACGTGCGGGCGATGATGCCCTTAGTCTTGAGCTCCGCCGCGCTGGCGAGAGCGGATTTCGTGAGGCAATGCGCGTTGCATCCCTTGTGATGCTGGGCCTGTTTTTCGTGGGAATTGGACTCGGTGTTGTGATACACAGCTTGGGTTTTCCTTGGTGGCTTGCGCCCCTGCTTCCAGGAGTTTTATTCGCCGGGTCTGTAGAGTTCGTATTGCTGACGATGATGGCAGCGGGTGCCTCGCTGGTATCCGTTGCGGTGATGACGTTGCTCATCAATTCACGCCACCTCATGTATGGGCTGTCCTACCCTATCGAGCGTGTGCACGGCTCTCTCGCCAAGTTTTACACCGTCTATACGCTCATCGACGAGGCTTTTGCCCTCAACAGTGGACCGGAACGGCATACTCTAAGAGGGTCACGCATTCTGTGGATTCATGCTGGAATGCATGTGAGCGTTATCCTCAGTTCCACACTCGGGTTCTTCTTGGGGTCGAGTTTTCTGGCGCATCTTGAGGGGTTCGATTTCGTAATGACTGCGCTCTTTACGGTACTTGCCCTTGATGCCTATCGCGCTAACCCCGATAGGCTCACGGTGCTTTTCTCGGTGATCGCGGCGGCAGTAGCGTTGATTATTGCCCCGGGGTCTATGCTCTTGGTGGCGATGGCAGTGTATATGGCGCTTCTGGTGGGGCGTTATGCAGCGGCGAAGAAACGTGGTTCTCTGCCTCAGCATATGCTGGTCGCCGACGAGCTTACACACCATCGCACGGAACACGATCGCGTAGAAGAGACTCCGCACGAACCAGCGCAATAGTTTCAAACGGCAGAACAAAGCAGGCACCACGGCACGGAAAAACCGAGCATGGTGCCTGCCTGATAGGCTCAGCTGCGTTTACTTAAGAGCTGCGAGCGCTGCCTCGTAATTGGGTTCGTTGGTGATTTCGGGAACGAGCTCGGTGTACACTACCTCACCGGCGGGGTTCACGACTACGACGGCGCGAGCAAGGAGCCCTTCGAGAGGTCCGTCGGTCATTGTCACGCCGAAGTCCCGTCCGAAGGATGAGCGGAATGCGGAGGTGGTAATAACGTTCTCAATCCCCTCAGCAGCGCAGAAGCGGCCAATGGCGAACGGAAGGTCGTTCGAGACGCACAGCACCACAGTATTGTCTAGTGCGGCAGCATCCTTATTGAAGGTGCGTACGGAGGTTGCGCACACACTGGTATCGACGGAGGGGAAGATATTCAGAATAATGTTCTTGCCCGCGAACTGGGAGCCGGTGACCTCAGCGAGATCGGCATCAAGTACGGAGAATGCGGGGAGCTTAGAACCGACGGCGGGAAGGTTGCCGCTAGTGTGAACTGCAAGGTTATTTTGAAAAGTAATTTCAGCCATTTCCTCATTGTCGCGCATTCTCTGCCCCTGCGCAAGGGGAACTGTCGCGTAAGAGCCGGGCGGCGCGGTCTCGCCGTACATTCATGCTGTTGCGAAGAGAGTTCATGAGGAATATGAAATACTTACGCAACGGGGCGGGCTATTAGCGTGTATACTTTCGACCCGCAAACCCGGCAGGTTTCCCGCACCGGCGAGTTGCCACCAGTAAACTAGGAGTAACAACACGCACCGATACGAAAAGAGTTTTTCATGTCTAGATTTCCTGTAAAACCGCTAGTTTTCTGCGCTGGCGCGGCGCTTCTGCTTTCTTCCTGCGGTAACCCGTTTGGCGCATCCACCGATTCGGGCAGCAGTTCGCAGGCGGCACGCAGTTCCAGCTCATCTAGTTCTTCAGCCGCTTCAACCAGCGCATCTGCCAGCCCAACTCACTCTCCCACAGCAAGTGTCACCAGTTCTTCAGCCTCTCCAAGTCCGAGCGTGTCTGTGGTGACGGTAACCGCCAACCCACAGCCGGAGGCAAGTACCGTTACGGTAACCGCATCGTCAAATTCTAATTCGGGGTCTTCGTCCTCAAGCGGGCGTTCGGCGCTGGAATCTAATGCGAGTAAACTCCGCGGTCATCATTCGTGGTCCCTGAGTTCGGCGGATACTTCGACTTTCGATTCGAGTGCGGAGCTCTCGTGGATTACGGTCGGGTCTTCCGATGGCGCGTCACATATTATGCTGTTCCATCATGGAGACTACTTGGGAACCGGCACGCTCAACCCGATTCAGGGTTCCCCTTCGGTCTCACGGAATTCTGCGAACCAGATTTTGGCCTCTGTGGGGTCTTCCCAAGCGACGTTCACCTGGGATTCCGCTCAGGAAAAGATTGTTATGAACGGGGATTTGCCGACCGGATAGTTCCTGATAAACCTGTGTAAGCAAGCGGTGAGCCCCGCATCCAACCTTCTGGATGCGGGGCTCACGCAAATCTGCTGTGTATTCAGTTCATGTGGGCTTTATGCACCCCATCAAAACTGCTGACTCTAGCTTAGGCTGCGAACTTCTTCTTGTACACGAAAAATGCTGCTGCGCCGACGAGAGCAAGTACAATGAGCTTCTTCATAAGAGAGGATTCCTTTCATGGGATCAGTGATTGGGTGCCCTCACGGGCCTTTCCGTGATGTCTTAGCACCGGTTCACTCATTCTACCCTGTTCTGATATAGATTCGCTATCGTTACACGACGTGTAAGGCTCATATTGTGCGGTAGAAATGTGAATTTACTCAGTTTTAGAGGTGCGGAACCACGCATGTGCAATGCCCTAGAGAATCCATAAAAATCATCCGGCGGTAGTAGTGCGGATGTGCAAAACTAGAATTATGAGCTTGAAGAAAAACGTATCTGAGGATTCCCGCTCCGGCGGTAAGAAACATATAGCGCCCGTGGTAACAGCCGGTTTTCTAGGGGTCACGGGTGTGCTGCATTTCGCGAAACCCGAACATTACGACGCAATCGTGCCTCGTGCCCTGCCGGGCTCCGCGCGGTTCTACACCTATGCTTCGGGGGCTGCTGAGCTCGGTATCGCAGGGATGCTGACCGTCCCAACAACCCGCCGGGCGGGTGCCCTCGCGGCTATTGCACTGTATACGGCGGTGTTCCCGGCGAATGTGCAAATGGCGTGGGATTGGCGGCATGAGTCAGCGTTTAAGCGTGTTGTGGCGTTCGGTCGTTTGCCTCTGCAGATTCCACTGATTCATAGCGCCTGGAAAATCTATAGGAAATCGTAAGACGAAAGGTATCCATGACCGGCTCGGAGTCTAATCGCGCCCATGAAGCAGCGCGATAAAGGTTTAGACGTATTACCGCTTGTGCACTATAGCTCTGGGAGGATTGTAGGGTGGTACCTTTTGTTATTGCCGGGGCACTCATGGCGTTGGCGTTTGGCGCGCATGTTTTTATCGGAACCCGCGAGACACTGTCTTTGCGCCCAGTTGCGCATCCCGCCAATACAGAAAACATGGTAAGTGCCCCTGCCAATCACACAGAGCTTTCCCGGCATTGGGCGCAGGCCATGTGCGCGTTTCAGCTGGTGAGTATCGATCTGCTGTTGATCACCATTGTTACGTTCCTATTAGCATTCACCGACTTATTGCCAGCCAAACGAGAAATCGGTTTATTCATCGCAGCGTACTTAGGCGCGTGGGGATTCGTATGGCTGGTGCAGCTGGCAGCTGTGAAAGTTGAACGCCGCACCTACTACATGTTGGGACAATGGATGCTGTTCTTCCTCTGTGCCGCCTTCATGGTGTGGGGCTCGCTTGCCCTTTAGCAGCGGCGCGCATCCTAAGAGTAAAAATCAATATTTTGGATGAAGACCATCGAGAACAATAATATCTACAATTGTGCTTACGAGGTCATGTTTTTTAACAGCAGACATCGTCCTTGATTATCACCAATCCGAAAGCTATATCATGTCAACCACGCTACTCGATAAGCTCAAGCCCGAATTCCACACCACCCCTCCCGCCGAAGAGAACGGCATCCTGATGTGCCTGGATGATGCGCAGGTTCAGGGCGATAACGCCAAATACATGAAATTCTACAACCGCTTAGCCTCCGTCTACGACCTAGGCGAACGGTGGTTTGGGCGTCTCGCATACGGCAATGAAGTCGCACAGATGCGCCAGCAGTTCATGAAAGAACTAGAGTGGTTTCCCGGCTGCTCAGCACTGTACGTCTCAATCGGCACCGGTACCGACCTACGGTACCTGCCGGACGATATTGAGGTGAGTGCAATCGACTGGACGGGCGCCGATATTTCGCTCGGGATGCTCAAGAAATGCCAGAAAATCTGGGGTGGGCGCGCGAACCTGAACCTGGTGAACTGTGCCGCCGAGGACCTGCCCTTCATCGATCAGAGCTTTGACGTGGTGCTGCACGTGGGCGGCATTAACTTCTTTAGCGATAAAAAACGCGCGATCAAAGAAATGATTCGGGTGGCCAAACCCGGCACGAAAATTATGATCGCAGACGAAACTTCCGACTACATCGATTCGCAGTACAAGAAGAACGTCCTCACCCGTAAAGCCTACAAGAACGCCACCTTCGATCTCTCAGAGATTGAGGCGCTGATACCCGAAGACATGGAGGACGCAAACACCAGCTTGCTCTGGAATGATCAGTTCTATTGCATCACGTTCAGGGTTCCGCAAGACTAAGAAAGACCAGAATTACAATCATAAGGTGAAGCGGGAGCAGTTTCTTCATTCGGGAGCGATTAGAATGCTCCCGAATGAAGAAACTGCTCCCGAAGTCTGCCGTGTTCAAGGTAAACACGCTATGCGGTGGGTTTCTGCCTGATGGAGAAAACCTAGACGATAAAGCGAACGCCGCCCTCAACCCGAATCGCACGGCTATTATTGATGGGCACAAGATCGAGCTTATCCGAATATTCGCTTTTCATACGGCGTACCGCCTGAACGAAAGGTTCTTCTTCCTCGTGCACCGCCGGGTAGAAATCGACAATTCCCAACGCCTTAAAATTAAACATTCCCAGAGCAGCGTCAGAGTCGTCCATAATTCGTGCATACTCGATATCAGGTGAAGCCACCATAGCTCCAGCCGACTCCCCCACGTACATCATGCCGTGGCGCACCTTTTCGACAATGAAATTGATGAGGTCTTTGGATTTGAGCTGCTGCAGCAAATAGAACGTATTGCCGCCCGAAATATAGAGAACTTCAGCTTGTTCGATGCGCAACTTCGCGGTTTCTGAATCAACTTCTGCAATGTCGAGAATATCGGGGGTTAGCCCTAAATTTTTGAAAACATTCAGGGCATCCTGAACGTAGAAAGTTGTGTTTTCAACCGTGCTGGCGGTAGGAATAAACACCACCTGCTGTTGTGATGGGTTGCCGCGCAAGAAATTTTTGAAGGCGGGTTCTACACCGGCGAAGTAAGAACAGAGGAAGGCGCGCATCATCTATCTCCTGGCGAAGGCATCTATAGTGTGGTTTTATCAAATCGTACCGGTCGATTTACCCATGCAACACCCCTAGAAGGAAATTTTAGGTTTATGTAGCACCTTATCTTCTTCTAGGGGTGTCAGCACAGAGATTTTCTCTTAATAAAGCCTAGTTCGCGGTCGGAACCAGGGTCTTGAGGGTAATGTCGCTTGCGACTCCGCCATCCGCGTATTCAAGGTATGCGCGTACCACGTATTTCTTTCCTGCCTGCAGCTTATTACCGGGAATAGTCAGGTCGCCCTCGAAGTCGCCGTTCGGTTTCGGGGTAACAGTCGTATTCACGATCTCATCGCTGCTGGGATCATCAAGCTCAACATTGTATTCGGTGAAAATCAACCGAACCTTGGAGCCGTTCTGAGCCGCTGCTGCAGGGTTAAACCCGCCGCCAGCAACCTTCAGGTGATTCTCGGCGGCACTGCGGCTAAGGGGTGCACCGTTAACGATGCCTACAACCTCATCATCCGTATCGCCATAAAAATCCTTGGTCACAGCCCTTACCCAGTCGTCGCTGCTGGATTCAATAAGCACCCGATAGTGCTTGCCTTCCTGAATCTTGGATCCAGGAATCTGAATCTGAGTAGTAAAGTTACCGTTCTTCACCTCTGCCGAGACGTCTTTGGTGGCAAGAGTTTCGTTAACCTGACCATTCTCATCCAGACCCTCAACTTTTATCTTGACCTGTTTTACATCATCAAAATGGGTTCCGGTCAGGGTCAAGACATTGGTGTTCAGGTGGCTGCTGAGCTTATTTGTCTTCGAGGAGTTGGTGGTCAGGGTTACGGAAGACTGCAGGTCCTTGCTGTCAACCTGCTGTACAGGCAGATCTTGTTTAGCCTCTATTGTGCGGTTACCGTGCCCGGGGTAGCTCATAATGTAGAGAACATAGTGTTTCTGGGGATCGAAATCGCCTTTAACCTTGGCAGTGCCACGGAAATGACCGTCTTCCGTCACAACAAGGCCTCCGCCGTCTTGAACTAAGTTCTCGCCAGTGAAGTCGCCGTCTGCATCAACCTCGTAGACCTCTGCACCTAAACCGTCAAAAGACTTGTTGAGGTCAATCCCCTCACCAGTAATCGTAAGGTTGTTCTGCCCTGTCAGAGGGTTCAGCGGGCCGCCCTCAACGGAAGTTACTTTAGCCCCTGTATTAATATTTGTGTTGTTCCCATTGGTGTTATTAGCGCCAGTATTTTGGCCACCCGGAAGCGTAGAGATAGCCTGCTGAGTCTGCGCACCAGCGTTCCCTTCAGCGGCGAAGGAAGGAACGGACGGCACCACGGATGCACCTAGGAGGGCAAGCGCACTCACGCCGGTCAGGATAAAACGGGTATTGGACATTTTGTACTCCATTCATCGGTTAGTGGAATACTGTTAAATGTAATACATGGTTGAGTTTAGGTCTAGCATTTTTAGCATTATTTCTTGATATTTATTTTTATGACAACATGAATGTTTCGATGGAAAATATATACATAAACTAATGTGTCAACACGACTCAAAGGGTCTTCAACAGCATGCATATCACTAAAACATGCCCCCGAAGACCCTTGAGCCGAAAATATATTTTATTTTCAGAAATCTAATACACTAAACAAAATGCAAAAGATAATACGGCGTATTAATTACCGTGCTGCCGACAGAGGAACAACCGGAATGTAGGTACGGTTCCAAACCACGATGGGGTAGTACGCATAACTCGTCGTCATAGCATCCTGATCGAACGCATCAATGTAGACTCGGTACTGGTGGTTCGGGTTAATCTTAGTGCCATCAACACTCACGTACATCCCGAAGCTCCCGTCCGAACCAAGGCTAGACCCTCCGCCGTTGCTAACGTCATCATTAACGATGTTCCCGAACTCATCAAGTTCCTGAACACGCGGCTCGTATTGTACACGGTGGGTATTATCGATCCCCGTAGTCTCTACAGACAGAACGTTATCAGTATTCTGCGGGTCAATGAATCCATCGACAGAGGTAATCGCAATAAAACCGGAGTTCTGATTCGCGGGTGCGGAGGGCTGGCTCTGACGGCTCTGATTATTCTGTGATGCAGAATTCGAGTTTAAGCTGCTCTGGGATGCGGGTGCGCCCTGTTGTTGACCCTGAGCCTGCTGACCCTGACCGTTAGCACTCTGCTGCTGGCTCTGACCGCTGGCATTAGTACCCTGCTGATCCTGAGATGCGCTAGGCTGACCCTGCTGCTGTTCACCGCCGGATGCAGCTTGCGAAGGATCCTGTGTCGCGCCGCCCTGTGTTGCACCATCCTGGTTCTGACCACTGGCGTTAGCACCCTGCTGACCCTGAGCATCAGCATTGGCACCCTGCTGCCGACCCTGACCGTTAGCGCTCTGCTGCTGACCCTGGGTTGCACCATCCTGGTTCTGACCACTGGCGTTAGCACCCTGCTGTTGATCTTGGGTTGCACCCTGGGTTTGCTGGCCCTGATCCTGACCTTTCTGTGCTGCAGAATTTGGCTGGCCCTGTGTGGCTCCAGAACGTGCCTCATCCTGAGGGCTTGCAGGCGCTGCATTTGCCTGCGCAAGCGGAAGAACCGTCACACCCGCAAGGGTGAAAATAGCAGCTCCGGTCATAGCCGAACGAGAATAGCGAAAAGCCATCATAAACTCCATTCATCGGTGACATGAACAATTCAACCCTAAACATAATTGAGGACCGAGACACAAGAGATATCGAAGAATCATCACAATAATTATTCTGAGAACGAACTTTTTACGTTGATATAGAAATACTCGAAGTTATTTAGCCAAGGTTTTATAAAAAATTTCTCCATTAAGTTTTTACAGAAAAATATAGCTCCGCCTCTCGTTTTTGATACAGGCGAAGCGTATCTTGAATTGTAAGGACGTATCAGAATTATTATGAGCGCACCTTATCCATTAGATATTTTGACGTAGCTCACCGAATTTTGTACGCACACTGGCAAACAGGTTCCCCAACTCTCCCCTGATGTTCGATTGCATCGAGCGTTTCTACTCGAAGTGCACCATGAGCGCGACAAGGTGGAGGCCCACAAAAACATACCGCACACCGCCCACGTCGTGAGGCGTTGAGCACCGCGAGATACAGCCTCTAGTCTCACGATGGTTGGGTAAAACCGTTCTGGTGCACAATAGCGTCTACCGGCTCCCCACGGTATTGCGGGGTGATTCATACCTTTTGTTGAGGAGCATATGTCGTTTCTCACCAACTTTTTCCCAGTAGGTATCTACCTGGTGGACTACCGAAACGCGGCTAAACTCTGCGTATTTTTATCCTTCGCTCTTATGATCCAAGGCGGGCAATACTGCAATATTTCACGAGCTAGGTTAGATACTTTCTACCGAATAAGGTCTTGTATCCATCTCGCTGATTGCATGTCATATAGAGGGTTCGTGAGTTCCAATTCCAGTGAACAAAGTGTGCATAATCAAAGTGGTCAGGCGGTCTAGCTCGGCATCGTCTACAACCGCCTCCAGTCTGGCTAAATCATCCGGCCCGGTCGGCATTGGCGGGGCTTTAGCCCCCATACCGGTGCCGGTGATACCAGCTACCGCCTCGTCAGTCATAGCACGGAACATACGCTGCGCCCAGATAAGGTCTACATCTGCAGAGATATAGCCCTCACGCTGTGCACGCTCAAAAACCTTACCCAAACGCCCTAAAAGAGTGCGCTGTTTTGTAATCACGGCGGGATCATCATCACTCAGATGCGCCATCGCATACAACCAGATCGCCTTCACCCGCATCACGTTAACGGTCAGGCGATGCAGCGCCACCATTACGGGAGCGGTCTCGGGACTTGCTGACTCAAATGCTTCATAAAATTCTCTAACGGCAATATTACTCAGCTCCGCGAGAAGAGCCTCGCGGCTGGCGAATCTGCGATGAATAGTTGTTCGAGTGACTCCTGCAACCGTAGCCACCTGCTCTAGCGAGGCGGTTGGGTCTCGGCGCAATACTTGTTCGGCGGCGTGAAGCACGATATTGACCGTGCGCCGCGCATCAGCTCGCAATGGCTTAGATGAATCAATCACGTAGTTATTACCCTAATAAATAGAACATGTCTGTTACAGTTAAATGCGTGGGTTATACCCGCATGTCATATATTCTATTCGCGAGAGGGTCAAATGACTACTAAGCAGACCGTCCTGAATTACTATTCGGCAATTCACGCCGAAAATTGGCAAGACTACATTTCCGATAAATTATCCTACGGATTCAACAGTGCAGAACAAAATCTTGGCAAACAAGATTATCTGCAGGGTGCCGGAAATTTTTTTAATTCCACCACTAATGTTGAGCTTGCACATCTTGTGGTTGAAGGTGATAAAGCGGCGGTTATTGCGCGCTACACTGCAAAGTCCCCCGCAGGAGCCACCCAGATTTTTGAGGTTCCGGAATTTCTCACAGTGCGAGACGGCAAAATTGTTGCCTCCAGCATTTATCTTGACGGCGCCGCCTTTATGGCCTTTATAAAAGGCGAGTAAAGCTCTCTAGCCGCTTTCATTCAACTTCAGCAAATTCCTAAATGCCCGCAGCACATTCGCTGCTCTCGCCTGAGATAGCAGGTTTTATGCGGGAATTACTCTTTATCACTCATTCCCTCCCCCAAGGAGATCATCATGAATACCAATTCTGCTCTTTCCGGCAAGAATGCCGTTATTACCGGCGGCAGCGACGGTATCGGCTACGGTATTGCCGAAGAATTTGCCCGCCAAGGTGCTAACCTATTCCTCATTGCTCGCACCCCCACAAAACTTGCAGAAGCCAGCGCACGCTTGAGCGAATACCCCGTGACCGTGCACACCTTCGCAGCAGATTTAACGGATATTTCTGAGGTAAACCGCGCCGCCGAACACGCCCTCGATATTTTGGGAAGTATTGATGTGCTGGTCAATAATGCCGGTATTGCACGGTTTATTCCCTTTGAACAAACCGATGAGAGCGTTTTTGACGAGCATTTTAATCTCAACGTTAAAGCCCCATATTTCTTGGCACAAAAGTTATTGCCTGAACTCGCTAAAAATTCTGGCAATATTGTTAACATTTCGTCATATTTTTCGAAGCGGATGCTTCCGGGGCGGCCTTCGACTGTCTATTCCATGACAAAGGGCGCGTTAAATCTTTTCACACAGTCATTAGCGTTTGAGGCGGGTTCCGCCGGGGTACGCGTGAATGCGATTGCGCCGGGAATGGTCGAAACTCCACAATTGCTGCGCAATGTTTCTGCGATGCCGCCTGAAGCGCAGGAGCACATGAAGCAAAATGCCTCGGCGTTGATTCCGTTGGGGCGCATCGGGAATGTTGATGATATTGGGCGTGCCGCCGCGTTTTTGGCATCGGATGCGGCCGAATGGGTGACCGGCGCGGTATTGAGCGTGGATGGTGGTGTTACGACGCACTAGGCTTGCTGCCCTGTTCTCCCCTCCCCTCTCCCTAGTGTTGTAAAAAAGGCTCTTCATACGAATCAAGCGGATTTTCTAACGCTTTATTCGTATAAAGGGTCTTTTTATGCGCTGGGAGGAAGCTACGCTGATTCGAACTCAGCAGAATGTGCAAATGGGTCAGTGTCCGGGTCATTTTGCCACAGATATTCGCAGCGGGACGCGATCTCTTGAGCCGTTTCCAAACCCCACCGGTCGGCGATAAAACCTAGAGTCATATCCATACCCGCCGAAACTCCCGAGGATGTATAAAACTTCTCTGTGCTCACCCAACGCGCCTTCTGCTGCCACCTCACCTGTGGGCGCGTCCCACGCACCCACTCGAAGGCACGTTTGTTAGTAGTAGCAGACTTCCCGTCAAGAACACCTGTGGCAGCAAGAAGTGCCGCTCCGGTGCAGACCGTCAGGCAGGTTTGGCTTTGCTGTACCAATTTCGCAAGGTTTTGCAGGAATAGGTTATTCATGACGAGAGAGCGCGTACCTATACCTCCTGGAATCAGAAGAATGCTCCCCGGAGGAAGACTCTCAACAATTTCTGTCTTGAGGGTAAAGCCCTGGGCGGAACGTACCAATGAACCACCGTTTTCGGATGCGCCCGCCACCGAGATATACCGCATACGCACATCAGGCACACGATGCAAAAATTCGATAGGTCCCATAGCGTCGAGAGTCTCATAACCGTCGAAGAAAAGACAGTACACAGATGTAGTCGTCATAGCACCCATGCTAAAAAGGGTCGTTATGTGAATCAAGCACGATTCTTCAACGTTTTATTCACATCAAGGGTTTTTATTATGCGCTCAGGCATGTGCTGCAGGTTTGTACGCCTGGAAATATACCCGGGTGCCCGTCGTAAAACCGTCATTTATCACGGTTTGGCACGCATACAGGTTAGAGTTAAACACAGAGGCATTATTTTGGGTGCCGTCGCCCATTACACAGCTGCGGTTCTCATGTCGAATGCCGTGCATCCTACACCGATGCTTCCGCAATGACCGATAAGAAAGAGATAAATATGTCGCTACCAACCACAATGCGCGCCGTACAATACGACAAATTTGGTGGGTCTGATCTGCTCACGATCAACGAGGTTCCCGTGCCATCTCCCCGCCCCGGCCAGGTGTTGGTACGCGTGCAGGCCTTCAGTGTGAATCGCATTGACGTGATCGTGCGCGAAGGCGAAATGCGGCTTTTTACGGGCAAACGCTTCCCCAAAGGTACCGGTGTGGATGCGCTCGGCGAGGTTGTCAGCGTGGGCACCGGCGTTATGGACTACAAAGTTGGCGATATTGTGTGGGGGTTCAACGGCTCCATTTCGATGGCGCCCACCGGTACGGCGGCCGAATACGTGCTATTCCGTGAGAACCGGATTCACCATGCGCCGCGCATCCAGAACCAGATTGATGCGGCTGCATTGCCGCTCGTAAGCCTTGCCGCGCTGCAGGTGCTCCGCAAGAACCTGAAACTCCAGGCCGGTCAGCGTCTGCTGGTAGTGGGTGCCAGCGGTGGTGTAGGGCATGCCGCACTGCAGATCGGGCAGATTTTGGGGGCTCAGGTGGCGACCGTTTCTGCCGAAGAAAATATAGCTCTGTGCCGCGAGCTAGGTTCGATTGAGGCATACGACCATGAGGCTCTGCCAGACCCCGAAAAGGTTGAGAAATTCGATGCGATCCTGGACTGCGGAGGCGTTGTGACCGCGTTTTACCGCAACTACTTGAAGCCGGGCGGGCGCATGATGACGGTCTCACCTGACGGTCTTCCGGCGGTGCTGACCTCGCTGTTCACGAACCGTCGCGTGGGTTTCCTGCTGGCGACCAAGGCATCGTCTGACGCCATGAGGTGGATTACCAATGCCGTTGAGCGCGGTCAGCTGCGCCCAGTCATTGAGAAGAAATACTCGCTTGAGGAGCTTGGCGCCGCGCAGGATCGTGTAGCCGAGAAACATACACGCGGCAAACTCGTAGTGGTTATGTAACTCTTGAGTTATTCATACGGGCGAGGTTTTGACATATGGCCACAATGTTGTGGCTATGCGCTCAAAGCCTCGCCTTTATGCGTGCCCGTGACGATGCGGAACGCATGTTTGCGACGCTGGGAGTAGGCTAAAGGTATGAGAATTGGTATGCGAAAACCCAGTGTGAAACGAATGATTAAGGCCCGCACCACCGGTCGGGCAAAACGCGCCGTGAAAAGAGCTGTGATTCCTGGTTATGGTAAGCGCGGTATGGGGTTTGTGAAAAACCCGAAGCGAGCCGTAAAAGGGGCTATCTACCGCCGCACGACCTTCAGCGTGTGGGATTTGTTTAGGTAATGGAAGAGTCCCTCTCTTGCGGTAACGCTCAATTCGGGAGCATTTTCTTCATTCGGGAGCAGTTAAAGTGCTCCCGAATGAAGAAAATGCTCCCGCTTTGTCATGTTGTGGTTGTAACGCCGGAATAAGAGCCTGAATATGCACCAGCATTTGCCTCACACGGTTCTTCTTTACATGTCCAGAGCCGCCCCTCGCCCATGTAGCACTCACTCCTCAATCTTGCGCCGCCGCATAAAAACCTTTGGAAAAGACCCTAAAAATAACGGTTCTCGCGCGGTATACTAAGGATAAGCTAACCTCCTCGTCAGAGCTGAAAGGGGCCTTTTTCCTATGCTGAAAATCGAAGATGCCATCAGCGAGACCTTACTTATTCCCCTGTACATGAAGCACCTCGCCTCGCAACAGCCTGATCCAATCATCAAAGATGAGGCAGCGGAGCGTATCGTTTCAGAGTTAGACTACAATTTCTCTAAATTTGATAACGTCATTCACACCGTTATCGGCACCGCAATTCGCGCGGATTACTTTGACCGGCTGGCGGCCGATTTCATCAAGCGCCAACCTAACCCGGTGATCGTCAATGTCGGATGTGGTCTAGACAGCCGCCGGGAGCGCATCGGCGAAATCGCGCAGAACGTACCGTTTTACAGCCTAGATTTACCCGATGTGATGACTTTGCGTATAAAGTTGCTGCCCCCGCAGAACGGTGAAGTTTTCCTGGGGACCTCAGCCTTCGACGCGGGTTGGATGGACGAGCTGAACGATCTGCAGCCGAATGCCCAATTTCTGTTCGTGATTGAAGGCATGATGATGTACTTTGACCGTTACATGGTGCGCGCTCTGTTCCGCGATCTTGCGCAGCGTTTTCACGGCAGTGAGATCGCGTTCGACGTCATAAACTCGTGGATGGTTTCGCATTCTGATCAGCACGAAGCACTTAAGCACTCCCGCGCGCGATTCGTATTTGGATGCGACGACGACCATGAACCCGAGCGTTGGGCTCATAACCTGCATTTGGTGAGCGCTAAACGACTGATGACAGACTTTCCGGCGTGGAAGAAGAGCGGGGCACTGTCTGCCATGATAACGCGGCGTTTACCGTTCCTGAAGGAATCCTTCCGTATGCTCCACTACCGGATAGACTGACATTGCTTATTTTGAGCGTCAGCAGATTATTCTTCCTCCACAAGCAGGAGCCAGTAATTTACCCGCCAGGGCACTATTTTCAAGCGCAGCAGGAAATAAACCGCATTCCGAAACTGGGTGAGGTAACAAGCCAGAACCCGTTGCCTTTTAGCGCGTCTTACCCCGGCTGCTCTTTTCTGCTCCTGGGGTTATAGCTTCGCAGACCCCGCATGGTATACAGCCCGGGTTGGAACCGCATACACGCATAGTTTACCCATCAAGTAATTTGTACTGTACAATTGAGGGTTCATATGCGATAACCACACCTTATCGCTCGTGTGCAAAGTCTATGGGACTCTGCGCAGTTATATGACTCATCCAAACCGCAAGGAGGTATCTATGGGTCAGCTTATTGGGATGATTATTGCGGGTGCTATTATTGGCGCCCTTGCCCGCCTGTTCATGAAGGGTCAGCAGAATATTTCTATTCTCTGGACCATCATCTTGGGCGCTGTTGGCGCGTTTGTCGGAGGCTGGGTAGCTGGTCTGCTTGGTGTTGCTGAAACCGCCGGTATCGACTGGATCCGCTGGATTCTTTCGATTATCGCCGCAATGGTCGCTATCTCCATCTATCTGAGCGTCACACACAAGAAGTAGCTTCTTCCACATTCTGCAAAAGCGGATCCTCGAACATTCTGTTTCGAGGATCCGCTTTTTATTGTGCGTTACGGGTGCTTTTTGTTAGAAACCGCCCTTATATGCACTCATATATCTTGGTGCCGTGGAGCTGCTTGGGCTTGAGGTTCGGAACCTCCTAATGTAGCAAGCAGGCGTCCGTTTTCAACACGTACCAGAGTTTCCAAGGCAGCACGCACTAGAGAAGAATGTTCTTCAATACCGGTGAGCATAGCCGCTTTAGCAACAATCTCTTCATCCAAAGTCACAGTTGTACGCATAATACCCTCCGCATCAGTAAACAGCACACCCTTGATGTAGATAATAATGCTGCCTATTGTGCATTACACCGGTGAGCTAGAGAACAGTAATAATCATGGTCTACCCCCCCCCCCGTCGGGGATGTCTTCATCATAAGCCAGTCTGAATAATACAGATTAAACCGCATTCCGCGCCCCGACAGGGCGCAAGATATAGCTTAGGGTGCGTATTCAAAATGTGGACGGCCGCGTGAAAGTACATGCTGAACCTATTTACGTGAGGCCTTATGTTCCTTGCCCATATAGATGCCGCCCTGCGCCAGCTCGGTGAGCATTTGTTCGAGGCGCTCGATACGCATCGCCGGTGTCTTGGCGCGGTTGATCCAACCAATATAGTCGTTGCGCTGATACGCTGGTCGAGCCTTATAGTCGGTGCGTAACCCCGCGTTTTTTAGGGCCGCCGCAATATCTTTCGGCATAGTGTGTTGCTCGCGCATAAAGCCTCCTGAGGTGGGTGTTTATCGTGTACCTGTACTCCACGCTACCTGTAGCACGGTGGCAGGTTCAAGATTTCAGGTAAGCGCGAACTATACCGGGCAGTATTTTCCGCGGGTCACAGTACTCCTGAGGGCGGTTCTTGCTAGCCTTCACCTCACAGACGCAGATAGGCGCGCATCCTGCGATGGTTGAGGATGCGCGCCTAACCGTTTCTTTCAAAGGGGTATCAGCGCTTTGCTGGCTGTACCGCTCCCTTAGGAGTTACAGCATTCGAACCATTGGGCATCACGGGGGTTTCAGGCGTTCCACTTGGGGTCTCATGAGACGCTTCACCGTTCATCCTGACCTCGTAGGTACCGTTAGGTTGCACCTGTGAGTTCTTATTGGAGCCGTTGGGCAGACCGTTTTCATTTGTAATCCAGGACCCATCGGCACCCACCCAATCGGTGTTTCCGGTGGCTGGATTGCTCCGATCCCACGACCCATCGGGATACACCCTCACGATCTCACCGTCGGGTTCGGTTGCAGTCCAGGATCCGTCTTCAGCAACCTGCACATACCCTTCAGAACCGGGATTTTGGTTCGCTGTCTTTCCGGGGGCGCCCTGTTGTTGGGTTCCGCCGCCAGCGACACCGCCGTTAGCTCCAGCACCCTGATCTGCCTGAGCACCGCCTCCATTAGCGCCGGTACCAGCACTGGTACCGCCGTCACCCTGCACTGCACCATTACCGGAATTCTGTTCCGTACCTGCGCCACTATTAGCGCCTGAACCGGAATTTCCAGATGTTCCACCACCGTTATTCACAGCGTTGGAGCTTCCTGTGGAGCTAGAAGCACGAGATGAACTTGATGAAGAAGAAGCCGAGGACGAACTTGAAGAATCATTCGCACTATCTGAGCCGCATGCACTCAAAGCTAAGATGCCAGCAACAGCCAGAGATACGCATGCGGTAGCCTTCTTGGTAGTCATGATTCGCATCCTTTCTCCTGATAAATATCAGCTGGTGTTTTAACCGTCGCACAGCTCACATGTATTGTCAGGAATTTTCCAGATTTTGCAAATATTTTTACCACAAAATGCATTACACCCGTGTATTACACATTATAGAAATTGAATTATCTTATATAACTAAACTAAATTTTATTTATGAATGAATCAACTAAAGATTATTAATATTTTGAAAAATCATAAATTTATACTGTCTCACATATTTCGCAAGACGGTGGCTTCCACCGGTATAGAATTTTTTGACGTTCACCCCAACCCGTAACTCCGACGACGTTAGCCCCAAATTTCAGCGGGTGTATACGCTGTGCACACAATAGGGTGCGCATCCTCAGGTATTGAGGATGCGCACCCGTTTCGCGCAAAGCACTTTGCGAAAGTATCTCTGCTGGTTATTACATGCCCGGCTTAGTGGGCTGTACCGGATTTACTGCCGGAACCGCCTTCGGGTCGGGGAGTTTTCCAGGAGACACCGGGACAGCGTTACTGGGTATCTCGGGGGAAAGCTGACCGTCATAGGTAACCCGGTAGGTTCCGTCAGCCTCTACCCGGGCTACCGTGTGCCCGTCGGCATAGTTCTTAGTCCAAGAACCATCCGCCGCAACGGTACTGGTACCGTCTTCCCCGGTGCTCTTCCAGCTGCCGTCACCGTAAACATGGTACGTTAAGCCGGTGGTATTCACGTAGTCCCAGGAGCCTTCACGGTGGATGATGTACTGCCCGGGGGTCAGATTATAGTGGCGTGCGCCGCTGTCAGCCTGACCATTGGCACCAGCCTGTGCGTTGCCAGCACCGTTCTGCTGCGCGCCGCTTTGCTGCTGTGCGGCGGCACCGTTATCGGCGGCGTTAGCGCCAGCGCCCTGATCTGCCTGGGCACCACCTTGGGCTTCAGCGCCCTGGTTCGCTTGTGCTCCGCCGTTGGTATCGTCGCCGGTTACACTGCCACTCTGTGCGCCAGTGCCGGAGTTTTGATCCGCCCCAGTGCCGCCTTCAGCACCAGAATTTGCTGCGCCGCCGTTAGCGCCTGAACCGGAGTTCGCGGAGTTTCCACCACCGTTGTTCACCGTGCCAGCTCCACCGGCGCTAGCCGTCTTGGAGGCTGTTGATGATGAAGACGATGGGGAAGAATTCGAAGCATCATTAGAGCTATTTGAACCACAGGCGCTCAAAGCCATAATGCCAGCAACAGCCAGGGATACATATACAGGTACCTTCGTGGTAGTCATAATTCACATCCTTTCTCCTGATAAATATCAGCTGGTATTTTAACCGTCGCATAAGCCCATGTGTATTGTCAGGAATTTTCCAGATTTTGCAAATATTTTTTATAACGGGGTGTAAATAAGTGGATATATTACATAATAAAGAATAGATATGTATTATAAAACTAAAATAACTCTTTCTCTAAACTTCTTACAATAAGAAATATTGAATGTTTTATCTATGAAATATATGTGCTTGAGTTAGGTCTATCTAGGTATTACCCCGGCTTCGCATCGCAGGAATTAGCGTAAGCCCTGGGGGTTGAGAGTTACTACCCGCATAAGAAGATGCTTGCATAACCTAAGACATGTAACATGTAGAGGATATTCGTTTACTCTGGAAGGAACCGAGCATGAAGCTTTCTGCCCGTAACCAGCTCGCTGGCACCATTGTTGAGATTACCGAAGGTGCCACCAACGGCATCGTGAAGATTGAGATCGCCCCCGGTCTGATTGTTTCTTCCTCGATTACCAACGCCGCTATTGAGGAGCTTGGGCTGCAGGTTGGCAAGCCCGCTACCGCTATTATCAAAGCATCCAACGTCATGGTTGGTGCTGACCACTAATCCCAGTCAATAAGACTTACACCCGGGCGGCTGCTTTTTGTGGCGCGCGAGGGTTAATAGGGCGGAGCCCCGCACTGTGACACTCACAGTGCGGGGCTCCGCTTTTATGTTTTTATCGCTTAGACGTTGAAGCGGAACTCCACCACGTCACCATCGTGCATGATGTAGTGCTATGACTCCTTCAGGACTATTTGCCTATACATATTTTCAAGCTCTTCTCTATATTCCTGAGCTTCTGTTCCACCATTAGACAAACGTGATGCTATATGGAGGGGCGAAACAATATGAATGAAACAGATAATCTGCCTAATGTGTTTCCTAAAATCTTCATCGCTCAGAACCGGGAACAAAGAGAAATTAAAGAACAACATCTGCGACGCAGAATGTGAATCCTGATGAATAAAAGTATAGGACATAAAAGAATCTAAAAATTCATATTCGGCACTTTCCTCATCATAATAATCACGAATTTTCTCAATAGCTTTCCTGTCCGAAACGCTGCTGACCCCCAGCTCGAAGCGCAGGAAGGCTTCCCACACACGGCGAACTTCGTTTGGCGCAGGCATTTCAACCCCCTCTTCACCTACAGCAATCCCATACATTTTACCTAATATATTTTTATATTTATCAATGCCATCAAATTTCACACTTTTAAGGGGAATATTTTCATCATTATTTGAGATTTCACAGCACTTTACCTTTTCGCCCCCCAATCTACCTACTGCAATCTTCGACAATTCAATAGCCGTTTCAGGATCATGAGTCATAATTATTAATTTTGATTTAGACTCACTTTTTGACATCAATTTCATCACATAATCCAAAAGTTGAATAACACCATATTTATTGCCAAAATCAAAACTTGAGAGCGGGTCATCAAGAATAATAATTCGGTTTCCTGTTAAAAATTCTTCAATGCTTCCATATTCTTCACCATCCATCATTTGAGCAAAGAAATAGCAGAGCGACAAAACGTTCTGTTCCCCCGTAGATAGGCTACTCGGGGCAACCTTCTCATTTCCCTTAAAAATTCTATATCCATCCTCTACACATTTAACAGATATTACATTTTCCCCAAAAACAATAGATGAAAAAGTGTTAATATTATCGCTAGCCTTTCGAGGGTTATTCACGGTTTGGGGCATTTGAAAACCCTTAAAAATATACCCACTAAGTCGTTCACCAAACTGCTGATATGTTTTTGAGATTTCAGCGAGTTGATTTTTCATCCTTTGTTGTTCCTCAGGAGAGAGCTTGTCCCATGCGTACTCCCACTCATCCTGATTACTTATATCATCCGCCATAAAATCTTCATGGGTATTTTCACTGATGCCGCCTACAGCAGATTCCTCAGATTCCTCCTCCGCAACAGAATCCTCAAAACTCTCTTTTTTATGAGATAATTCTGCACTCTGAGGCTTTTCAAAATTCTTATGAGCTTCATCAGAACCTTCACTTGTTCGATTTTCATTTATTTTAAAATTATTTATCATTTGCGCATTTCGCAGACCACCAGATAAAACTTCACTATGGTAATTAAAATTTATTTGATTTTTGAAGATTTGATTAACTACCTGTGACGTGGGCATTATTTGCTTTACTGCATTCCTGACTGGCCCCAGAATTCTATCAAAAAAATCATCAGGAAGAGCAAACCTTCCCATGGAAGAAACAGTTTCTTGCACGGAAGAAATAGTTTCTTGCCAAGATTTAAGTTTCCTGATTTCATAGATCAATTTAAGAGCTTCCTCATCACTCATTCGAAAATTTTCACCAATGAACCATTCATCAAAAACATAAACATTGTCACAGTTGCCGCCTAGAAGAACACCTTCCTTGTTATAGAATTCCACATTTTTTCCATCACTGAGCGCGCGAGCAATTGTTGATTTTCCCGAACCGTTTTTACCCAAAACAATAGCACATTGAGCATCTTCAAGAATTCGCCCCCTACCATTTACTCGGGTAAATAGTGGATATTCTTTCACGCCAGCATAGTCTGTATCAATCTTTATTTTTGATACTTTTGTTACATCAACCATTTGTTCCTCCTAGAACTAATAGATTTCCTACATTGAATAGATATAATAAAACCCCCTTGAGCATCAGTTCATCATAGATATAACTGTCTCAAGGAGATCTTATAACTTCACTGTTACTCAGATATTAATTTATTTAATTATTCTAAGCTTAGACGTTGAAGCGGAACTCCACCACGTCGCCGTCCTGCATGATGTAGTCTTTGCCTTCCATGCGGACTTTGCCGCGGGCTTTGGCCTCGTTCATGGAGCCTGCCGCATCCAGGTCATCGAAGGAAACAACCTCAGCCTTGATGAACCCGCGCTCGAAATCAGAGTGGATCACGCCCGCCGCCTGCGGTGCGGTGTCGCCCTTATAGATCGTCCAAGCGCGCGATTCCTTCGGGCCAGCCGTCAAATAAGTCTGCAGACCCAGGGTTGAGAAGCCCACGCGAGCCAACTTATCCAGCCCAGATTCGTCCTGACCGCTCATCTCCAGCATCTCGCGAGCCTCCTCCTCGGAAAGCTCTACCATGTCAGCCTCAAGTTTCGCGTCCAAGAAAACAGCCTCCGCCGGGGCCACCAGCTCACGCAGCTCGGCCTGCTTCTCCTCAGAAGCAAGCACACCATCATCCGCATTAAACACGTAGATGAAAGGCTTAGCGGTCAGCAGGTTCAGCTCCTTCAAATGCGCCATTTCAAGCTTCTCGGCAGCCGCACGTGAGAAAATCGTGTTCCCGTCCTCAAGAATCTGCTGCGCCTGCTTGTAAGTCTCTAGCTGGGTGGCGTCGCCCTTCTTAATCTTCACGGCCTTCTCAAGGCGCGGAATCGCATTCTCCAAGGTCTGCAAATCCGCCAGAATCAGCTCGGTATTAATGGTCTCCATGTCGGAGGCAGGATCAACCTTGCCGTCCACGTGAATGACGTCCGGGTCATCAAACGCACGCACCACCT
>ERZ772977.484-NODE-484-length-26572-cov-9.604706_pt1 | contig 26572 bp, 21 predicted proteins | sample MGYA00511131_ERZ772977 | MGnify/ENA primary metagenome ERZ772977 (study PRJEB29015, sample SAMEA2737935) | human oral metagenome | biome: human oral; feature: human-associated habitat; material: dental | place: China | collected 2151 ...
TCCCCTTCCTCGTTTTGACGAACAACTCGATCTTCACCCGCCGCGACCTCTCCGCGCGGCTGGCCTCGTCCGGCCTCGACGTTCCCGAGGAGAACATCTGGACTTCCGCCACCGCCACGGCCACCTTCCTCGCCACGCAGTCCGACTCGCGCCGCGCCTACGTGGTGGGCGAGGCGGGGCTCACCACCGCTCTGTACGAGCACGGCTTCGTCATGACCAACGACAATCCGGATTTCGTGGTTCTCGGCGAGACCCGCACATACAGCATCGAGGCCCTCACGCAGGCCATTCGCCTCATCGGCAAAGGCGCCCGCTTCATCGCCACCAACCCGGACGTCACGGGGCCGTCCGCGGACGGCCCCATCCCGGCCACAGGCGCCGTCGCCGCGATGATAACCGCGGCAACCGGCAAGACCCCGTATTACGTGGGCAAGCCGAACCCCGTCATGCTGCGCACGGGCCTCAACCGCATCGACGCCCACTCGGAGCAGACCGCGCTGGTCGGCGATCGCATGGACACCGACATCCTTGCCGGCATGGAAGCGGGACTCCAGACCCACCTCGTCTTGACCGGGTCCACAACCCGCGAGAACATCCCCGAATTCGCCTTCCGTCCGCAATTCATCCACACGAGCATCGCCAACGTCGTCGAGTACGTGGAGAACGCGCCGGCACGGCGCGGGTGAGCCTTCGATGGGAGAGCTTCTTCCAGCGCTGTCAAGCGTCGTAGACTCGGGGGCGGTCGACGCCGGGGTCGGCCGCCCGCGCGATCCCGGCATTGAGGAGCGCGCCCTGGTCGCCGCGCTCGAGGTTTACATGGAAGTGGGCTGGTCCGGTTTCACGCTCGGGAAGGTTGCCAAGCAGGCCCACATGGGCAAATCGGCGCTCTACCTTCGCTGGCCCACCAAAGAGGCGATGCTGGCCGACGCTTTCACGGCGTCGGACGTCTTCTTCGAATACCGTGACTACGAAAGGCCCGACGTCCCGTTTCTCGAGTACGTCCAGATGCTCGTCGAGGACAGGCTCACGCGCTACTACACGCCCACGGGGCTCGCAGTGATCCGCCTGATCCTCGAAAATCACACGGACAACGAGGAGCTTGGCACGATATGGCAGAACTCGGTGGGCAAGTCCGTGATCCACACGAGGAACATCATCCGCGACGCCATGCGAACCGGCGATTTGCGGCCGGAAACGCAGCGTGTGCAGCTCGGCGACGCCCTCGAGGGGGGGATGGCCATGCACGTCATGGCGACGCCGCACCACCTGCTGTCCGTCGGGCGAAAGAAGGTCCGGAGGTTCGCCAACGAGCTGGTGGCGGGCGTCATGGGGCCGTGGGTCACCGAGCAGTCCCTCGTGGATCTGCGTGAAAACGGGTCGGAGCGATCCCACGTCCTTTTGCCGCTCATCGCCCAGGTGAAGGGCGACGACGCGTGGGAGGACGACGCGCAGGGCATCGACGACGCCGAAGAAGCGCCCCAAAGCGTCGGCGCGGAGGCTCCGGGCGCGGACAGCAGCGCCGCGAATGCCGATGGCGAGTCTTAAAGCTGCGGGCGGCATGGCCGGAAACCCGGCAAAGCTTCCTAAGGCCGATACGGATCTAATGGTCGACGCGGAAGTGACCGACCCCGGCGAGCCTCCTCGCGGAGGCGCCGCCCAAAGGAGGCGACGTTCGCCGAAGGAAGATACGGGTTAGAAGCCGCGATAACTCTGAAGGAAAAGTGTGGAAGTGCAGGGATAAACCGGCTAAGATTGAACTCGTTCTCGGGCGCGTTCGTATACGCGAAGGCGGAGCATGGTTCGGACTTCGTCGTAGATCGTGGTCGAAGTTCGTTCTGCGGTTTCAACGGATACCACCAGCGCATATCTGATTGAGTTGCCTTGAAGCCGCTGAGCGTCGCTCATGCACTCGATATGAATCGGGAAGACGTCGCCGTCGGCAAACGACATTGAACGTGAACCGTCTACTATTTCGTGCTGTAGGCTACCTCTCCGTACCGCATGGTGTTCGGGTTCGATCCGCTCGCCACCGGCAAGCTTGGCGTCGGGAGTTGTGAAATAGACCTTCGCGCCGCGGTAACGGCTAAGGTGGCCGATTGTTTGGGCTCCGTAGGCGAGAGTGATCGTGAAGCGGCGCCATTCAACTTTTGAACGAAGTGAGGACGGCAACGGAAGCTCGTATGTGTGACGTTGGTCTTGAGTTATCAGTCCGCCCGCGACCAACACCGCTCTGTTGTTGGCGGCGGTGCCTGCCTTATTGGGATCGAGACGCCCATACCCAAGCAGAGTAGTAAGTTGACGGCGAGTGTCCTTGCCGGAAAGCCCAAGGTCCTTTTTCAGGTGCGAGTGCCAGCTTCCCCAACTGCTGGCATGGACGAGGAGAGCTCGAACGAGGAGTGGGTGGAACTGGGGATCTGGCAGCCGCAGCTCCTCGTTGTTCTGTGCTCCTGCTTCTAAGACGTCGAAGAGCCGACTCGCCTCTCGCGTCACTAGAGCGGTGGCGTTGCTGGTGCCGAAGGTGAACACCGTCTTGTTCGTGGCTCCTGTGGAGCTAGGAGCCGCTACTTGGACTCCAGGTCCGGTTGCCAACGTAGGTGCGAGTTCTAAAGCGACTTCTTTCTGCCCAGGTGCAATCACAGGACGTACGTAAAGGGATCGACCGCCAGTGTGGTGAAGGTCCGGTTTTACAGATCGATCGACGCCGGGCCCTCGTGCTCCATAGTGTGAAGGAGCGTCCGGGAGATTGATATCCCAGACGGCATCGTTTGGTTCTATGACGCCAGAATTGTCACTGTGGGCGGCACCGACGGTCAGCACGTTCATGGCGTCGCCTGGTGGAAGGATTCCCTTCAGCAGAGACTTGTCGAAAGACGCCTGGGTTGCGGCGGTCCGTGCGGACTTTATGCTCTCGGCGGCCGCAGCGGGAATTGTAAGTGGCTCAGGGTGGTTTCCAGCGCTCACGATGAAAAGCAAATTGTAGTGAACGGCGAGCCAATCCAGGAGGCGGCCAATTGGACTCATCCTCCGAGTAAGGGCGCGGTTCGGCACCCCGATCGATAGGTTGACCACGCGGACGCTGGGCGCCGCTGGTTCGTGGCCGCCATCGCCTTCCACTATTCGCCTGATTGCTCTGTGAAGGAGGTCTGGGAAAAGCCGATTGGGGACGACCTGTTCGCCTTCGACCATCTCGCGAGGCTGCATGATTGGCCGCACGTAAAGGGGTCTGTCGAGTGGGGCGCCGGGCTTGTTGAGGTCTCCGTGAATGATGAGTGACGCCATTGCGGTGCCGTGCTGGCGCTGCCTCAAAGGATAGTCATCGCCCAAGCCGTCAGGATCGTCGATGGACAGGCGGCCTCGTAGCGCGTCGTGGTTCTGGAACGGCAATCCGTCAAGAAGAGCTACTCGCGGCTGCCCTTGAACTCTGTCGCTTAAATCGAGAGTCGCATCTGTTGCCGGGTCTTCTGCGTACGGCGCAACGTTCATTGGCGTGAATGGGCTGACGAACATGATCTCGTCGGCAGCAAGCAAACGGATGGATTCGGTGCCTTTTGTCATCACTGATTCGACTTGCTGTACGGGTAACTCCGCCAACAAAGCATGATAGCCGATTTCCTCGATTTGAGCGCTGTCAAGGACAGACCCACCGGAGTCCGTCACGAGGCTCTTGACGGCTTCTTCGGCTTTGGCGCGCTTATGTTTGTCGCGGCGATGCCACAGCTCTACCTCGACTAGGACGGTACCGACAGATTGCCCGATCAGGTTCAGTGTTTCCTGCCAGTGTTCGAGAAGCCCGGTTTCGCGGATGCGGTCCTCGGGGCCCCATCGCCGGATTGCAGTGAGCTGCTCAAAGGCGTACTTGAACTTGTTGAGGCCCTGTTCGAGTTTTGCTTTAGGATCCGCTTTCCACAGGGCAAATAGTTTGAGCAGCTCGTCGATTGCTCTGGCGTTCGACATGACCAAGTACAAGGAGTGCTCAACAGGTTTGTCGGTTCGGCCAGCATTTGGGTCGATCATGTGAAAATCGTCGTCGGGATCGGTCTGATCTCCCGCGAGTTCGGAGAGAAACTCGAGGCCGTCCACTTTGTCGACCGCGTTGCAGAAGTCTCTGACGCTGCCTGCAAGATCGAATACGACGACCAGTGCGGGATCGACCTCCTCGGGCAGCCCTTCTCCGAGTTGTGCTCGCTTGGCTTCGAAGGCGTCTGTCAGTCTTCGGAACTGCGGCGTCAGCCGCTCTTCTTGACGAATGACGCCCGGTTTTGAAAGTTCGGGTGGTTTGGATGGTGATCGTTTTGGGCGATCTTGTACTTTTGCTGGCCCGAATGCTAGAAGAGGCTTCGAGTTCCCGGTCATTATCGAACCTGGCCGCGACGGTTTTCCAGGCGCTCGCGCGCAATGCGGCGCATGTCACCGCCGGGAAGCTCAAGCACGAGCCGCCGACGAACGTCCAAGGCGAATTCTTCAAGCTCTGCAAAGCTTGCGCCAGCCAGTTTGTCCGCCAGGGTTCGAGGCGCGAATCCGAGTTCGCCTCCCAGGCGAACGGAGAGCCTTTCGAAGAACTTTGTGGCCTGATCGCGGGTGGGGGCTCCGAGCTCGGCGCGGATTTGGAAGCGCCTCCACGCAGCTCGATCCAGCAGCTCGCTGTGGTTGGTGGCCCCGATGAAGATGACATGCGCGGGGAGGCGGTCGACCTGCAACAAGAGGGTGGAGACCACCCTCTTGATCTCTCCCGTCTCATGTTCATCCGACCGTTCCTTGGCGATGGTGTCCAGCTCGTCGAAGAACAGAACGCAGCGGCGAGTGCGAGCAAATTCGAAGGCGCTGTCGAGCCAGGCGGCCGTTTCCCCAAGGAAACTCGACATCACTCCCTCGTACCGGATGACGTGGAAGGGGAGCATGAGCTCCGAGGCTATCGCCTCGGCAACGCTGGTCTTCCCGTTGCCGGGAGGCCCTGACAGAAGCGACCGGTCGCGAGGCTCGATGCGGTGGCTGCGCAGCAGATCGGGGCGTTGCTGTTCCTCGACTTTGAAGCGCTCGCGATCGCCTCGCCCTTCGGCTTCCACGAGATCCAGAAGCAGGTCAGCCCGTGCCACGGTCCTGTCTCCTTCAGTCGCGCCGATTGATGTTATAAGTCTGCCGTTAAGCGGCAAAACCCGCCGCGTGCCTTTTCCAATATGCGCCTATTTCGACGGCTGGTTTGGGAACTCCTCGGGGTTGAGCCTGAAGGAGGGGTTGGGCTCGTAGCAGAAGTAGGCGACGGGGTGCGAGCTGAATCGCTCCTCGTTGACAGTGGAGGGTTCGGTGACGTCTTCCAGGGTGAACTTGCCTGTCACATCGTCGGTGACTGAGTCGCCGATATACAGCGTTGTTGAGCGAATGCCTCCCCTCTGGCCTTCCCGCACGCTTCCGGTTAAGATGGCTCTCTTCTTTCCGCCCGTCACCCTGGCCCCGCCGACGGTGTACGTGCGGATATCTTCGTCGACGCCAAGACGAAGAACGGTGTTCTCTTGGATCGTGATCGAATATCCGTAGCAGGGCTCCAGATAGGGGTCCCACAGGGAGGCGTCAAGGGCGCACGCCCCCGCTGACATGGCCAGCGCCGCCCCGGCCGCCCAGGCAGCCGGTCTTCCAATGGGTCGCGCGCACGTCACGGAATCTCCCCGATCGTCGCGCTGTTGCAGTACGTTTCGAATTGCTTCCAGGACATCTTGAACTCCGCCCCGGCGTGTCCGCCGCTTGCTAGATCGTTGTGCCCCCACGGGTTGCGCAGCGTCACGCCGCTCGCGTCGGCGCGCGTGAGAGAGTAGACGTGCCCGGGCGACATCTTCATGTCCTGCTTCTTGCCGTCGATCTCGACGACGGTGTGACCCTCGCCCTTGCCGTTGTAACCGGGCATCCCCTTGTCCGTGTTGGCGACGACGGCCTTGGTTTTGGCGGCCTCGATGATTTGCTGGCGCTTGTGGTCGTCATAATGGAACTCGCCGCGAGGCCCTTTCTGCGGGTGGACGTCGTGGGCGCTTCCGCCGGTGATATGGCGAAAACCCTTCGGGGCCACGCCGCCGTCGATGCCCGGCTGTTTGCCGACGGAGCTGCGGGTGCCGCCGGGATGGACCTGGCCGTAAGCCGCCTCGAAAAGCGAAGCCACGCTGGGCTTGGAGCCGTCGCCGACGGCGCCGTGCTCGTAGACGTCAGCGACGAAGACCGTCTGCGAGCGCGAGGTTTTGGGGTGGAGCGGGTTGTCGTAGACCGTCACGAGATAGCCGTCCTGCTTCCCTGATTCGTCGTAATGCGCCCGAATGCATGAGCGTACGTGTCTCCGCCCCTTCTCCGTGGACATCAGGGCCCCCAGCGCGGCCAGGTAGTAGCAGTCGCCGATCTTGCCTTGTCCGACAGTGCTCGGGTCGAGGCGGTCGAGCTGGCCGTTGATCCTCGCGATGTCGGCGTCGCTGAGTTTGTGCTGGTGTCCGTGGTTGTTTCCGTGCTTGTCGTAGTTCAACGCTTCAATGTGCAGATAGTTCCGCAGCTCAGCGGCGCATACGCGCATATCGGCTTCGGTTTCTTCGACAAGCGTCGTGAAGCTGTTCCGGACTTCCTCCGCCGCGGAGAGCAACGAATTGTAAACTTGCCCCTTCTGGCTGATCGGGGCCTGTTCGAGCTGACGGTCGTAGTTTTCCAGAGTGGCTTTGTACTCGGCGGCTGTGCTTTGGCGCGCTCTGAGGCTCCACGCATAGCCGTCGAGGGTTTCGGCTGCCTTGTACAGACCGTCGGTCAGGTTCATGAAATCGTCGGCTGCCGCGTCCTTCGACTTTATGTACTCGTCGGCGGAAGTGCCGCGCCAAGACGGAGCGAGCCCGTCGGACTGCCGCACAGCGACGAACACCGCCTCGCCAGCCTTCGCTTTCTCTCGCAAAACCGTGGCGAAAGCAAAGATGCCATCGGGGCTTCCCGGGATATCTCGGGCGAACAGCGTGAATACCGGCACGTGCATCGTCGGTCATCCGTTCTCTTGATAGGCGTCGCCGTCCCAGCCGAATTTGCTGCTCCACAGAAGCGGCTCCAGAGAGAAGACGACGTCGGAGAAACTTCTGCTTGTCTTGATTATGCTTTGGGCGATTTGGGCGTCGGTCTGCCCGATGTGCCGAGCCGTGAACTCGACGCCGTCGATCACCTTGTCGAACCACTCTTGCCCGCCTTGCACGCGTTTGGCCGCGTTCGAAACGAACTCTCCGCACGCTTGGGACAGCTCGACGAATCCCGCGGAATCCGAGTTCAGGCTCTGTTTGACCGCCGCGTCTTCGAGGGTGGCGGAGCTCGCCTGCAGTCTGGAGGCGAGTTGACGCAGCTCGTCGTTTTTCGCGCTCAGTATTCCGGTCATCGTTCTCCTCTCGTATAGTGTAATCCTATAAATATTATGTTCACTATACAAGGGTGTTCGAAATGTGAAACGCGGAAGTCGGAAAAGTCGGTTTGTGAGGCGGAAGGCGACGGTGCGAGGCCGCCGACTGAAGCGGCGGCGACGCGGCGTCACCGTCGAAGAGTTTTCGCCTCTGCCCGTGCCAGAGCTGCCCGCTCGCCGTGCCAGAGCGGCCAGCTCGCGCAGATCGCCCGTGTCGGCGCCGTCGGCGCTCTCACCTCTGCGCGTACCAGCGCGGCCCCGGGTCGTGATGGCGCGCGGCGATGCGGGCCAACGCGCCGCGATCCGGTTTGCCCGTCGAGCCCAGGGGGATGGCGTCGAGCTCCGCCATCGTGCGCGGCACCTTGTATTTCGCCAGCCGGGTCGCGGCGAAGGCGCGCACTTCGTCGAGGTCCAGATCGGCGCCGTCGTCGGCGACGACGAAGGCCGCCGGCAGCTCGCCCCAGCGATTGTCCGGCATGCCCACCACAACTGCCTCGGCGACGGCGGGGTGGTTGCGCAGCACCGTCTCGATCTCGGCGGGATAGATGTTCTCCCCGCCGGAGATGATGAGATCCTTGGCACGCCCCTCGATGGTGTAAAAGCCTTCGGCGTCCACGGAGACGAGGTCTCCCGTGTGGAACCATCCGTCGCCTGCGAAACCGCAGCCCTCGCCTTCCGGTTTTCCCCAGTATCCGGGGGAGACGGACGGTCCGGACACCCACAGTTCGCCGACCTCGCCGACCGAAGCCTCGGATCCGTCCTCGCGCGCCACTCGCATCTTCATCCCGGGTGCGGCCTTGCCCACCTGGGCGCAATGCCTGGCCATGTCCTTCGGCGGCGTGAGCGTGCCGCCGCCCGCGGTTTCGGTCATGCCCCACGAGTTCGCCAAAGGCACGCCTCGCGCGGTGAAAACGTCGCACAGGTCCTTGGGGCAGCAGGCGCCGCCGACGATCGCCGTTTTCAGGCTCGAAAGGTCGCGCGAGCCGAAGTCCGGATGCCGGGCCATGGCGTCGTACATCGTCGGGACGCCAAAGGTGCGGGTCACCCGATAGCGTTCGATCTTGGCCAGAGCGTCGCCGACGTCCCATTTGCGCTGAACCACCACGAGGCCGCCGGCCAGAAGCGTGGCGAAGGTGAAGGTGTTGAGGCCCCCGACGTGCCCGAAGGACGCGATCGCAAGGGCGACGTCGTCCGGCCCCGTGCCGAGCACCTCGGAGAAAGCCGCCCACGAGGCGAAGACGTTGCCGTAGGTGAGCTTGACGCCCTTGGCCTTGCCTGTCGAGCCGGACGTGTAGAGCAGAAGCGCGAGGGCGTCGGCCCGGATCGGGACGGCGTCGGGGACCATGCCCTCGCCTGCGCGGTAGAGCTCCGAGAGCCTCTGCCAGATGAAGTGGAGAGAATCGTCCTCCGGGGGCTCGATCGAGGGGTCGATGTCGTCGACGATCCAGAGGACCTCGGGCGAAAGGTCGAGCTCTTCGTCGAACTGCCTGGCGAAACGCGGCCCGCACAGCACGGCGGCGCACCCGGCGTCGTCGATGATCGCCTGGCACTCGACCGAGGACAGGCGGAAATTGAGGGGGAGCAGCACGGCGCCGATTCTGCTGGCCGCCAGCAAGGCGATCATGTGGATCGGGGCGTTTCGCCGGATGATGGCGATCCTGTCGCCCTGCCCGACGCCGTAGGCGGCGAGCCCGGCCGCCAGCGCGTCCGCCGCCTCGAGGATCTGCGCCCGGGTGTAGCTGAAGGAGTCGACCACGATGCACGTCTTCGACGGCTCGGAGCGGGCGAGGGCGTCGAACTGCAGGATCGGCGAGACAAGCTCGCCTGGGCCCGACTCTCGCCCTGTGCCGTTCACTTGTGACTCGAAGGGGTAGAGGCCTGAGGGGCCGTCGAATTCGCGGCCGTGCGCTCTGCGGCCGCATCGATGTGCGCCTTGAGCCCGCCCCACTTCTCACGGAAAATGCCCGGGTCCATGTCCCTCAGGTCGTCCGCGATCGCCGGCTCGAACTCCATTTGGTCGAGGATGTCGCGCTGCAAGTCCGCCCACGGCGCCTTCTCGATGAGCGTCAGGCGGCCCTCGCGCAGCTCGAAGACCGCGCGCTCGGTCACGTAAACGACCGACTGGCCTGTGAGCGATGCCTGTTCGCCGGAGAAGGTGATCTGCTCGACGTCGCGGACGAACTTGCGCACCTTTCCCTCGGCCGCGATCCTGCAGCCGCCGTCTGCGAATTGGACGTCGAGGCCTCCCGCCGTGAAGGAGCCGGCGAACACCACGTGTTTGGCCGTGGCCGTGATGTTGATGAAGCCGCCGCAGCCCGCCACGCGGCCGTTGAATTTCGAGACGTTGACGTCCCCGCGGGCGTCCGTCTGCGCCGTGCCCAGGACCGTCAGGTCGAGGCCGCCGCCGTCGTAATAGTCGAACTGCTCGTGCATGCCGACCTGGGCGAGCACGTTGTAGGCGTGGCCGAAGTTCTTGTCGTCTGCGGGGGTTCCGCCGACGGCGCCGGCCTCGGTGGTCAGCAGCGCGTAGTCGGAGACGCCTTCCTCGGCGAGCACGATCCCGACGTCGGCCGGCACCCCCACCCCGAGGTTCATGGTCTGGCCCGGCCGGATCTCCATGGCGGCGCGGCGCGCCATGACCTTGCGAATGGTCAGCGGCAGAGGCGCGACATTCGATGCGGGGACTTTGATTTGCCCCGAGAAGGCGGGATTGTACTGGGTGTACTCGGTCTGCATGTGGTTCTCCGGCTCGGAGACCACGATGTAGTCGACGAGGTTCCCGGGGACGCGCACGAGGTTCGGGTCGAGAGTGCCCGTCGCGACCACCGCCTTCGCCTGGGCGATGACGATCCCGCCCGAATTGTGTACGGCCTGTGCGATGGGGAGGATCTCCATCTTCAGGCCCTCGTGCTCCATCGTCAGGTTGCCCATCTCGTCGGCGTACGTGCCGCGGATGAGCCCGACGTCGATCGGGAACCCTCGGTAGTACAGGTACTCTTCGCCGTCCAGCTCGATGAGCGAGACGAGGTCCTCCGTGGTGACGTCGTTGACCTTGGCGCCCTCGATGCGAGGATCGACGAAGGTGCCCAGCCCCACCTTGGTGACGACGCCGGGCCGATGCGCGGCGATCTCGCGGTAGAGGGCCGTCATGACGCCCTGCGGCAGGTTGTAGCATTCGAGCTTGTTGTCGGCGGCGAGCTGGCCCAACGCGGGGGAGGCGGACATGATTCCGCCGATCCACCGCTTGACCAGCCCCTCGTAGGAGAGCTTGCCCAGGCCTTCGCGCTTGCCGCGCGCGCCGACGGCGGAGGAGTTGACGATCGTCAGGCCGCGGGGGCCCTGCCCGGCCAGCCACCGCTCCTCGAGGGCGGCGATGACTTCCTGGTTGACGCAGGCCAAACCGAAGCCGGAGAACGCGACCGTGTCGCCGTCCTTGATGAGCGCGGCAGCCTGCGCCGCGCTGATTGCCTTGGTCATCGTCGCTCCTTTGGTCGTTCGGCGTTGAGCGCGCAGCGGCCCGGATCCGCGTGGAGATTGCGTGATCCGCGGTGCGGCGGGCATTTTCTGCCCGTGCGAGAGAACACTATCGAGCATACTCCCGCAAATCGGACTACTTTGGTCCTATATCCTCGGTCCGCGAGATTCTTAGGCTTGTCATGTGAAACGCGGCACGCGCTCGCGAGTTTTCCGACGTCGCCGAAACTCGGTGCGCCGCGGAGCCCGAACGAATGCGTCGCCGCGGAGCTCCAAACAGAGAAAGGTTCAATGAAGAATGGACTTCAGCCTCAGCGAAGAACAGCAGCTTCTGCTGGAAAGCCTTGACGAAATCCTCGACCAGTACGCGTCCCCGGCGTACGTGGCCGAGACGGATCGCGAGCATCGCCAGCCCGTCGAGTTCAAGCGGGCCATGCAGGAGGCGGGCTTCCTCTCCCTCGGAATTCCCGAGGAATACGGCGGCACGCCGGTGGACATGGTGACAATGTGCCTCATCGGGGAAAGGGTGGCCTCACGCGGCCTCAACCTCGGATACGCCACTGAGATCCTCCAGGTCCTCGACATCCTCGAGTTCGGCTCGCCCGAGCAGCGCGAGTCGGTCCTGGGCATTTTGCAGGACGGCGGCGTCCCCTTCGCCCTCGCCTTCACCGAGCCGCAGGCGGGATCGGATTCCTCGGCCATGAAGACGACCGCCGAGCATCGGGACGGAAAGGTGCGCTTCAACGGAACGAAGACCCTCATCACGAACGCCGTCGATACGAAGTACCTCCTGACCATGGCCGTCAACCCCGACGCCGAGGATCCGCGCCGCGCCATCTCGATGTACCTCGTTCCCACCGACGCCCCCGGCATCGAGATCTCCCCGATCTCCAAGATGTGCTGGCACACCGCGGACTCGTCGGAGATCTACTACAACGACGTCGAGGTCGACGAATCCTGCCTCGTAGGCGTCAAAGGCGAGGGCTTCAAGCAGCTCATGAAGAACTTCGAGCTGGAGCGGATCATGACGGCCACCCAGTCCCTCGGCCTGGCCGAGGCGGCCTTCAAGGACGCCGCGGAGTACGCAGCGACCCGCGTGCAATTCGGCAAGCCGATCGGCTCGTTCCAGCTGGTGCAGGAGAAGCTGACGGACATGGCCATCAAGATCGAGAACATGAAGAACTTCATCTACCACTCGGCCTCGATGGTGGACAACGGCACGCTCGACCGCAAGCAGGCCGCCATGTGCAAGCGCTACTGCTCGATGGCCGCCTTCGAGGTGTGCGACGACGCCCTCCAGATCCACGGCGGCATCGGCGTGACCGAGGGCGTGCGGATCGAGCGGCTGTGGCGCGACGCCCGCGGGCACCGCTTCGGGGGCGGCACCGACGAGATCATGGTGCACGTCGTCGGCCGCCAGATCGTCAAGGAGCACACGAAGTAGGGCCATGTCAGCCGTCGTTTCGGCCGAGGAGGCCGCGCATCCGGCCTCCGGCGCAGCCGGAGGGGCGGCCCTTGCGAACGAGGGCAAGGCAAAGAAATTAGTCAAGGACGTCGAGCAGGCGAGCTTTTGGGGGTCGGCCGCCTCGAAATTTGGCCGGCGCGTCCTCCGCGTCACCGAACGCGCGGTCTTCGCGCTCGACGGCGAGCGCCTGACCCAGCGCGAGGTCGCGCCGGGCGTCGGTCTGCGGCGGGAGGCCCTTGACCAGATAGAATTCACGCCGGAGATCGACGACGATCTCAAAGAGACGGATCCGGGGGCTTTGCCGAAACCCGGGGCGGGCTTGCGAGCGTGATGGATGAGAAAGCCGCATGACGGCGGCTTCCACTTGAAAGGTTATTCAATGTCAGAAAAAGTTCGATACAACCGGTGGTTGATTCTGGCGGCGTCGTGCCTGCTGGTTTTCGCCACCGGGTGCACCTACATATTCTCGGTGCTTAAAACGGCGCTGGAAAAGGAATTCGGCTCGGACGACGCCGTCATGGCCTATTCCGTACTCAACGCCATCTCGCCGATTCCGATGATCCTCGGAGGCTACTTCGTGGACCGCGGCAAGACCCAGCTCGTCGCGCTGGCCGGAGGCACCCTGTGGGGGCTGGGATGGCTGCTCGGCGGACTGTCCGGCTCGGGCTCCATGTTCATCCTCTGCTTCGGCGTGATCGGCGGCCTCGGCCAGGGATTCGCCTACACCGCCGCCCTCAACAACACGATGCGCTTCTTCCCGGATCGCCGCGGAATGGCCGCGGGCCTCATAACCGGCGCCAACGGCGGCGCCGCGATCGTCATGGCGCCCCTGGCCCGCTGGATTCTCGACGACCGGGGGATCGTCACCACGATGGGCGCCTTCGGCGTCGCCTTCCTCGCGGTCGCCGTCCTCGTCGCCCTCACGCTGCGCCAGGCTCCCGCGAACTACGCGCCCGAGGGCTGGACTCCTCCGGCCCCGGCGTCCGGAGGCCCGGCGGCCGAGGCGAAGAACTTCAACTGGCGGCAGATGTGCATGACTCCCATGTTCTGGCTCATCTTCGTCATCTTCGTCTGCGGCGCCTTCTCCGGCCTGCTCATCGTCGCCAACGCCTCCCCGCTCGCGCAGGGGATGTTCGGCTATTCGAAGTCCGAGGCGGCCTTCATCGTCTCCGTCTACGCCTTCGCCTCCCTGGCGGGCCGGATCTGCTTTGGAACCGTCTCCGACAAGATCGGCCGGGTGCGCACCGTGCAGATTATCTTCATCCTCGCAGCCCTCGGCCTGATCTCGCTGATCGTCGGCAAGGGCGACCACAACGTGCTGCCCCTCGTTCTCGGCATCTTCGCCGTCGGCATGGGGTACGGCGGCATCATGGGCACCATGCCTGCCCTCGTCATGAGCCAGTTCGGCCCGAAGAACCAGGGGATCAACTACGGAGTTGCCTTCAGCGCCTTCGCGGTCTCCGCAATCTTCGCACCCAATCTGGGGGCCAAGATCGGCAAGAGCAACGGCGGCGACTACTCGCAGGCGCTCGTCATCGCCATCGTCGCGGCGGCGGTCGGCCTGTGCGCGGCCATCGCCTACCAGGTTGTGGCTGCAAGGCTCGAACGCCGAGCCGCGGCGCAGCAATAACCGCGGCGCCAGTGCCGCAGCGCAGCGGGAAGCGCCGCAGGATCCGCCGTTCGGCCGCGCCCCGCCGGGGAAGTCGCGGCCGAACGGCGGGTTTCGTCTTGGGTTGAGGCGATCGGCGCAGACCGACTCGGGGCCCGAACCGCGCCGAGGGCCGCTTCACCGCTTTCACCCGCTGCGGGCTGAAGTCGGCCCTCGGCGTATCCGCAAAGTCACCGTGTGCCCGAGCGCACGGGGGCGACTTCTCGTTCGGTTTGCCAGTCCGCGTTTCGCAGGGGCGTGTAACGGCCGCTTTCTCGGACGACGCCGTTGGCCGCGCCCCACTGCCAGATCTGCTCGCATTGGGCCGCGGCCTTCGCCTCGCGTCTGCCGAATCCGCCCCGCGCCAAACCGGTGCCGAGCAGGGGAACGGCCTTTCCTTTGCGGTCTGCCAGGAACGCCCTGTCGCCGAGTGTGAACAGGCTGGAACGCGAGTCGGGCCACGCGTGCGGCCTTCCGTCGACGCGGATGGCCTCGCGGTCGACGACGGTTCGGCGAGGGCGCCGGACTTCCGCGATCAACGGGCTGACGAGGACGGCGATCCCCAGGAGGAGCACGCCCGCGGACAAGGCGGCCTTGACCGTCGCGCTGCCCAGAGTCAGCCAAAGGCCGAGCGCCCCGACGCTGATCAGCGCTGCGGCGACCCACGTGACGGACGCGCCGTCGTCGCGGGCCGCCTCGATTGCCCGCCGGAAGTCCGGGCCCCCGAAAACCAGCCGGTCCGCTCGGCCGCCCGCGCGATTGTCCGCTCTGCCTCGGCGCCCGCCCGCGCGGCCTTGGCGGTTTGCCGGGCGCTCATGGAAATTGTGCACGCTGCCCTCGCCGTTCGCGCGGTGCGCGCTGTCACGATGCATGCCTTGGCCCGCTCGCGCGCGTATGAGCGCGGGGTCGGCTTTGGCGCTGTTCCTATTGGGAATCCACCCGTGCCTGGAGGCGACAGACCATATTCCCTCCAGGGCGAGCCTGGCCTGGATCTTCGGATTGTCGGTGTCCGCGAGCCTTTTCGCGGCGCCGCCGGTTCGCGTCTTTGCGCTGTCCGCCCGCGTCTGTGCGCTGTCGGCTTGCCGTGCCGCGCCGTCCCCTCGCGTCCTTGCGTTGCCTGCTGGTCGCTTCGCGCCGCCGGTCTGCCTTGTCGCCGCTTCGGCTCGCCCCGCCTTTTCGTGCGGCGAGCCTTTCTCGGTGTCGAATCTGCCGCCGGGCAGCCTGACGACGTCGTCGGACGTCCCTTTGACGAGGACAAGCTGGTACCCGTGGCTGCTCGCGCCCGACGTCCTTTTCGCAACGTGTTCGAGCATGCCGAAACCCGAACGCGTCGCGGGCCACGGAAGCCTCTCCTTGCGCACGAGGGTCCGCACCTCGATTCCGCTTCGACTCAGAACCGTCCGGTGGCGCAGGGCGTTCAAGCTCCACAGATATGCGACGGGGTTGAAGACGTACAGAGCCAAAAACAGGTACGGAAGGATGAGGAACGTCCTGTCGGCCGCCGCCGACGCCGCCGCTTTCACCGCGTCTGCGGCCGCCGGGAAGAAGAGCGCGAGGAGGAGGAAAGTGTCGACGGCCACGGTGGCTGCGGCGTAGACTCTCACGCCGGGGGATCGGCGCAAAACGATCCGGCATTCGCCGGACTCCGCCCGCTTCACTTGCGCTTTGCGCGCCAGAAACCCTTCTGTCTCCCGCGCGTCGACGTCGGGCACGCCCCACGCATTTCCCGGTATGTCGCCCGGGCCCGTTCCCGCCCCGAGGGAGTAGACGCGTCGATTCGCGCGCTCTTCCGAATGCTCTGTGCTCCCTCGCGGACGGTCCATGCTCTTCTCCGAATCGCCTCGTGCGGGCCTCGTCGCGGCTGCCAGCCGCACCGGGCGTATGCGGTCCCGGACCCGCACGCGCCGGGACCGCACGCTCAGTCACTTTAGACCGGAGCTCGCGGGATGTGCGCATTCTGAGGCGGGGACGGGAACCTCTAACCCCAATCCCCGCGCCCCGCGGGGACGCGTCCGACTTGAACTCGCACGCCGCAGTGACTCGCCGCGTCCCCCGCAGGGGACGCGGCGCCGTATCCCCGCCTCGCGGGCGGAGGGATCGCGATAGACCAGTCCCCGCGGAGGCCCGGTTTCACGCCATCGGCGCGGACGCCGCGTCGAGGATCGCCGCCTGCTCGGCGGTCAGCGTCAGGTCGAGGGCGGCCAGGAGATCGGGCAGCTGGCCGACTGTCCGGGCAGAGGCCACCGGCGAATCCACGCCCTTGGCGTGCTGCCACGCCAAGGCGACGCTCGCCGGGCTCGCGCCGAGCTGGGCCGCGACGTCGTCCAGAGCCGCGAGCACTGCGATCCCCTCTTCCGTCAGATATCGTGCCGCCGCCCCTCCGCGCGCCGCATTCGCCTTGGCGTCGTCCTCGCTGCGGTACTTGCCCGTCAAGAACCCGGAGGCCAGGGCGAAGTAGCTTTGCGCAGCCATGCCGTGTTCACGCGCGAGCGGCAGGTAGGAGGCTTCGAAGCGCCTCCGCTTGACCAGGTTGTAGTGCTGCTGCAGGATCGTCGGCTTGTGCAGGCCGTTCTCTTCGGCGCAGCGCAGCCATTCCTCCATCCGCTCGGGCGTGAAATTCGACAGGCCGACGGCTCGCGCCTTTCCGGCGTCGACCAGCTCGGAGAACGCTTCGGCCATATCGGGAATTGCGACGGCGTCGTCGTCGAAGTGGGCGAAGTAGACGTCGACGAAATCGACGCCGAGCCGCTTGAGCGAAGCGTCGCAGGCCGCCGCGACGTTTTTGGGCGAGAGCCCCTCGAATTGTGGGTGCCTGGCAACTTTTGTGGCGACGACGACGCCCTCGCGCCCGCTGCCCTTTGCATATCCGCGGGCCGCGAGCCACTGGCCGATCGTCTCCTCCGACTCGCCGCCCCGGTTGCCTGGCGCCCAGGCGGAGTAGGCGTCTGCCGTGTCGATCGTCGTTCCGCCGCCCGCGAGGTACGCGTCGAGCACCTCGAAAGACTCCTCGCGCGTCGAGGTCCAGCCGAAGGTGTTGCCGCCGAGCGTGATCGGCGAGATCGAGACGCCCGTCGAGCCGAGGGGGATGTTCTTCATCTGTTTCTCCTTTGAGGTCGATGCCCTTTGTTTAAGCCTACCCGCCGGTCCGGGAGGCGCGGCCCGCTCTGGGTCCGGGGCAGACATCCCATTGCGGCGGACGCCGCCCGGCCGTTGCGACGGCCTGCCCTTCGCAACTAACGCGGCCCGCGCAGCGGACGCTCTGCGGCGTCGATGCGCGGGCCGGCGATGCCTCGGTTCAAGCAGCGCCTCGTCAGGCTCGGCCCTCCGTCTGCGCGCAGGCCAGACAATCCAGATAGCCCTTGGACGGAGTCGAAACCTCGGCCTTCCGCCTACGCGTAGGCGAGGACGTCGTGGAAGGTCTCGAGCGCGGTCTGCGCCTGGTCGAAGCGGTCCATCTGGCGGTCGACCTCGATCGTCACTTCCTTGAGCCCGGCGTCCTTCACGGCCTTGCGCAGGCGCGGTAGGTCGAACTCCTCCGGGTCGCAGAACTTCGTCAGCACGATGAGCACGCCGTCGGCCCGCCGCTCCTTGGCCAGGTCTACAAGCGCGACCTCGCGGTGGCGCTCGGGGTCGAGCAGCATCGAGACGTCGCCCGTGTTCGTGAATTTGGCTACGAGCCTGTCGAGGTTGCTCGGCCCGGAGGCCGGCGCGTCGGTTCGATACTGGCCGGATTCGGCGACGACGTCGTCCCCGACGATCGTCATCGAGTTCTCTTCCAGGATCTGAAGGAGGTTGAGGTTGTCGACGAGGATGCCCGAAGTGACGATTCGCGTCTTCTTAGTCTCGACCTCCATCGCGGAGAGTTCCCGGACCATTTCCCGCACGAGCTTCGAGTGGTCTTCCTTGAGCATGAACCACGCGCTCTTGAAGACGTTGCGGCGGATGGTCGGGGTGACGCAGTCGTGCGACGCCGCAGCGACCGAGAACTGCCGCATGAGGTGCGAATGCTCGTTGTAGACCTCGATTGTCTTGCCGAGGGCCTCGTCGGAGAATTCGGCCCCGGTGCAACGCTCCAGATCGCGGATGACGCGCTCGTAGCCCTCCTTGGTGAACTGCTGGCCGTAGGCGGGCTTGCGGTTCTGCGGGTAGGTCATCGGGATGTACGGGACGCCGTCCACCCCGTGCTGCCAGTTCTGCGTGAGCGCCTTGAGGGTGTCGCACAGCGTGGGGATGATGACGGCGGACATTCCCTCGTACTTCTTCATGAGCGCGAGGTCGAGGACCGTCTGCACGATCCCGCAATAGAAGGTGGGGAAATACGTGCGGGCGCGCGTGACCTTCGCGTCGGCGCCCCACATGCCGAAGGGCGCCATGCCCATCGCATGGACCAGCTCTTCGGGCGTGAACTCGGGGACGCAGCCCACCACTTTCTTCCCCGAATCGAGGAAACTCTGGAATTGGCCGCGCGGGTCGTTGGCGATCCTCGCGAATTCCTCGGCTAGCTCTTCGAATCTCGACATGATTAGAATCCCATCTCTTCCATGACTTCGGCCAGGCCCTGCACGCGAGTCTCGTACTGGGCCTCGGAGAAATTGCGGGGGTCGGCCTGGTCGCCGTCGAACGAGGCCAGGGGAATGGAGCACTCGGCGCACACTTGGCGCGAGGCCTCGGACATGAATCCGGACCACAGCTTGCACGAGCGGTTCGTGTGCACCAGCATTCCCTGGACGTTTTGGCTCTTGACCAGCTCGATGCGCTGGTCGCGGGCCTTTTCGAGGTTCACCGAGTTGGGCACCGAGCAGTAGGCGCGGATGAGCCCGTCGAAGTCCTCGTACAACATGCCGAAGGCGACGGCGTAGATCGTCGCCACGGTGTTCATCCCCAGATCGCGCAGGGCCGTGTTCGTGACCCTCAGGTGGGGCCAGCAGGCGATGCCCTCGAACATGATCCGGTGCTTTTCTTCGCCGCGGAACGTCGTCTTGCCTTCGGCGACCGCGGCTTCAATCTCCTTGCACAGGGTTTCGAAGGCCTCTGCCGCCTCGACTTTTCCGCGTGCGCACACGGCGACGGCCATGTGGTTCATGAGGTCGAAGCCGTTGTAGGGCGCCGGGGTGTGCTTGAGCAGGCTGGCGGCCTTGAGCCAGGCGCGCGACGTGCGGTTGGAGATTGCCATGACCTCGGCGAAGCGCTCTTCCGACCAAGTTTTCCCGGTGATCTCCTCCAGTTGGCGGATCGCGTCCATGAACTGCCCCTTGACGTACTCGATCTGGGCAGGCGAGACGTCGTAGTCGGGGTTGAACGGGACGTCGATCATGATCATCGGTATGTGGAGCATCTTGGCCAGCTCCTCGTACCACTTCGTCATGGTGTTGCAGATGTTGTTGCAGCACAGCATAAAGTCCGGCATGGGGATGGGCTGCTCTTCGGCTTTGCCGGTCATGGCGACGCCCAGGTTGACGCGGGCGTACGCGCACAGGTCGTTGGAATAGCCCGCCGCCTCGGCGATGTTGCACATGCGTTCGCCGCCGCCCCGGGCCGCCGTGGCGGCCGCGTGGTTCTCGGGGTAGCAGACCTTCACGCCGAGCGTCTCGAAAATCTCCTGCGGGAAGTTCGAGGCGCACCAGCCGACTTTCTCACCCCGCTCCTTCGCCTCCAAAGCCGACTTGTAATGCTCGGCGACGATCGCGTTGAGCTTGTACTTCGCCGAATTCGGGTCGAGTTTCTTGCGCGGGCGGGCCGGCGCCTGCTCTGGCGCCTTGGCTTGCGCTTGGCCCGGCGCCTGCGCGGAGGTCTGATCGGGCGCTTGGCCCGCCGCCTTGGAGGGCTGCTGCGCCGTCGTTGTTTGTTGTGCCATCGCACTTCTCCTTACAAACGAATGATTCCGTGTTCCGTCTCCCACGCGTACAGAGCGGCGCCGAGCGCCCCCATGTACTGCGCGTTGGGAGGGCAGACGATCTGAAGTCCCAGTTCTTTTTCCAGCGCGTCGCGCACGCCGCCGTTTTTGGCGACGCCGCCGCTCATGCACAGGGTGGGCGTGATCCCCACGCGCATGACGAGCGAGGCGAAGCGGGTTGCCACCGATTGGCAGATTCCGGCGACGACGTCTTCCCGCTTCTCGCCCGAGGCCAACTGGGAGATGACCTCGGACTCTGAGAAGACGGTGCAGGTCGAGGAGATCTTCGAGGGCTTGGCCGCCTTGAAGTACTCTCCTTCGAGTTGGGCGACGTCGAGCTGGAGAATCCTCGCCATGACGTCGAGAAAGCGGCCGGTGCCGGCCGCGCATTTGTCGTTCATTTGGAAGTTGGTCATGATCCCGGATTCGGTGATGGACATGACCTTGGCGTCCTGCCCGCCGATGTCGATGAGCGTTCGCGCTTCAGGCACCTGGGAGAAGACGCCTTTGACGTGGCACGACAGTTCGGAGACCTTCCTGTCCGAATCGGGGAAGATCTTCCGCCCGTAGCCGGTGGCCACCGTCTTGGAAATGTCTTCGCGCCGCACGCCGACCTGTTCGAGGACCTCGGAGACGGCCTTGGTCGAGCCCTCGGTGCCGATTCCCTCGGTCACCAGGGACATGCCGAGAATGGCCCGATCGTCGTCGATGACGACGCATTTCGAAGTGGTCGAGCCGACGTCGACGCCCAAATAGCTCTTGCTCATGCTTCCTCTCATTCCCTGCGCGTCGGCCCTCACTCGCTCCACACGTAGAGAGAGCCGTCGGCGAGCATCTTGTCGATGCGCTCCTGCGAGTAGCCGTGCTGGCGCAGAATCTCGGGGCCGTCCTCGCCGGGGAAGCGCCCGCGGGTGTAGATGGGCTTGCCCTGCTCGGCGAAGCGGACGGGCTGGTGGACCAGGGTGCGCGTGTTGCCGTTCTCGTATTCGAAGGCGGTGAAGCAGTCGTTGTCCCAGGCCTGCGGGTCGTCGAGGATGTCGGTGAGCGACTGCGCCAGGGAGAAGGGGATGTCTGCCTCCACCAGCGGGGTGCGCCATTCCTCGACCGTCCTCGTCTTGAACGTCTCGGAGATGAGCTTGTGCAGCTCGGGCCCCAGGCCGTTCACCTGCAGGTTCTGGATGGGGAAGTAGCGTTCGTCGTCGGCGAGCTCCGGGTGGCCGATCGTGGCGATGAAGACCTTGAAGTACTGGTTGTAGTTCGGCATGCAGGTCTGGATGTAGCGCCCTTCCTTCGTGGGCCACGAGGACAGCAGCGGGTTGTCGTAGTCGCTGGAGTCGATGGGGAATGCTTTGCCGATGTCCTTGTATTGCGCCGCCTGAATGGCCATGCCGAGGTTGAAGACGGCGGTTTCGAAGAGCGAGGACTCGACCTTCTCGCCCTGCCCGGTCTCCCGCGCATGGTAGAGCGCCGCGAGGATGCCGGCGGCCAGGTTCATTCCGACGTTGTGGTCGCCGGTTCCCGGGACGACGTTCATGGGCAGGCCGCTCTTTTGGCGAAGCGTCTCCAGGTAGCCGCCGCGGGCGAAGAAGGCGGTGAAGTCGAATCCCGGCAGGTCCTTGTCCGGCCCGTTCTCGCCGTATCCCGTGCAGATTGCGTAGACGAGCTTGGGGAAACGCTTTTTCAGGCTCTCGTAGTCAAGGCCCTGGCGCTCGAGCGGGCCTTGACGCCAGTTTGTGATGAGGACGTCGGCGTCTTCGAGCAGTGCGAAGAGGGCGTCGCGCCCTTCCTCGGATTTCGTGTTGATGGAGATGTTGAGCTTGTTGGCGTTCTCCAACTCCCACGTGGTGTTCTCGTGCCAATCGAGGGGCCGGCCTTCCGAGGGGGCCGTGAATCGCAAGGGGTCGCCCTTGGCAGACTCGACCTTGATGACCGTTGCACCCTGGTCGGCCAGGAAACGGCCGGCCGTGGCGGCCGCGATGAAGTTCGCCAGTTCGATGACTTTGACGCCTTCGAGCAGCTTCTTTGACATTCCGAGGTCTCCTTTCGGATCCGCGCGCGGACGCGTTGCCAATGAGCGTCCGCCGACGCCGTCCGTGCGGTGAACGGCGGCGTGACGCCCCGCGCGGCTCCTTCCTGATTTAGTTTGTATGCGTATGGAAGTTTTTAGGGCGTCGGATCGCCCGGCGGGCGGCTTGCGCTTTCTGCCGGAGGGCTCAGCCAGACGTGCGCGGCTCGTCGCTGAGCACGCACGGCTGCGTTGCCGGTGAACCTCTATTCCGCGGCGTCCGTCCCGACCGACGGCGCCCGATTGGCTGCGTTCGCCCGGCGAATCGCCCGTCTTTGGCCGAATGCCGCGGAATAATCCCTGCTTGATCACGCTAACACCGAGGCCGGGGAAGCCCCGCAACCTTTGGTCCCAATTCGGACCGAATCGGTCCGCTAAAGGGGTGTGCTATTGGAGTTATTTGGCGACATTTCGCTCAAAAACCATAAACGTGAGGGTTTTGTGTCATAAATCGACGTCGCGCGGCGGCGCCTGCAGGGGCATCCGTTTTCCGACGCATTGGCGCGGCGGCGCCTGTGCGAAGCCGTCCGGGCGGAGGCTTTGACCGGGAAGGCGGAGGCTTTGTCCGGTAGGGGGCTTTGGCCGGAAGGGGGAGATCTTGTCCGGAGAGGGCTTTCACCGGAAGCGCGGATGCTCGAAACGAGGTATCCAAAACGGTATACCTATTGCTAGAGTTTTCTGATGGTTACAACAATCAAGGTCCCCTCGGAGCTTCGCGACCGCATCAACAAGGGCGCGCGAGAGCAGGGGTTGAGCGCTGCGAGCTTCATCGAGCGGCTGCTTGACGGATACGAGCGGCGTCAGAGGATGGAGGCGTTCGGAAGCGCGATTCGCGAGGCGGACGCGGCCTACTGGGACGAGTTTCGGGCCTGGGACGTCGCCTCGAGCGACGCGTGACATGGTTGGCGGCCTTTGCAGAGGCGCGGTCGTGTGGGCCGAGTCGGACCCGACGCACGGCCGCGAGCAGGCGGGACGCCGCCCGGCCCTCGTCGTCCGCCGGGGACCTCTGTCTCGAGCAGGCCGATACGCTTGCAATCGTCGTCCCTGCAACGACGATCCGCCGCGGTTGGCCGAATCACGTTCTGTTGCGGGGGCCTGAGCTTGTTCTGCGTCGTCCGACGTACGCCATGACCGAGCAGCCGCGGACCATATCGCGCGAAAGGATCGTCGACGTCGCCGGAGTCGTGGATGCGCAGACGATGGCGGAGGTCGATATGTGGCTTCGCGACTTTCTCTCCTTGGGGTGAGCCGAAGCTTCGCGTCGGGGGCTGCCCGCAACTGGCTCCGGTCCGGGCCGGCGGTTTGCGCCAAGCCGCCCGGGGTCTGCGGCTCTCGCCGGTCCGGACCGGCGGTTTACGCGAATCGCAATGGGAATGCGTCGAGCTCGGGGGAGGCGCATTCGGGGGAGAGGCTCATTCGGGGAGGGTCGGGCGCGGGGATTGGGTTTCGCCGCAGGGTCGAGCGGGCCGGAAACCTCCGGCGGAGCTGGCGTGCGGGATTGGGGCGCGCAGCCCGTGGGACGCCGTGCAATTCCCGAGAGACTGCTGTTAGCGTGCTCTGTATGAACGCGCCGGCACATCTCTTAGAGCACAATCTGCTTGTCATCCAACAGGTCAGTTCGGTTGTGAGCGACAAGTACGCGATCATGGACGGAAACGGCAATGCGGTCGGGCGCATCGTGGATATTCCGGACTGTTTCTCTGCTGCCTTTGGCACCAGCAGATTCGACGTCCTCGATGCCAACGGCTCCGTGGTTCTGCGTATGGGAGATCAGTTCGACTTCGATTTCGACTTCAGCCATGTGCGCATGCGCGACATGCCCACGTACATCTTGGCTCTTTCCAACGGCGCGTTTCTGGCGAGCATCGTGGACAGAACCGGGTTTGCAGGCAGGAAGCTCGCCATCCGCCCTGCCGCCGGGCCTCCGCTGAATGTGCGGGGCAAAACCTTTGATCGCGACTTCGAGGCGACGTTCGGCGACGGCGGCGCCGTCGTCGGGAGAGTGAAGCGCGAATGGGCCGGAGTCTTGAAAGAAGCCATGGGCCGGGACCGCTATACGCTGAAGATTCATCCGCAGGCTCCCTGGGAGCACCGGCTGGCGCTGCTCGGCGGGACGCTCGCCATAGACGCCCTGCGGATGCGAGAGTGGCTCTCTTCCAGCAGGCTCCGGGATTCGGACCTCTGACGCGGACGCCCTCTGGGCCGGACGCCGCATGTTTCTCAATCCGTCCAGAGGCGGTGCAGGCCGTCGGCGCGTCGGCGGCTCGAAAGCGCCGACGGCCTGCGCCTTTGGCGTCACGCCGCGCGCCGACGTCCCTCTCTCGGCCCGCCTGCGCTTTGGGGGCTCTCGGAGCCGACTTCTTTCATGAGGCGACTTCTTTCATGAGCCGACGCGTTCGTTTCGTTTGCCGGAGCCGTCTTCGACGAGCGCGGCGGGAGCCGATCCGCTCGAAGCGGCTTGCGTTCGCCGTGTGCGGCGTTCCAGTCATGCCCAAGAGTTCGCGGACGCAGCGGCCTTCTGATCCATGAGGTCCAGTGCGACCATCCCTCCGAGCACCGCCAGCCGCTGAATCTCAGAGGCGCCTGTCTCGAAAGTGAGCGCGTAGCGGCCGCGGCCGGCCGGGCCGATGGTGTGGCCTGGCTTTTCGTGTGCGGAGCTTGCGACCAGGGCGTCGCCGTCGGCGGACTTGACCTTGAACTGGCGGTCGAGGAAACTGCCGTGCAGCGTCATCGGAGCCTCGTCGACCGGTTCGATCGACATCTCGCGGACGAAGCACGCGTACCTTTCCTTGACGCCGGCCAGAAGCGCGCCGTCGGGGTGGTTCACGGAGTAGGCGTCCCTGCAGAAGTTCTGCATGACGCTCACGTGGATGACGACAGAGCCGTCCGCATCGACGACGTCGAACTTGCAAGGTGACTTTGAGGAACGGGGTTGCGTGGAATCGGTTGATATGATATTTCCAACAATGTTTCCATCGGCGTCTTCAATGGTGAATTCATCGGATATGGAGGGCCTGATCTGCTGCATGACGAGAAGATCGCGTTCGGCAATGCTCTGCTGTGCTTCCATAGTTCACACACTAGCGTCATGTTCCGCCCGTGGACAGGGCGTTCGTCCGATGCGAGCGAACGATTCGCGCGTCTTCGCGCGTATCAGGCCGCGATGGCGGTTCATCTCACAGAAGTTCATGCTCTCTGGCAGCCGTCTGGGATGACGGGAAGCATGTAACTTCGCTGGCGGAAGGCGTCGCATTCACGGGGCAGTTCTTGTGAATTAAATAGGAATCGTAATAAGTGGTGATTTTAGATTTAAAGTCACGTACCGTCGAAGAATGTTAGAGCATTACATAAATATGAATAACGAATCCGTTGCTCTGGAAGGCGACAGGCTCATCATGCGGCGGCGCAGTTTTTCATCGTCCAGCGATTTCTCCATCGAAGGCAAAGACGGGGCCGTCGTTGGTCAAATCGTCGGTAAAGACAGCCGAAAGCCCCGGCCTTTCGGGAGATTTCGCGAGTTCGAGATTGTTGACGCTTCTGCCGACGTCCTTGCTTATGTCAGCAAGGTGCGAGTTCCCGGGGCCCGAGGAGGCTATGACCTTACGCGGCAGGACGGTTCCCCTCTTGGGGCGATCGTGTGCGCGAATTCCCCGGCAACCGTCATTTTTATTGAACCGGCTGACGGTTTGCCGATGGAGTTCCACGCCGAAAACTTTCGCCATCGATTCGACATAAAATCCATGGAATCCAAGGCGTCTGTCGTTCAGGGAAGTTATCGGCTGACCGGCAGCGTAGAGTATAGGCTGGATTTCCCTCCGGGCGTCTCCCGTGATTGGCAGGTGTTGGCAATCACGGCGGCGCTGGCGTTCGATGTCTCCCGACGCTTCGGAACGCAGTTTTTCCGTAAGGCCACGGGAGGCTGAGAAGCGAGAAGCCCCCGCAAGGCGGGGTCAGAAGCCCGGCGGCATCGGCCAAGGCTCGTCCTTCTCGAGCTGGGCGGCGAGGGCGAGAAGCAGGCCTTCGCGGCCGGGCCGAGTCACGAACTGCATGCCGATTGGCAAGCCTTCCGCGCTCACTCCGCCGGGAATCGACAGCGCGGGATGGCCCGTCACGTTGAAGATCGCCGTGTTGACGACCATTGGCGTGCTCCGGAAGACCGACGCGAACGTGCTTCGGCTCTCCAGCCAGCCCGAAGGTTGTGGGAGCACAGGAATCGTCGGCATCGCCAAGACGTCGGCGGTGGGGAGGAAGCGTTCGTTGAAGGCCCGGGCGATCTTCTCGCCGCGGCGCTCGGCGAATCTCGCCAGGCGCGCCGGAATCAGGCGGCCGACGGCGGCGATGCGGCGGGTGTGCCTCTCCAGCTTCTCGGGTGCCTCGACCGAGTCGGCCTCGGTTGCCATGCCGGAGAGGAACTGCAAAATGAAGGCGTCGGTGGGCACGGGCCACGCGGCGTGCGTCTCGCGAACGTCGTGGCCCAGGCGCGCGAGCCTCTGCACCAACGAGGCCAGCGCGCGATCGACCTCGGGGTCGTTCTTTAGCCCCGGCATCGGGGAGCGCCCGGTCCAGGCGATCCGCAGCGATCCGGTTCCGCGTGCGACGACGTCGCGATACGGCTCGCTCAGGGGCTCGGC
>ERZ772977.498-NODE-498-length-26282-cov-4.646662_pt1 | contig 26282 bp, 21 predicted proteins | sample MGYA00511131_ERZ772977 | MGnify/ENA primary metagenome ERZ772977 (study PRJEB29015, sample SAMEA2737935) | human oral metagenome | biome: human oral; feature: human-associated habitat; material: dental | place: China | collected 2151 ...
CAACTACGGTGTCATTCACTTGAACGTGAATGCATGAGACCCTGAAGAGCCCAAGGCGGGATGGTGGTTGGGTTTGCTCACAGACATGACTGCTACCCGGAAACGCATGGGTTCTCGGGGAATCATCGTGGTTTCCGGCACGCCACCGTTCGTCCGTGGAACCTATGCCAGTAGGTGTCGTTGATGCGACGGGCTGAGTGCGAGTGCTTGGCCCGTCGCAGTTTTGTAGGGCCGCGGGGCTGGCTAGGATGGCAGGCGGTGCGCCACAGCCACCGAAGTCAAACTCTGAAGGATCGTCGACGTGGGATTCATGGATTTCCTGAGCAACCTCGGCTCGGGTTCTCAGCTGAGGAAGCTGCGGAAAGTGGCCGATCAGGTCAACCTGATCGAAGAAGACTTCCAGGAGATGTCCGACGCCGAGCTGAGGGAACAGACAGACACCTTCAAAGAGCGACTTGAGGACGGGGAGGATCTGGATCAACTGATGCCGGAGGCATTCGCCACTGTACGCGAGGCATCCGTCCGTGTGCTGAACAAGCGGCATTTCGACGTCCAGATCATGGGCGGTGCGGCTCTCCACTGGGGCAACATTGCGGAGATGAAAACAGGTGAGGGAAAAACTCTCGTCGGCACCCTCCCCTCCTACCTGAATGCGCTTTCCGGTGACGGTGTGCACATCGTCACCACCAACGACTACCTGGCCAAGTACCAGTCCGAGCAGATGGGACGGATCCATCACTTCCTCGGACTCGAGGTCGGTGTCATCTTGGCCTCGATGTCGCCCGCTGAGCGGCGCGTCGCCTACCAGGCAGACATAACCTACGGCACAAACAACGAGTTCGGTTTCGACTACCTGCGCGACAACATGGCGCTCAGCAGCGAGGACCTCGTGCAACGTGGCCACCATTTCGCCATTGTTGACGAGGTGGATTCGATCCTGATCGACGAGGCCCGCACCCCGCTGATCATTTCCGGGCCGGCCCAGGACACCCACGAGTGGTATCCGGTGTTCGCGCGGATGGTGCGTTCCATGAAACGTGACCAGCACTACGAGGTGGACGAGAAGAAACGGACGGTCGCGATCTCGGGTGCCGGCATTGAGGTGGTCGAGGACCGGCTTGGCATCGACAACCTCTACGAATCCGCTAACACTCCGCTCATCAGTTATCTGAACAACGCCATCAAGGCCAAGGAACTGTTCAAACGGGACAAGGATTACGTGGTGCTGGGTGACGAGATTCTCATCGTTGACGAGCACACCGGACGCACCTTGGCCGGGCGCCGCTACAACGAAGGTCTGCACCAGGCCCTCGAAGCGAAGGAAGGGGTGAAGATCAAGGACGAGTACCAGACCCTCGCCACCGTCACCCTGCAGAATTACTTCCGCATGTACGACAAACTAGCCGGCATGACGGGAACTGCGAAAACCGAGGAGTCGGAGTTCCAGAAGATCTACGGCCTCGGCGTCATTCCCATTCCGACGAACATGCCGATGATCCGCATCGATCAGCGCGACCGGATCTACCGCACGGAGGAGGCCAAGTACAAGGCGATCATCGAGGACATCGTGCTCCGCCACGAAAACGGGCAGCCCGTTCTCATCGGCACCGCCTCGGTCGCGAAATCCGAACTGTTGTCCGGGATGCTGAAGAAGGAAGGCATTCCGCACGAGGTTCTCAACGCGAAACAACACGAGCGAGAGGCCGCTGTGGTCGCGCAGGCAGGCCGCAAGGGCGCTGTGACCGTTTCCACCAACATGGCAGGACGTGGCACTGACATCATGCTCGGCGGGAATCCCGAGTTTCTGGCCGATCTGCAGCTGCGCAAGCAGGGACTTGATCCCGTTGAGACCCCCGAGGAGTATGAGACCCAGTGGCCCGACACGCTGAAGGCCCTCGAGCAGCAGGTGGAGGCCGAGCACGACGAGGTGGTGGAGGCCGGTGGGCTGTACGTGATCGGCTCCGAGCGCCATGAGTCCCGCCGCATCGACAACCAGCTGCGCGGGCGTTCCGGACGTCAGGGCGACCCGGGTGAGTCCCGCTTCTACCTCTCTCTTTCCGACGACTTGATGCGCCTGTTCCGTCCCGAGGTCCTGGAACGTGCCCTGATCATGCTCAAGGTGCCTGACGACGTACCGATTGATTCCAAGTCAGTCAGCAACGCCATCGAGTCCGCGCAGAAGCAGGTCGAGAGCCAGAACTTCGAGATGCGCAAGAACGTCCTGAAATATGACGACGTGATGAACCGGCAGCGGCATGTCATCTATCGCGACCGGCGTCGGGTCCTCGACGGGGCTGACCTGTCCGAGCAGCTGCGCGACCGGGCTGCCGAGGTGGTTGCAGCCGTCGTCCGGCAGCACACCGTGGGCATCCCGGAGGACTGGGACCTCGAAATGCTCTTCAACGAGCTGCGAACGCTCTACCCCGTTGGTCTGGATCAGGAGGAGATCGAGGAAGAGATCCCCACGCAGGAGAAGCTCGTCGAGATGTTCAGCGATGACGTGCGCGGGGCCTACGACGACCGAGAGGAGGCCCTCGGTTCCGAGACCATGCGGGAACTGGAACGCCAGGTGCTGCTTTCCGTGGTGGACCGCAATTGGCGAGAACATCTCTACGAGATGGACTATCTGCGCGAGGGCATCGGGCTTCGCGCGATGGCGCAGCGTGACCCGTTGGTCGAGTACCAGCGGGAGGGTGGTGACATGTTCATCGCCATGCGGGAAGCGTCGTTCGAGCAGATCATCGGGATGCTGTTCAACCTGCAGGTCAGTCAGCCGGAACCGGTGAGTGTCGGTGTCGTCACGGATGCCGAGGGTAAACCAGAGGACGTGCTGGCGAAGGCCGCTGTTGTCTCCGATGGTGAGGCGAAACCCAGGCGCGCGGAACCTCTGGCCAAGGGCTTGGGCGGAAAACGCGAGGAGAACCTCACCTACTCTGCCCCTGACGAGTCCGGGGAGGCCACAACAAGCCGCGACGGCGCCAAGAAACCCGCGAAAAGAACATCGACGAGCAGTGGGGGTGGGAACCGCGCTGCACGGCGTAAGAAGGCCAAACGTAAGCGCTGAATCCCTAGAGACTGTTGCGGAAGTCATGCCCGTCTGCGGTGCACCGGATCGCCCGATCCGGTGCACCGCCATCGTGACCGGTACGGGAACATGATGGCGGGTCGCCGTCTCAGCCCGTCCTTTCCCGGACAGCATTTTTCGCAACAGGTCCTAGGCGGGGAATCCCACCACCCGCAGGTCGGAACACTTCCAGTCGCCCTGCCGGTCCAGGCGTATGACGCAGGCCAGCCACCTGTCCCGGATCCGGACGGTGCCTGAGGCTTCCAGGCTGTCCGGCGCGGGGCACTGGACGCGAAGCGGCCCTACCCGGCCGATGCGGAAGCTCACGGCATCGGAATAGGACACGAGTTGCTGGAAGGCACGGGAGGACAGATGCGGGCGGATCTGGTGCAGGGCCCGCAGCCCCTGGAGCGCGTCCAGCACCGCATGGGCCAGGGCGGGGGCAGGTACTTTGTTCACGCCGACAAGCTACGCACTCATCCCTCATCCGGGTAAGGGAGTGGTGGGGGATTCACAACACTGCTGGGGACATCGACAACATGCCCGGGCAATCCGACAACACCTTCAAGGAAATTGACAACACCCCCGGGCGTGGCCAGACCGGGAGCCTCCGGGCGGCCTCTAGGGTTGTCGTGTGACCAAGGAACTGGTGTTCATACCCATCGCCCGCGACGAACTGGCAGCGATCGACGGCTCGGTGCGGCTGACCGACCGGGCGGCGCACCGTGTGACACCGGAACTGTTGGCCGCCCTGGAATATGCTGCTGGGCAGGAGGAGGATGCTGAATACGCCGCCCTAGTGCTCGCATCCGTGGCCGCCCTGACGAGGTTCGGGGAGAGGCTGGTGCTGGTGGCCGAGGTCGAGGATTCACTGCTCGTCGGCGGTGATGACCTCGAAAACGGTGCCTGTACTCTTACTCAGGTCTTTCCGGAGGCCATGACCTGCTGGTTCAGCGAAGCCCCCGGCGTTGACGCCTCTGTCGTCGCAGTTGCTGTGCGCGGCCTGGACATCGACACCGCTTGGGGTTTCGACGAGGTCCAAGAACTGTTGCGCGAGTCCGACCTGCTGTGGAATGACGTGGAGGAATACCGCCGGGGGCTTCGGTGATGACCGTTCGTCAGACGCGGCTCAGCCAGTCTTGGGCGCGGCGCTCAATACCCGCGAAGGCGCGGGCGATCATGGGCTCGACCTGGGTTTCGATCTTCTTGCCGACCAAGGGGATTTTCACGCTCAGCTCACCCACGTAGACCGCTTCCGAGGAACTGGGGCCGGTGGGGGAGAGGGTGGCGTTGGCCTCGACGCTGACGGGAGCGCCCACGATGTCGACCGTGAAAATCCCTTTCCGCACACCCGCGTCGTCAGGCTCCCCCCACGTGAACGACTGCTTGATACGAATGCCCTTGCCGAAGAACTTCGAGATCGACTCGGGAGCGGGAAGGGTCAGGTCCAGGTGGGTGACGTCATCCGCGATGTTGACCGTGTGCTCGATCGCGTTGGCGTGTTTGGCGACATCATCGATGAACGCCTCGTTGCGGAACAGCGCCGCCACCTGGTCCGGGCTGCCGTTGAATTCATGCTTGTAATTGAGCTGCATGGGGACCAATGTAGCGGTGGTTTCAGGCCCGTAACCAAGGGGTTCCATGGATGAGCCGATAGCATGAGGCCCATGAGGATCGACCTGCACACCCACTCGCGAGTCAGCGATGGCACGGACACCCCCACGATGCTCGTGATGAAGGCGTTTCAGGCCGGTCTGGACGTGATCGCGCTGACCGACCACGACACCTTCGACGGGGTTGCCGAAGCGGCGGAGGCCGGGAAAAGGATCGGGGTCAAGGTGCTGCCCGGTATCGAGATCTCCTGCCAGCACGACGGCCGTGCGGTTCACCTGCTCGGTTACGGCTGTGACGTGTGGAACCGCCTGCTGAACGAGGAACTCGCCCGGGTCAGGGTCGGCAGGACCCAGCGGCTCCCCGAGATGTGCCGGAGGCTGACGGAACTCGGCTACCCCGTGACCATTGACGAGGTGATGGCCACGGCGAAGGGCGCGCCCTCAGTAGGACGCCCCCACGTCGCCGACACCCTGGTGGCCAAAGGCGTGGTGGCCAACCGGCAGGAGGCTTTCGACTCGTTCCTGGCGCCCGGGCAACCGGCATACGTCCCCAGGTACTCCATCGACGTGGGCCGCGCCATCGATCTGGTGCACGTGGCCAGGGGAGTGGCCGTGCTGGCCCACCCGTGGGCCTCCATGACCCGTGAGGCCCTCAGCGCACCGTTCATCGAGCAGCTCGTCAGGGAACACGAACTCGACGGGATCGAAACCGATCACAAGGACCACGACCGGGAGACCCGGCTGCTGTTGTTCGAGATGGGGGCGCGCCTGGGCTTGCTCCGCACCGGTTCCAGCGACTACCACGGAACAGTACGGCCCGAGCGGCAACTGGGCTGCTACACCACCCGTAAGTCCGCCTACTTCGAGATGCTCTCCCGGATCCGGGCGCGGGGTGGTTCCGCGTAACCGTTCCGGCGCCCGGGCGATAAAGTTGCCTGCATGGAAGCCGAGTCCACACCAGAAGCAGAGACATCCCTCCAGCGTTCGGAGGAACGCAGCCGCGAGATTGAGGCGGAGATCGCCTCGGATCCGGCCGGGTTTAGGCTGCTGACAGGGGACCGCCCGACCGGTCGGCTGCACATCGGGCACTACTTCGGTTCGCTCCAGAACCGGGTGCGGCTGCAGAACGCTGGGATCGAGACCTTCCTGATCGTGGCCGACTATCAGGTGATCTACGACCGCGACGGTGTCGGTGAGCTGAAGGACAACGTCTACAACATGGTGGCCGACTACCTGGCTGCCGGGATTGATCCCGAACGGACGGTCATCTTCACCCATTCGGCGGTGACTGCTCTGAACCAGCTGATGCTGCCCTTCCTCGCGCTGGTCACCGACGCGGAACTACGGCGCAACCCGACTGTCAAGGACGAACTGGCCGCCTCCAACCGCCCCATGTCCGGGCTGATGTTGACCTTCCCGGTGCACCAGGCCGCCGACATCCTGTTCTGCAAGGCCAATCTGGTTCCCGTCGGCAAGGACCAGCTGCCACACGTCGAACAGACCCGGGTGATCGCCAGGCGTTTCGACGAGCGCTACGGGCGCGTCGATCCCGCCCGTCCCATCTTTCCGGAACCTGAGTCGCTGCTCAGCCGCAGCGGCACCATCCTCGGCCTGGACGGAAACAAGATGAGCAAGTCGCGCGGCAACACCATCGAGCTGGGCATGACCGCTGACGAAACTGCGAAACTGCTCAAACGTGCGGTTACCGACTCGGACCGCCACATCACCTACGACCCCGTGAACCGTCCCGAGGTCTCGAACTTGGTCAACATAACTGCGATGTGCTTGGACCGCACCCCTGAGGACGTGGCCGAGGAGATCGGCGATGGCGGCGGCGGTGGGCTGAAGAAACTCGCCACGGCGGCCGTGAATGACCATTTCGCCAGCCACCGGGCGTTCCGGGCCGAGTTGATGGCCGATCCTAGTGCGTTGCGTGATGTGCTCAGGGCCGGCAATGAACGGGCCAATGCCGTCGCCGAGGCCACCCTGGCCGAGGTCCGACAGGCCATGAGCATGGACTACTGAGCCACGAATCCTGGGCGTCCGCAGCCATTCAGCCTGACCAAACCGGGATGCGAAGCCGATTCGTTTCGGCCTCGCTGTCACCTCGGGCGAGCGAGATTACTCGGTGTTTCTGCGGGACTCGGTCACGTCCACCCCGGCGCGGCGCCGACGCCTCCTGCGGCGGGGAGCGGTGCTCTCCTCCGAGTCACCGGTGGATGGCGGGCGATCTCCCTGGGGTGCGGTGGGGGAGCGTCGGCGCCTGCGACGCCGCGTGCCGCCCTCGGATGTGGCTTCCTTGCGGGAACGGGCCTCGCGCGGCGGACGCGCGGAGCGGGGGAGCCGGCCCCTGGTGCCCTCGGGAATGTTCAGGTCCGTGTACAGGTGCGGGGACGAGGAGTAGGTCTCCACGGGGGTGTCGAAGTCCAGGCCCAGGGTCTTGTTGATGACCTTCCAGCGGGTCACGTCGGGCCAGTCGACCAGGGTGACGGCGACACCGGTGTGCCCTGCACGGCCCGTCCGGCCTGTTCGGTGCACGTAGGTTGCTTCGGTATCGGGGCACTCATAGTTGATCACGTGGCTGATGCCGGTGATGTCGATTCCCCGGGCGGCGACATCGGTTGCCACCAGGATGGTTGCGGTTCCGGCTCTGAACTTCTTCAGGGAACGCTCCCTGGCGATCTGGTTCAGGTCGCCGTGGATGGCCGTGGCTGGGAAACCGCGCTCCTGCAGCTCATCCGCCAGGCGCTGCGCGGCCCGTTTCGTGCGGCAGAAAACCATCACCTTGCCGGCGTCTCGGGCTTGAGCGATGCGAGCGACCACCTCGGGTTTGTCCAAGTCGTGGGCCTGGTACACGAACTGGGTGATGTCGGGCACCGTCGCCTGGGCATCCGCGCCTTCGGCGCGAATGTTTACTGGCCGGTTCAGGGTGGCCCGGGCGAGGGCGAGGATTGGGGCTGGCATCGTCGCCGAGAACAGGAGACTCTGACGCGACGGGGGCGTTTTCGCCAGCAGTTTTTCGATGTCGGGTAGGAAACCGAGGTCCAGCATTTCATCGGCCTCGTCCAGCACCAGCACCTCGATGCGGCTCAGGTCCAGTGCGCGTCGGTTGGCGAGGTCGAGAAGTCGCCCGGGAGTTCCGACCGCCACGTCGATGCCCTTCTTGAGAGCGGCCAGCTGATCGTCATATCCGGTGCCGCCGTAGATGGTCAACACCCGGGCATGAAGCCGGGAACCGGCCAGTTCGAGATCCCTCGCCACCTGGAGAGCGAGTTCTCGGGTGGGAGTGATGACCAGAGCCCGGGGATAGCCGTGGGTGATGGGCTCCTCTGATTCGTCGGCGCTGGTCTGAAGCCGGTGCAACAGGGAACTTCCGAATGCCAGCGTTTTCCCGGTGCCGGTGCGCGCCTGGCCGATCAGGTCGGTTCCGCTGAGGGCCAAGGGGATTGCGAGTGCCTGGATCGGGAACGGGTTAACTATCCCCGCGTCGGCGAGCGAGGCGGTGATCTCTTCGCGGATACCGAGATCGGCAAATGTCTCGGAGGTGGTTGTCTCGTTCAGGGTGAAAACCTAACTTTTCGGGCGGCGCTGTTCAGATCAGGGCCGGAGGTGTCAGAGGGCGCCGAAACCAACTGGACGTCCCTCGGCGGGCCCCAGGTCGAGGTAGGCGAGTTTCGCCACGGGAACAATGACCCTGCGGCCCTTGTCATCGGCCAGTTCGAAGGTCGAATTGCTGGCGAGCGCCTCATCCAGGGCCGCGGCAACCTCGTCGGCGCTGTTCGTAGTGCGCACCTGGAGTTCGCGGGAGATGTCGCTGATTCCAATCCTGACGTCCATGGTGCTTACCTTAGCCGCGTTCAACCCCCGCAGTACGCCAACGCGACCGTTATGTTGTCCCGGCCACCGCAGGAATTCGCCCACGCTACCAGCGACTGAGTGAGCTCCACCGGGCTTCCGCTGACTTTCTTCGCCCCCTCGAACACGGCCGCCAAATCCTCCGGGGAACTGGCGTAGTTCCACAAACCATCGCTGCACACCACCACCCATCCGGGGGATTCAGGACGCAACTCCACCAAGGCGGGATTGACATCCGTCGCGTTTCGTCCCAGCCAGCGTGTTATGGAGTGCGCCTGGAGGGAACGCTCGGCCTCTTCGCGTGGCACGCCGAGCATCATACGGGCCTGGGCCATGGAATCGTCCTTGGTCAACTGCCAGCTCACCCCGTCGTCACCGAACCAATAGGCCCGAGAATCCCCGATGCTGCCGACCCGGATCAGGCCGTCGGCAACGGTAGCGGCCACCAAGGTGCAGGCCGCAGGTTCATCGTCGGCGCCCGCCGCCAAAACCGCCTCATGGGCCCGTGCGAAAGCGGAATTGAAGGACTCCGCCTCGGCAGCACCGCCGGCGGCCAACGCCCGGATCAGGACCGAGCATGCCTCCTCGACTGCCACCAGGGACGCGTGCTCGGCCCCGAGGGCCGTGCTCACACCGTCGGAGACGACCAGCACGGCCCGTTTGGTGGGACGTGAGCTGGCGGCCACGCACAACGCATCCTGATTGGTGCGGTGCCGGGTCCCGATGTCGCTGCAACCAGCCACCCACGGCGCCGGGACCACGGTGTAGTGGTCGCGGTCCTGGGACTGGGCTTCCGCCGGGTGCATGGTCACTGGGCCTCGCCTTCGCTGGTCGTGTGGCTCATCCTAGCCCGGAGCCGCCCTGACAGGCAGCTTCAGAGAGGATGGACGTTGTCCGCCTGCATGCCCTTGGGGCCCTGCACGATCTCGAACTCCACACGCTGATTCTCGTTCAGCGTCCTGAAACCCGGGATGTCGATGGACTTGTAGTGGACGAAGACATCCTCACCCTTGCTGTCGTCGACAGCGATGAACCCGAAACCCTTATCGGGGTTGAACCATTTGACGGTCCCCAGAGCCATGTTGTTCTCCTGCGAAAACTGACCCACCGCACCTTGCGGTGGATCCCGGGGATCACTCTTCCACAGATTGGGGGTCAGTCGTGGTTCCATTGACCCGTGAACGACACCGGAGCCTGGCGGCTGCTGCCCGCCGTCCTGCCTCAGACACCCGTGCCGGATGCCGGGCAGGAAGCGGCCGCCGTGCCGCGGCGAGGAGTCCGGGTGGTGCTCGGGGGACCGGGAACCGGCAAGACCACGACCTTGGCGGCAGCGGCGGCCAGGCGCCTGGAGGACGGCTCCACGCTGGAGAGGCTCGTGATCCTGGCGGCCTCCCGGCAGGCGGCCCAGGAACTGAGGAGGGACATCATCCGGCGACGCGGGGGAGCCGAGGTCGGGGCCCGTGTGACGACCGTGCACGGGTTCGCCCTGGGTCTGTTGCGGGAACTGGGGGATCCGGCACAGGACCTCAGGCTGCTCCGGGCGCCGGAGCAGGAACAGCGGCTCCGGGACCTGCTCGAGGGTGAGGGGGAGCGGTCCTGGCCCGAGGAGGTCCACGCCGCCGCCCGGACGCGCGCCTTCGCCCGGCAGCTGCGCGAGGTGCTGGCCCGGGCCCGGCAACTCGGTCTCGACCCGGAACAGGTCATCGAACTCGCCTCGGGGGATCCGGTCTTCGATGCGGTCGGGCGTTTCTTCGAGACCTACCTGACGATCGCCGATTTCGACGGGGCCCTCGACTACACCGAACTGGTTCACCGCGCACGCCTGCTCCTGGCTGATGCCTCCGTCGCAGAGGCCTGCCGTTCGCGATTCGATGCGGTGCTGGTCGATGATGCCCAGGAACTCGACCAGGTGGCAGCGAATCTGTTGATGGACCTTGCCCGGATCGGCCTTCCGCTGTTGGTATTTGGTGATCCCCAGCAGAGGCTCGGTTCCTTCCGCGGTGCCTCCGCAGCCAGCATCACTCTGCTGCGCCGACTGCCTGGAGCCGAGACCCTCGGGCTCGTCACGGGCCACAGGAACCGTCCGGCCGTGGCGAAAGCGCTCGCCGGGATCCGGGAACGGCTGGATGCGGGCGACGCCCCGCCTGCGGCCCGTCCCGCACCAGGTGAGGGATCGCTCGTCACGGTCAGCATCTACGACGACTCGGCAGCGGAAACCGCCCACCTGGCCGCCGCGCTGCGCGAGGCGGTGCTGGTGGACGGCTGCGCCTGGCACGATCTCGCGGTGATCGCGCGGTCTGGTCGCGGCCAGCTGGCCCCCTTGGCCCGCGAACTGACGGCGCGCGGAATCCCCGTGGAGGTGGCCGGTGATGAACTGGCCCTCGGGTCCCAGCGCGCAGTGGAAACCCTCCTGGCTGGGCTGACCGGGGCAGCGAACCTCGAACATCTCGGGAACGAGGCCGTCACCCGACTACTGGCCGGTCCCCTCTGCGAACTGGACGCGGTGGGACAGCGCGCGCTGATCCGGTCCCTGCTGGCCACCGGGACCGGGGACCTGGACTCCCGCGACCTGTTCGGGAAGTGCCTCAGCCGGCCAGAACTGCTGGAGGCCTTCCCCGGCCCCGAGGCCGCACGCGTCCGGGCGCTTGGGCTCCTGCTCGGCAGGGCCGCCGGGAAACTCACCCGGGGAGCCCCGGTGGCCGAGGTGCTGTGGACGATCTGGAACGGAACCGGATGGCCCGAAAAGTTGCGGGAAGCCGCCCTGGCGGGGTCACGCGGCGCCAATCAGGACCTGGACGCCGTCGTCGAGCTGTTCGAGCTCGCGGGGCGCCGCCAGGAACTCGCCGGGCATCACGGTGCCGATGCCTTCTGCTCGGCCGTGATGCGCGAGGAGATCCCCGCCGACACCGGGCGCGAACTCTCCATCCGGGGACGCGGCGTCCGGCTCCTCACGGCCCACCGCTCCCGCAGCGGCTCCTGGCGGAGGGTGCACGTGATCGGGGTCAGCGAGGGAACATGGCCGCAGACCGGCTGGCGAGGCCTGCTGCTGGACCCGGACCGTCTCGCCCCCGACCACCTGGATGCGGCCAGCACCGCCGGCCAGATCGCCTCCGAGCGACGCTCCTTCTACGTCGCCTGTTCCCGGGCGGTGGAACAGCTGCACATCAGCGCACCAGCGGCCAGCGAGGCCGAACCAGCGGAACCATCCCGGTTCTGCCGGGAGCTGGGAGTGCCCCCCGTGCGTGTTGCGGGACTGCCCGGGCAGCGGCAGACGGCGGCATCCCTGATCGCCGAGCTGCGGCGGGTAGCTGCCGACCCTGCTGAATCCCCGGCCATGCGGCGGGCGGCCGCGCTGCGCTTGGCTCACCTTGGTGAGATCACCGACCAGCGGTTCCGCCCTGTGTTTCGTGAGGCCCGCCCCGAGAACTGGTGGGGGGTGAAGCAACCTTCCTGCCCGGCCTGGAGGACGTCACGGCCACTGGTCATCACCGGCTCCACTCTGCAGGCGCTCTTGACCTGCCCACGGCAGTGGTTTCTCTCGCGAAGGGGAGGCGCCGACCGGCTCCGAGGCCCCCAGGCCGGTGTGGGCGATGTGGTTCATCGGCTGGCCCAGCAAGCCGCTTGGGGGACCATGGAACTCGAGGAGATACTCCGAGACCTGGATGAAGTTTGGCCCCGGCTCCGCTTTGAGGCCCGTTGGATGGAGGCAGCCGAGAAGGAACAGATGCGTCGGGCGTTGACCCGGTTCCACGCCTGGAATGAGACAAATTCTGACGAGCTCCTCGGGGTCGAGGTGAGCTTCGAGGTCCCAGTCGTCATCAAGGACGTGCCGGTCCTGCTGCGTGGCACCGTGGACCGGCTTGAGCTGAGGGACGGGAAATTGTCCGTGGTGGACCTCAAGACCGGTCGCCGCCCCCTGACCAGGGCCGAGATGGCCGAACACACCCAGCTCGGGGTGTATCAACTGGCCGCCAGGCTCGGGGCGTTCGATTCCTTGGCACCCGGGGTCAGAGAGGTCGCGGAACCGTCGTTGCTCCAGCTCAGGCACGGCGGAACACTGCCGGAGCGGCAATTTCAACCGGTTCTGCCGGAGGGCCCCTCCTGGCTCACCGAGAAACTGGAACAGGCGGTCGAGATCCTGCTGCAGGGGACCTTCGAGGCCCGGGAGGGGCCGCAGTGCACATGGTGTGCGTTCGGGGCCTCTTGCCCTGCGATCAATCCTGGAGGTTTGGGATGAAACGGCTGAACGACCCCGGTGACCTGTGCGACGCACTCGGAATCCCGTTCAGCCCGGAACAGTTGAGCGCCATCTGCGCCCCGCTCGAACCGCAGGTGATCGTCGCCGGTGCGGGTACGGGGAAAACCACGGTCATGGCCGCCCGGGTCGTATGGCTGGTTGGCACCGGACAGGTGCGGGCCGAGCAGGTCCTCGGCCTGACCTTCACCCGGAAGGCGGCCGCGGAACTGGATGAGCGCATCCGCCACGCCTTGGAACGTTCCGACCTGGTTTCCCGGGACGAGACGGAGGGCGGTGAGATGGTGTTCACCTACGATGCCTTCGCCGCGCGACTCGTCCGGGAGCACGGTCTGAGGCTGGGCATCGAGGCCGACGCACGGCTGTTGTCCGGGGCTTCCAGGTTCAGGGTTGCTGCCCGGGCGGTGGCCGAACATTCCCACCCCCTTGAACACCTGTCCCGGTTGTCCCCGCGCCAGCTCCCGGAGCGGATGCTCGCCCTGGATGCGGCCCTGGGATCACATCTGGCCACGCCCGAACAGATCAGAGAATTCTCCCGGCGTGCCAAGGCCCGGTTCGAGGAAGCGCCGTTGTGGCGGGGATCACCGACGAAGGCGGTTCTCGAGGCTCAGACGGCCATCGACGAGCGTCTGGAGCTGTTGGAACTCGTCGAAACCTACCGGGAGCTCAAGAGGAGACTCGGCCTGGTGGAATTCGCCGACCAGCAGGCCCAAGCCGTGGAACTGGCCCGCTCCGTCCCGGTGGTCGGCGCCATGCTCAGGCAACGGTTCCACGTGGTTCTGCTCGACGAGTACCAGGACACATCGTCGGTGCAGGCAATCCTGCTGCGCGCACTGTTCAGCGGTTCCGATCCGGCGTCGGGCCGCGGGTTTCCCGTGACCGCTGTGGGTGACCCGAACCAGGCGATCTATGGGTGGCGAGGAGCAGCCGCCTCGAACATCCTCGGGTTTCCCACCCATTTCCCCGGCCCCGCGGGGAAACCCGCCAAGGAGTTCACGCTCGCCATCAACCGCCGCAGCGGCAGCCGGATCCTGGACGTGGGAAACGCCCTGGCCGAGCCGCTCACACGGACCAGGGGAGTGGGGGTGGAACTGCGCCCCGGGGAGGGCACACCCGATGGTGAGGTCCGTGCCCTGTGCTTCGCCACCCTCGCGGAGGAACTCGACTGGCTGGCGACCGACGTCACGGCCCGGCACGCCGAGGGCACGGAATGGCGGGACATCGCTGTCCTGACCCGCCGCAACGATGTCCTGACCTCGGTGTGGGAACGTCTCCGCGAACACGACGTCCCAGTCGAGATCGTCGGGATCGGAGGCCTGCTGCGGCTGCCGGAGATCGCCCCCGTGGTGGCCACCCTGAAGGTACTCGCGGACCCGCTGGCGAACGCCGAGGTGGCCGGGCTGCTCACTGGGGAACGCTGGCGGCTCGGCCTGGCCGATCTGGCCGCGCTGGCGCGGCGCGCCCGGGAACTGGCGCCAGGGGAGACCTCGAAGGAACCGCTTCCGTTGCCCGAGGAATTGACCGAACTCGTCTCGCGTGCCGATCCGGCACGCGCCCCCTCGCTGTTGGACGCCGTGAACGATCCGGGGCAGGCCGCCATCAGCGACGAGGGGAGGGCGCGGCTGGAACGGTTCAGCTCGGAACTCGCCGAGCTGCGCAGACACCTGGACGAGCCCGTCCCCGAACTGGTGCGCCGCGTGATCTCCCGGCTCGGCCTGGAAGCCGAACAACTGGTGCGCGGGGACACCTCCCAGCTCGCGCGGTTCGTCGCGGCCTGTTCCACCTACCCCGACATCGACGGCGACGGGAGCCTGGCCGGGTTACTGGCATGGCTGGACGCCGAGGAGGAACACGGGGACGCGCTGGAACGGGCCACACCGACCGCGGCCGATTCGGTGAAGCTGCTCACCGTCCACCGGGCCAAGGGACTGGAATGGCACACGGTCTACCTGCCGGCGCTGTCGGAGGGGGTGTTTCCCGGGACCGACCGGACGGGAAACTGGAGCACGAATTCGCGTCTGCTGCCCGCGCCGCTCAGGGGAGATGCGGATGCAATCCCTCAACTCGCCGACTACTCCAAACGGGGCATCGACGCCTACCGGGAGGAGTTGAAACAGGAGCACCGGCTCTCAGAGGACCGGCTGGCCTATGTCGCTGCCACCAGGGCGAAACGACTGCTCGTCGTCTCGGCCCACGCCTGGGCACCCGGGCTTAAACGGGCGCGCGGCCGGTCCCGCTATTTCGAGGATGCGGCGGCACTCCACTCGGGATCCTCCATGCCACCTCCCCCGGAGGAGAATCCCCAGCCCACGGCCGCCCGGACCGCGACCTGGCCCGTTCCCGTCACGGACCGGGCGGCCGCCACGGCCCACGCCGCGGCCCTGGTCCGTCAGGCGCGGGAAGTGATCGCCTCCGGGGGGGACGAGACCGGCTGGGTCTGGGGGTCGGGCGTCGCCTCGGCGGCGGAGCAGGAGAGGATCGCGGCGTGGGACCGGGACGCCGCATTCTTGGCCGAGCAACTGACCCGGAGGACGAACCGGGACCTGACCCTGCCCGCCGGGCTTTCAGCCACCGCGCTCATGGAACTGCGGAAGAACCCGGTGGGTTTCGCCGAGCGCCTGGCGCGCCGGATGCCGCGAGAACCGAAACGCAGCGCGCGGCTGGGGGAGCGGTTCCACGAATGGGTGATGGCGCGGTTCTCCGTCAGCCCCGGTTTCGACGAACTCGAGTTCCGGGCTCGCGCGGAGGAACCCGGGCTGGAACGTCTCAAACGGGCCTTCGAGGCCAGCCGGTTCGCGAACCTGACGCCACTCGGGATCGAGGTTCCGTTCTTGCTCCGCTGGGAATCGCTGGTGCTGCGCGGGCGGATCGACGCGGTCTTTCCCAGCGACGACCCGGCCTTTGACGCTCTCGTGGTCGACTGGAAGATCGGTGATGCGGATGCGGACCCGCTGCAACTGGCCATCTACCGGCAGGCCTGGGCCAAGGCCCGTGGTCTGGAACTGGAACGGGTGGCCACTGCCTTCCACCACGTCTTGGCCAACCGCCTGGAGATGGTGGTGGCGGACCCGGAGCTGATCCGGGCCGCCACGGTGGCAATCATTCCTTGAGGCGCGCCGTCTCGTCGTGGATTCGCGCAGCCACCTGGGCGAGCTTCTCGCGGTGCTTGTTCGCGTGATGGGCGCAGAACAGCAACTCGCCGCCGCTGCTCAACTCCACGCGGAGGTAGGCCTGGGCGCCGCAACGGTCGCACCGGTCCATGGCGGTGAGGCTGCCGGTGGCCCGTTCAGTGGCGGTGTTGGTCATGCTCGCCCTTCCTTTCCGAATTACCTCTGTGCCGTTTCTAACGTAGCGCGCTTTTCCAATATTCCCCTTCCCAGGGGTCAGCAGCCGTCAAACCTCTTGCTGACGTGGCTGCTCGCTTCCCGGTAACCTGTCCCGGTGCGCTCGAACCCCAACACCCACACCCCCCGCGACTACGGGGCCAAGAACCTGCTGGTCCTGGAGGGCCTCGAGGCGGTGCGCAAACGCCCGGCCATGTACATCGGCTCCACGGACACCCGTGGCCTGATGCACTGTCTGTGGGAGATCATCGACAACGCCGTGGACGAGGCCCTCTCCGGTTTCGGCGACGACATCGCGGTCACCCTCCACGAGGACGGCTCCGTCGAGGTCGTGGACCATGCCCGCGGCATCCCCGTCGACAAGGAACCGCGCACGGGTCTCAGCGGCGTCGAGGTGGTCTACACCCGGCTTCACGCGGGCGGGAAGTTCGGGAACTCCTCCTACAACGCGACCGGTGGGCTCCATGGGGTTGGCGCCTCTGTGGTTAACGCGCTCAGCTCCCGCCTGGATGTCGAGGTGGACCGGGAGGGAGCCACCTGGGGCATGAGTTTCCGGCGCGGGGTGCCCGGGATCTTCGACGGCGAAGGACCGGATGCTCCCTTCACCCCGGCCTCGGGCCTGCGGAAACTTGGACGGGTGCCGAGGAATCGCACGGGAACCCGGGTGCGCTACTGGAGCGATGAACAGATCTTCCTGGCAGACGCCGGTCTCTCCCTGCCCCAGCTCCACGACCGGGCACGCCAGACATCCTTCCTCGTCCCGGGTCTGCGCCTGGAGGTGGTCGATGCCCGCGGGGGAGAACGCGAAACAGAGGTGTTTCTCCATGAGGGAGGCATCACGGAGTTCGTGGAGTTTCTGGCGAAGGACGCCCCCTTGACGGAGGTGCTGCGCCTGACCGGCAGCGATTCGTTCGTCGAGACAGTGCCGATGCTCGACGAGGCCGGGGCGATGACCGCCACCGACGTGGATCGCAGCCTCGAGGTTGACATCGCGGTGCGGTGGGGAACCGGATACGACACCCAGGTGCGTTCCTTCGTCAACATCATCGCCACCCCCAAAGGAGGCACCCACGTCTCCGGTTTCGAGCGGGGTGTGGTCAGGGCATTCACGAAGGCCCTCGACGGGACCCGGTTGCTGAAGAACGGCGATGAGATCGTCAAGGACGACTGCCTGGAGGGACTGACCGCCGTGGTCACCGTCCGGCTTGCGGAGCCGCAGTTCGAAGGACAGACCAAGGAGGTGCTCGGCACCCCTCCCGTGCAGCGCCTGGTGGCGCGCATCGTCGAGAACGAACTCACGGATTTCCTGACCAGTTCCAGGGCCGCGACCAAACAGGTGGCGCGAACCCTCATGGAGAAGGTGGTGAATGCCTCCCGCGCCCGCGTCCAGGCCCGGGCACACCGCGAGAACCAGCGCCGGAAGAACGCCCTCGAATCGTCGTCGCTGCCACCGAAACTGAAGGACTGCCGCAGCGCCGACGGCGAACTGAGCGAGCTGTTCATCGTCGAGGGCGACTCGGCACTCGGCACCGCGAACACGGCGCGCAACTCCGAGTTCCAGGCGCTGCTGCCGATCCGCGGCAAGATCCTGAACGTGCAGAAGGCATCCGTCGGTGACATGCTCAAGAACGCCGAGTGCGCGGCCATCATCCAGGTGGTCGGCGCCGGTTCGGGACGCACCTTCGAGGTGGACGCGGCACGCTACGGCAAGATCATCTTCATGGCGGACGCCGATTCCGACGGGGCCCACATCCGTTGCCTGCTCGCCACGCTGTTCTTCCGCTACATGCGTCCCCTCGTGGAAGCGGGCCGGGTCTACTCGGCGGTTCCCCCGCTGCACCGTTTCGAACTGATCAATCCGAAACGGGGCATGGAGAAATACATCTACACCTACACCGACGGGGAATACCAGCGGAAAGCTGCGGAGCTGACGAAGAAGGGAGTGCGGTTCAAGGAACCGCAGCGTTACAAGGGTCTGGGTGAGATGGACGCCCATCAGCTGGCGGAGACCACCATGGACCCCAGGCGCCGCACCCTGAGGCGTCTGACCGTGGACGACGCGGAGCGGGCGGAGGCGGTCTTCGAGATGCTGATGGGAAACGACGTGGCGCCGCGCAAGGAGTTTATCGTCGCGGGCGCCTACGCTCTGGAGTCCGACCGCATAGACATCTGAGCGAGCCATCGTCGATCTTCCCGGCTTCTGGAGCGCCTGGCGTCTTAACGCCCGGCGGTGAAGCACAGCCTGTTGAGATGCGCGCGGATCTTCCTCATCGCCCAGTCGTAATGGCTCGATGTCGCGGACGTGCAGTAGGAGCCCAGGGTCGTCGTTCCCGTCCAGTCGAACCGGCCCTTCTCGAACAATTCGGCATCGCTGAAGGAGTTGATCAAGGCAATCACCTGTTCGTGGGAGGAACACACGAGTCGTTTGGCCTCCTCCAGCGCGGTTGACTGGTGCTGGCGCCAGAACTGCTCGTTCAACTTGCCGTAGCTCCTCCAGGTGTGGGGTGCGGGCAGGAACGGTCTTGACCGCCCGTTCCTGTTGTCCCTCGCCCAGGTCAGCAGGAGTTGGTGCCACTCGTACAAGTGCGTCAGGACGTCCCGAACGTTCTCGTCGCGCTGCCAATGAGCCTCTTTCCTGTTGGCTCCACCGCTGAAGTCGAACGAAACGGCGTGCTCGTGTTCGCTCATCGAATCGCACAGCGCGCACAGTTCTTCGAACCGCTTGGCTGCGAGGTGAACCAGCTCATTCCTGGACGTCGGTCTCGGCATGGCCTCCAGATCTCTTCTCGGGTTTTTCAACCCCACGGGAGGTGGGTCTTTCAGAGGATCTGTTCCAGCAGGCCGGTGTCCACGTCGTACATGAATCCTCCGACCTCGGCCCGGTTCTTGATCAGGGGATGGGCCAGCACCGCCGAGACGTCCTGCTTCAAACGGCTCATCTGGTCCGGGCTGGCGCCGAAACTCAACCAGGTGGCGTCCATGCCGTTGCGTTCCGCGATCGACTGGTGCAACGCCTCGTCGGTTCCGGACATTGCGCAGCGGGTGTGGGGAATGAGCATGATCCGTTTGACGTGGAGCAGCTGGACTGCCAGCACAAGGCCCGTCATGGTCCAGGGAGCCACCCAGCCGCCGGGGGAGCGGAGGATCTTGGCGTCACCGGGACCGAGACCGACCATGGGCAGTGGGTCGATGCGTGAATCCATACAGGTGACGATCGCGACCCCCGCGTGGGCGATGCCGTCGGCTCCCTTCCGGGAAAAACTTTCCGCGTAACTGCGGTTGGCGGAGAGCAGGTCGTCGAAACTCATGGGATCAACTCAATCACTTCAGGGGTGCGCCGGGCCCCGAGTGTCTCGACCACTCCCTTCAGGGACACACCGGAACCGTCGCGTTTCTGCGTGGGGTCCGGCAGGGCAACCGGCGTGCCGTCCGAGGTCGCGGCGGTCACGAACTCGCCGATGGCGGCGGCGATGAGAGCTGTTTCTCCCTTCAGGAAACGCTGGCACCTGACCCCGCCGGTGGCCCGGCCCTTGGTCGGGTACTCGGCCAGCGGGGTGACCTTGGCGCCGCCCGTGGTGTGCCCGAACAACGAATCCGGTGCTCCCGCTACCGTGACCACGACGTCCGTTCCGGGATCAACCCCGCCGAAGAACAGCACCTTCGCGTCCTTCGAGAGCTTCACCCCGGCGACGCCACCGCCCAGACGTCCCTGCGGGCGTACCAAGTCGGCGGAGAAGTGCAGCAGCTGCGCATCCGAGGTGATGAATGCCAAGTTCGGGGAATCCAGTTCCACCGCGCCCACGACCTCGTCCCCCTCCTCGAGGCGGATCACGTCCCAGGAATCCTTCCCGATCACCTCGGGATTGACCCGTTTGACCACACCCCGCAGTGTCCCCAGGGCCAGGCCCGGCCCCTCGGGGTCGAGGGAGGTCAGGCCGACCACTCGTTCCCCCTGCTCCAGGGGCCACAGTTCCCGTGATTCGGAACCGCCCTGCAGGTTCGGTGCCGTGGCGGTCAGTGGCACGGTGGGAAGTTCGATGGCTCTGGCCCGCAGCAGGCGTCCCGTGTTGGTGATCACCCCGAACTCGCCGCGGGAGGTGATCTTGATCGCAGCCGCGATCACGTCGTGGGTGGTCCTGGGGCCCGCCACAGGCAGGGGAGCGGCGGAATCGGTGCGGGCCGCACGTCCCGTGGTGGACAACAGCACCCAGCACGGTTCGTCGGGAACCTCCAGGGGAGCAGCCGACCTGATCACGCCGTCGGAGGCCAGCAGCACCGTCCTGCGGGGGGTTCCGAATCGCTCGGCCATCTCGTCCAGTTCCGAAGCCACCAAGGTGTTCAGGACCGTGTCGTCGTCGAGGATACGCTGCAACTCGTCGATGCGGGCGGCCAGTTCGTCTGCCTCAGCTTTCAGCTCCAGCGTGGAATACTTCGTCAGGCGACGCAGCTGCATGTCCAGGATGTGGTTCGCCTGCACCTCGTCCAGATCGAAGGCGCCCATCAACCGGGTGCGGGCCTCGGCAGCGTCCTCGCTGGAACGAACGATGGCGATGACCTCGTCGATGTCGACGATGGCCAGCAGCAACCCCCTGACCAGGTGCAGCCGTTCCCGGGCCTTGCCGAGGCGGTGCCGGGTACGGCGGATCGTCACCTGGAGCCGGTGATCCAGGTAGACCTCCAGCAGCTGCTTCAGGGGGAGGGTCCGCGGCTGCCCCTCCACGAGCGCCACTGCGTTGATCGCGAAGGTGTCCTCCAGTTTCGTCACCCGGTAGAGCTGCTCCAGCAGGGCCTCGGGGTTGATGCCGTTCTTGACCTCCACCACCAGCCTGGTGCCGTTGGTCAGATCGGTCAGGTCCTTCACCCCGGCGATGCCGACCAGTTTGCGCGAGTCGATGCCCTTCTTGATCTGTTCGATGATTCTCTCCGGGCCGACCAGGTAGGGCAGTTCGGTGATGACGATTCCGCGGCGGCGCGCCGAGACCCGCTCGATGCTGGCCCTGGCCCGCACCTTGAAGGAGCCACGTCCGGTGGCGTAGGCGTCGTGGATGCCGTCAAGACCGATTATCCGCCCCCCACTGGGGAAGTCGGGTCCGGGCAGGTGTCGCATCAGCTCCTCCAGGGAGGTCTCCCGGTTCCTCAGCAGTGCCTTCAGCGCGGAGACCACCTCCCGGAGATTGTGCGGGGCGATGTTGGTGGCCATTCCCACCGCGATCCCGGAGGCGCCGTTGACCAGGAGGTTCGGCAGGGCCGCTGGCAGCACCTCGGGCTCGGTGTCCTTGCCGTCGTAGTTCGGCCTGAAATCGACGACGTCCTCGTCCAGGCCCGCGGTCATCGCCACTGCGGGGTGGGCCATCCGGCACTCGGTGTAGCGCATCGCGGCCGGTCCCGCATCGAGCGACCCGAAATTGCCGTGACCGTCGACGAGGGGAAGCCGCATTGCCCACGGCTGCGCCATGCGCACCAAGGCGTCGTAGATGGCGCTGTCGCCGTGCGGATGCAGCACGCCCATCACCTGACCGACCACACGGGCGCACTTCACGTGTCCCTTCTCGGGTCTGACACCCATGTCGTCCATTGAGAACAGGATGCGCCGCTGGACGGGTTTCAGGCCGTCGCGCGCATCCGGCAGGGCACGGGCGTAGATGACGGAATAGGCGTATTCCAGGAAACTGGACTCCACCTCCTCGGTGACGTCGACATCCAGGATGTGTTCCTCGAACTCCTCGGTGGTTTTGGCCATGGGCTGGTTCAGATCTCCTTGAGCCGGATCAACGGGCGTAGCTTATCGGCAAGTCCATCCCCGTCGGGTGCGCGGACCTCCGGGGCCAGGTCCGGGGTCCACTCCCAGATGTCGGGGGTCTCGGTCAGGGTGCCGTGGGCCAGGGCGTGTTCGCCGGGGGTGAGCTGGCGGATCGCGCGGGCCACGACGTGGTCGGGTTGGAGGCTGGCGAACTCGGCGTACAGGTCCGGGTCGTGCTGGCCGTCGTCGCCGACCAGCAGCCAGCGAATGTTGGGCAGGTCCCGGGCGAGTTCCCGCAGGCAGGTGCGTTTGTGGTGGGCCCCGCTGCGGAACCAGCCGGTGTTGGTCGGTCCCCAGTCGGTCAGCAGCAGCGCGCCCCGGGGGAAACCGTGGCGTTTCAGGAAGCGTGTGACCATGGGGTAGGTGTTCCAGGCCCCCGTCGAGACGAAGATGAGCGGCGCACCCGGATGGGCGGCGATCAGCTGCTGGAACAGACGCGACATTCCCGGGACGGCCTGCCTGGCCTGCTCGGTCAGCGCCAAGGAGTTCCAGGCAGCGACCATGGGGCGGGGAAGCCACGTGGACAGGATGGTGTCGTCGATGTCCGAGACGATCCCGAAAGTCTGGTTCTCGTCGATCACCTGGACCGGTGCCCAGTTCGAGGCCCCGCCGGCACCTTTGATGAGCACCTGATGCCAGCCTACGGACAGGCCGTGATCACGGATCCGGACGTCTATGTAGCCACCCCGGTCAGCCTGCACCGGGACCCTGAGATCCCCGATTACGATCTCGGCCCTGGAGGTCACCTTCGCGGCGGCGATGAAGTTGCGCCACCCGCGACGATGCAGCAGGTCGGTTGCGGCCTGCACGATTCCCGCATCCTTGGGGGGGCGTAGCACGACCCGAGCCAGGACACGAACCTGTTGCGTGGTGCCGAAACCGGTGTACGAGGTGATGCACTCCTGCCAACCACGACGCAGCAGAAAACGGTTCAGCACCCGGTTCAGGTGATCCTCGATGCGGGCGGCGAAGAAGGGCCGGGACTTCATGGTGTCTCAATTTAGTGGAAGAATGGCCGGGTGATTCAGCTGTCCCCCGAGGCCTCCAAGGCCGCCGCACTCAAGAAAGAGGTGGAGGACTGCCGGTTCTTCCCCGAACTCGTCTGGGCGAGCATCTCCGGGGCGTTGGGACAGCAGAGGATGCTCGGCTACCTCGTTCATCACGAGGCCAGTTTCTCAACAGGGGATCTGCAGCGGCACCTCACGGCGCTCGTGCTCACTGACAGGCAGTTGATCATCAGCCACACCGACGAGCAGGATGCCGGCTATCCGGATCGTGCCATAACCAGCGCGGAGGTGGTTGCCCTCAGGGCCGTCCACTCCGTCGTGGTTACCCGTTCCGTGCACCACCCCGAGCAGTATCCCTCCAATGGATCGCAGCTCGTCGAGGCCTGGCTCACCTTGACCTGGGGGGCCGCATCCCGGCTGGACATCGGCCCCGCAACCTGCGAGGACCCACAGTGCGAGGCGGACCATGGCTGGACCGGGATGTCGGTTCCGAACGACCTGACCGTCCGGATGAGTCCGGCGGGCGACGGATGGCAGAGCGTCGACAAGCTCATGGCATTCGGTTCCCTGCTGCAGGAACACGTCGGATGAGTGGTTTCGTGCCGCCCGACTACGGGGGCGCCTGCCTGAACAATCTGTTGCCCAGCGTTGCGGCCCGGTTGTTGGGGGAGGTCCCAGTGCTCGACGTGCCGCGGGCCGCGCGATACGTCGTCCTGCTGATCGATGGCCTGGGCTGGTTTCCCGTCGCCGAACACAGCCACGACAGCGACCTGTTCGCCCCGGGGCTGGGAAGGGCCACACGCCTGACCTGCGCGGTGCCCTCGACCACCGCGACATCCCTGACCAGCATCGGCTGCGGTTCGGCTCCCGGAAGCCACGGGGTGGTCGGCTACTCCTTTCTCGACCCAGATCGCGGCTGTGTGGTGAATGCCCTGACGTGGGCGGGTGGTCCCGCTGATGTCGAGGGTTTCGCCTGCGAACCGACGCTCTACCAGCGGATGCGTTCCCGGGGGGTCACAAGCGGCTGCGTCAGTCTTGCCCGGTTCAAAGACAGTGGGCTTCAAAGGCTGGCCTTCGGTGGAGCAGAACACCTCGGGGTCGAGAAAGAGGGGGATCACCGGGCATTCGTCAGCTTGGTCGTCGAGGCCCTGCGTGACCATGAGGTGGTTTACGCCTACGAACGCAGTCTTGATCACAGCGGGCACGCCCACGGTGTGGGGAGCTGGCAATGGCTGGGGGCCTTGGGAAGGGCAGAGGAACTCGTCGCGGACCTGGTGACGACGCTCCCGTATGACACGTGTCTGCTCGTCACGGGCGACCACGGCATGATCAACGTCCCCAAAGAACGTCAGATCACGATCGAGGACCACCCGGGGCTGACGGGAGCCTGGCGTGTGGGAGGCGAACCCAGGTTCCGGCAGCTCTACGGCCAGCAGCCCGACCGGCTTGCCAGGGCCTGGGCCTCGGAGCTGGAGGAGCGGGCAGAGGTGTGGCTGCGCGACGACGCGATCGATGCGGGCTGGTTCGGTGATGTAACCGACCGGGTCCGTTCCCGCATCGGTGACGTGCTGGTCGTCATGCAGGGCGACTGGGCCGTCCATACCCGGAGCCTCCCTAAGGAGTTCGGGCTCCATGGCCAGCACGGCTCCCTCACAGCCGCCGAGATGTATGTACCGCTCTTCACGTTTGGGCCGGAATGATGCACATAGCGCTGCTGATAGACGACTTCTATCCCTCCTCCGGCGGGATCGGCCGCTCGGTCGAGACCCAGATCCAGGAACTGACGGATCTGGGACACCAGGTGAGTCTCATAGCCCCGGACCGGCACCTGGAGAAGCCCAGGAGCTGCCGCGTCATTGAGTGCCCGACCATCTACGTCGAGGGGCTTCCCGCCCACTTGAGCATCCTGCACAGCTCGGAACGCCGCGCCCGGTTGATCACACAATGCGCGCGCTTCGACGTGGTGCACACGCAAACCGAACGGGGAGCCCTGATCCTGGGCGCCAGGATCGCGAGACTGCAGAGCATCCCGCATCTCCACACCTTCCACGCCAACGTCGCGGGCACCCACCAGACGGTCAAGGCTGCCATATTCGGGACCTGGCTCTATCAGTTCCTCATCAATCCATTGCTCACCAGGGCGGCGGGACGGGCCTCCAGCCGTTCCCGGCTGGTGTCCCGGGTCCAGGAACCCGGCGGGCTGGCAGCTCGGATGGACTGGGCTTCCTTCGCCGACATAGCGGGCAAGGTCGATGCCTGGACCGTTCCCAGTCCCTTCATGAAGGACCTGGTGGAGACGGCCGCCACCCACCGGGTACCCGGATACGTGGTTCCCACCGGCGTCGGCCGGGGCATGCTGGAGGCCATCTCCCATGCCCGCAGGGAAAGTTCCGACGAGACAGTGCGGTTCACGACCGTTGGGCGGCTGGCCAAGGAGAAACGCCTGGACGTTCTGGTGCGGGCCTTCCGACGTGCCGACATACCGGGTTCGGAGCTGGTGATCGTCGGGGACGGCGACCAACGTCCCCTGCTCAAGATGCTGGCCTCGGGTGCCCGCAACATTGATTTCCGGGGTCATCTGCTTTCCTTGGAAGCGATCGCCTACGAACTGGTCAACTCCGACGTGTTCGTGTTGACGAGCCACCGATTCGACTCCCAGGCCTTGGTGCTCTCCGAAGCAGTGGCGGCGGAGTTGCCGATCCTCTACTGCGACGACCGCCTGACTGTGGCAACCTCACCGGAATCCGCTCTCCTGACCGAACCGGACGTGAACTCCCTTGCGACCGGAATGCGGTTACTCGCTGATTCCGGGCGCCGCGCCGCGATGCGTTCCGCGTCCCGGGGCCTGCTGGAAAAGCTGACCCCTCGGCACACCGCCGAAGCCTATGTTTCCATCTACGAGGATCTGATCGGAGCCATGAGTGCCTGAACTCGTCTTCCACACCGGTCCCATGGACTGCGGAAAGTCGACCCTTGCCCTGCAGTTCGACCACACCCAGTCCACGCACGGCAGGCAGGGCCGGATCTTCACGTCCCGGGATCGCTCGGGTGAGGCGCGGATCTCCTCCCGGCTGGGGCTCGAGACGCCGGCCGCTGAGGTGGACGAGGGGTTCGACTTCTGGGCCCACGTCATCGCTCAACTGGTGGCGGGCGGACGGGTCGACTATCTCGTCTGCGACGAGGCGCAGTTCTACACGGGGGAACAGGTGGAACAGCTCGCCAGGATTGTGGACGAGCTACAAATCGATGTCTACACTTTCGGGATTCTTGCGGATTTCAGGACTAGGTTGTTTCCCGGGTCGCAGCGGCTGGTGGGGCTGGCCGACCGAGTGGAGAACCTCCCC
>ERZ772977.501-NODE-501-length-26153-cov-5.780405_pt1 | contig 26153 bp, 26 predicted proteins | sample MGYA00511131_ERZ772977 | MGnify/ENA primary metagenome ERZ772977 (study PRJEB29015, sample SAMEA2737935) | human oral metagenome | biome: human oral; feature: human-associated habitat; material: dental | place: China | collected 2151 ...
TGAAGAATTTTGTTGGGATGCGATGTGGTGTCCCAATTTTTTCTGGCAGCCAAGAGGTAACCAATCCTACTACTAAAGAGCCAGTTGGATATGGTCAATATATCCAGCTGGGGCAGAATCCAGTGATAGTAGAAAGGGGTCTCTGTCGTTACCGAGTTGGTATTGGAAATGTACTAACAAAGATTGACGATCTCCTGGAACAAGAACATAGGCAAAAAATGTCCACTGACGTTGGCTTAGCTGGAGTCAGAGGAGCAGCGCTGGCGGGTGTTGCTGGCGGGGCATTGGAATGGTTCAACTTTGCTCCAACGGTCAGCTTATCTGGAGTGGTGGCAGGAATAGCAACTGGTGGATTGAGTCTTGCATATAACCGCCGCCGTCGTAAAAAGGAATTCAAATCACAGATTGAAGGACTGAGTGAATGTTTTTCGAACATGGGAATAATAACCGTTAGGCCTAATTTGTTAGCGCCGGATTCATATGTTGATGGTGACATGCAGACGGGTTCAGTGGATGACAAAAAGGCACGTAATATCTACTTTATTGGCGATATGCCAGTTGACCAGCAACAACGAGCTGGCCGTTTTTGGCAGCGGGCTGATCAAATTTTGAAAGAATATGGATTTGCAAAGTGGCAGGGTTATCAGCCTGCTGGCTTACCAGCGCTCATTGAACGAATATTGGATGATTTTGATGGTAATGATGACTTTAGCTATGACGAAAAAAGAAGCGTTGCTTATAATGTAAGTATTTTTATGGCTCGGCGTAATTTTACAATTAGAACTATGAAGCGTATGCAAGACGAAGCTGATTCACAAAACCTACTTCAGCAGTATGATATCAAGCCCTCTAAACATTCGCTACTAGATAAAAAGAAAGCTCTAGTGACATCTGCCCAGGTATTGCTGTCAAAGGTAATTGGTCATGAGAGCAATGGGCTACAAGAAGGGGCTCCCGATGCGCGATCAAGGAGTGACTCCCGGAAGACAGTCGCTCAGCAGATCAAGAATGTTGACTGTGAATATGAAAAGGACTTTCGCAGGTGTATTAAAAGACTACGGGAAATTGTTATTGATTCACGAAAGAGGATTAACCAGTCTGAACTCACTAAAACATATGGAGGAGAGAGTAGGCTGCAAAAAGTCTTCTGGGGAGAATTGAGTGAAATTTTAGCCAGAAACGATATTGATCCATATGATGAGTCGGTGTCTCAGTCCGTGCGATTTATCTTGGACTTGCCTAAAATAGCTCCGGGGATCGGGAGAGATCAACTACCTTCAGCTGACAGACTGAATGAGTTACGTGGAATATTCCAAAGAATATGTTCCCGAGAATATCCTGACGTTAGAACATCTTCTTTTTAACATATGCGTTTCAAGAATATGTGTCATACTAAAGACATATGACGATACGCAATCTAACCAGAGAAGTGCATATTTCTTGGTTGGTGGCGGCGTGGTGTTTGGGGTTGACAGTTGGTGTTATTGCTATTCATCATTTGTCGCGGTCAACGGTGTTTGACTGGCGGACTTTGGTGCTTGGGTTAGGATTAATGGCTGTGGCGATGGTCTGGCGATGGCGGGCGTTGATGATTGTGGCACTTATCGCTGGTGGATTAGTCGGGCTGTGGCGCGGTGAGCTGGGCCGAGCCGGTTTGGAGGTGTACGATTCGCTGATTGGCAAAACCGCCGTTATTCAAGGCCGTGTTCTGGAAGATCCTGATATCGACAAGAAAGGGCAAACGGTATTGCGGTTGAGTGATTTACGGATCAATGGCGAGAAATTGGCAGGACAACTGTGGGTGGTGACGGCTGACAAGCGCCCCATCAAACGCAGTGACATCGCTCAAACTCAAGGCAAATTAACGGCGGGATTTGGCGCTTTTTCGGCGAGCATGTATCGAGCGAAAATTGACAGCGTCGAGCGTCCAGTCCCGGGCGACGTGGCGGTTGGGGTGCGCGACTGGTTTGCCGAGCGAGTGCGCAAACATATTCCAGAGTCTGAGTCGGCGCTGGGTTTGGGATTTTTGTTGGGGCTACGGCGAGCCATGCCGACGGAACTGAGCGATAATTTGAAGATTGCTGGTTTGACGCACATTGTGGTGGCTAGCGGTTACAATTTGACAATTTTGGTGCGCCTGGCGCGGCGGTTATTTGCCAAGCGGTCAAAATATCTGGCAATGCTTAGCGCGGCAACGATGATTATTGGCTTTATGGCAGTAACGGGCTTGAGTCCGAGTATGTCGCGGGCTGGGCTGGTGGCAGGACTCAGTTTGGCAGCCTGGTATTATGGGCGGACGATTCATCCGCTGGTGTTACTACCAGTCTCGGCGGCGATTACGCTGATGGTCAATCCGCAATTTGGCTGGGGCGATTTGGGTTGGCAACTGAGCTTCGCGTCGTTTACGGGCGTGATCATCCTGGCGCCGCTGCTGCACAAGTATTTCTTTGGTGATAAAGAACCTGGAACGTTTCGACAAATTTTGATCGAGACGCTGTCGGCGCAGCTTGCGACACTGCCGCTATTGATGATGAGCTTCGGCGTGGTTAGTAATGTAGCGCTGATTGCTAATATACTGATTTTGCCGTTTGTGCCGCTGGCGATGCTATTAACCTTTGCGTCGGGCGTGTTGGCCGTAGTGCCGATGATTGGCGCGGCCATTGCCCTGCCGACAACCTGGCTGCTGGGTTATATGATTCAGGCGGCTAATTGGCTGGCTGGTCTGGAGTGGGCGCAGATGGAAATAAATATTACTTGGTGGCAGTGCGGTTTGATGTATGTGGTGATGCTTGGTGCTATGTGGTGGATGAAAAAGCAGACCAAGCTAAACCTTGGCAAGGTAAATATTGTTGAGTAGTGTATAATAGTAACAGATTGAATATAGATAAACGGTAGGAGAAGTGTATGTCAGGACATAGTAAATGGGCAACGACACACCGGCAGAAGGCAGTTGTTGATGCAAAGCGTGGCGCGATTTTCACGAAGTTGGGTAATCAAATTGCGATTGCAGCACGTGGCGGTACAGACCCATCCTTAAACTCAAGTTTGGCGATGGCGATTGAAAAAGCTAAGGCGGCCAACATGCCAAGTTCTAACATTCAGCGAGCAATCGACCGCGTGGCGGATAAGAGCGCGGCGGCACTGGAGGAAATTACCTATGAAGGTTACGGCCCGAGCGGCGTCGGCATTATCATTGAAACAGCGACCGATAATCGTAATCGCACCTTGCCAGAAGTAAAAACGGCGTTGGTGAAAAACGGCGGGCGAATCGCTGACGCCGGCAGTGTGGCGTTTCAGTTTACCCGCAAGGGGGTAATCACTGTGGAAGGCACGGGCGAGGAATTGCTCCTGCAAGTGCTGGATGCTGGCGCTGAAGATGCGGTCGAAGAAGACGGCGAAATCATTATTTACACGGAGTTGAAGGATTTGGCGAGTGTTAGGAATAAATTGGTCGAGCAGGGATTGAAAGTAAAAGACGCCGAGCTGCGCTACATTGCTAATACGCCAATTGAGATTGCAGATTCAGAAACCGCACAGAAATTAATGAAAGTTATTGATGCACTGGATGACCTGGATGATGTGGTGAATGTACACACCAATGCCGATATTACTGCGGAATAAAAATTAATGTCAGAAAAAATCGCTCCTTTTTTGGAGTGGTTTTTATTTTGGCGAAAAGTACGCTACACTAAGAGTTAGTTAACCATAAGCAAGGAGCGAGCATGAAATATTTGCGTAACACACTACTTATGACACTAATCGCGGCATTGATCATGCCGTCGCCGTCAGTTTTGGCGGTTGCTAATGCGGGAGCTGAGGCGGCATCTGGCGGTGACACATCACAGACGACTGAGACACCAGCAAACGACATATTACCATCCAGCCCCAACTCAGCTGCTACTGCGCTTTCGTCCCAACCAGAGCCAAACCCAGCTGGCGAGCAACCAACTGCAAAACCGGTAGCACAACCTAATCCGCCAACTGCCGAGCCGGCACACCCAACCTCTCAGCCAGCGCCAACAACTGATGAAGCACTCGAAAAAACAGCACCGTTATTGATCTCAAAAGTTAGCCCCGACAAGAAATATATTGAGCTGTATAATCCAACAGAAAGTAATGTGAAGCTGGTGGGTTGGAAAATTGAACACTATAAGTCTGATGTGAAGACTGGCGGAAAAGAGTTTAAAAATGAAGTAATTTTAGCCAATGACTTTCTGGTGATTTCAAATGATCCGGCACTAACAAAAGCAGTGAAGTTTGATAAGGTACCGAATATGATTCAGGGTGAAGGGTCGGTGGTGTTGTCGCGATCTGATGGATCGACTGCTGATGTTGTTGGCTGGGGTGAGGCAAAGAAGTTTTTGGCTGCGCCCGTGACTGGCGGCGTGAAAACTGTCTGGCGCTGTTTTGCTGGTAAGCTCATCGTTGATTCGAAAAATAATCTGGCTGACTTCTCGTCAAACAAAACAGCTGATGATCAGGAGGTTGCGCCATACTCACGTCCGTATTGCAAAACTCCTGAGCCACCAAAACCGCTGAACAAATGTGAAAGCTTGAAGCTGAATGAAGTTGCCTCTCACGTTGACGAGCCGTTTATTGAACTGGTGAATGTGAGCGACAAGGCTATCACGACAGCTGGCTGTAAGTTGGAGACTAGCAGTAATAATTTACAAGAAGTACTTGGTGATATTGAACTGAAACCCGGTGAATTATGGGCGGTCAAGGTGAAACATACAAAATTAAAATTGCCAAAAATGAAGGGTAAGGTGTATATCCTGGACGAGGCTGGCGCGGAAATTGACGCCACTGAATATGACAAAATGTCAAAGGGCGCCTCCTGGAGTTTGCTTGACGGTGAATGGGTCCAAACGTTTGCGGTGACTGAGGGTGCTGCCAATGTGCTTAAGGAATATGCGGACTGCCAGGCTGGCTATATGCGTAATGAGTCGGGTAAATGCGTGAAGATTCCAGCGCCGTCTACCGTGTCTGATGTGTTAGCACCGTGTCCGGCTGGTCAATATCGGAACCCTGAAACTCGTCGCTGTCGGAAAATTGAAGCAGCAAAGACTGTAACGCCGTGTAAAGAAGGGTATTATCGCAGCGAGGAAACTGGTCGGTGTCGCTCAATCGCCTCGGCCGCCGCCAAAACCTTGAAGCCTTGCCAAGATGGTTATTTTCGCAATCTAGAAACTGGACGCTGTAAGAAAATTGCTGCCGCCGATGATATCCTAAAAGATTGTCCAGAAGGATTTGAGCGCAATCCAACCACCCGGCGTTGTCGGAAGATAAAAACCGCTAGCATGCCGGTTGTTGGTTCGGCAACAGCGGGCGTTCAACACGTTGCTGGTGCGACCTGGGGTTGGTGGGTGTTTGGCGGCGTTAGTTTATTGGCGGTAGGCTACGGCGCATGGCAGTGGCGCTGGGAGCTGTCGCAATTGATACGACGATTACGGCGATGAGTTAGTGACCGAGTAGTCAAATCATTGCTATAATAAAACCATGAGAATTATTGGTATCGATCCAGGCACAGGGATTTTGGGCTTTGGCGTGATTGATTTTTCAGGTGGTAAGTTTAAGCTGGTCACGGCGGGGGTCGTCAGAACGCCAGCTCATACGCCGATTGATGAGCGGCTGGAGGAGATTTTTGACAGTTTGACGGAGATTATTACTGAGACTAAGCCTGACGTGATGTCGATTGAAAAATTGTTTTTTGCCCGTAACGTGACGACGGCGATTTCTGTGGCAGAAGCGCGTGGTGTGGCGATGTTGACGGGTCGAAAAGCGGGATTGCCGATCGCCGAATATACGCCGCTGCAAATCAAACAGACGCTAACGGGCTATGGCAAAGCTGATAAAAAGCAAGTCCAGGAAATGGTGCGTTTAAACTTGGGGCTAAAGGACGTGCCAAAACCAGATGACTGTGCCGATGCTCTGGCGGCGGCAATTACCCATGCGGCGATGAATCGGGTATAATTAGAATATGATTGCACATGTTTTTGGAAAAGTTGCCGAGAAGTTTAACGGGTCGTTGGTGATTGACGTTCACGGCGTTGGCTATGAAGTGAGCGTGGCAGCTGGTGATTTTGACGCGGTGATGTTGGATCAGGATGTGAAGTTTTATACCTATCATCACGTGCGCGAGCAGGCGGAAGAGCTATTCGGTTTTTCGAGTCTGGCGGCAAAAAAGCTGTTTGAGATGCTCATCACGGTTCAGGGTGTCGGCCCAAAGGCAGCACTGGCAATTCTCAGCCTGGGTGACGCAGAGCAGGTGCGCAATGCCATCGCTAACGCCGACAGTGCGTTTGTGCAAAAAGCTGCTGGTGTTGGCAAAAAAACTGCCGAGCGGGTGGTGGTTGATTTGAGTGATAAAGTTGGCTTGCCAACGCAATATGGTCGAGCGGATGCACCAGTTCAGACTGAATTAAACACCTCTGACGAGGCACTGGAAGCGTTAATGGCGTTAGGCTACACTTTGGCTGATGCTACTAAGGCACTGGAAAACGTTGATGTCAGCTTACCGACAGCACAGCGGGTGACTGAGGCGCTGAAGGGTTAAAGCTGGTTTGGCTTTAAAAGCTTACTGGCCTATTCCGACTCGTTTTCTGTTTTAGTTGCCTGCTTTGCTTCTTCAATAAGTTTTTCTACATCATCAACTGTTAGCCTGCTGCTGTCGTGGAAACTTTGAACAATTCTGCGCAATTGCTGGCCCTGCAGATCGGTAATCCCATATAGACCAGGTTGATCGTCGAATAGGTGATTGCATGACTGCTGTTCGAATATCTCAGCTAGCTTTACTGTAGAGATATCTTCTTCCGATGCTCTTTTGCTACACCACAAGAACGGATATTTTATCATTAAGCCAGCAATATGTCTCGCGATTTCTTTTGATTTAGGATCGTATTCTTCTGTCTGTTCAAAATTGCCATATCCTTGCTCTATCAAAGTATCGCTAATTCTTTGTACATCAATTGCGGTTCTTCGCGAATTGCGGTTCTTCGCGACTTGATGCCTTCAGATTCGTTGGAAGGTTCTAGCTCTAATATTGCCAAAAGATGCGGTACCGCCTCTGACATTAATCTAACACTTTCTGGCCCTTGGTCGTATATTTATCTTATGTCTTTTTTGACTTCTGCCGTCGAATTCGGCATTGAAAACTCCCATTTGAAATGTAGACACCCCTATTGTACTACAAATGATATAATTAGTGTATGGCAATTGAGAGAATAGTCGACACTAGCTCACATAGCGATGATGCCGAGGAGCAGCGGATTGAAGTTAGTTTACGTCCGCAGAGTTTTAGCGAGTATGTTGGTCAGGAGAGGCTGAAGCGCAACTTACGCTTGGCGATTGACGCAGCCAAGAAGCGTAGTGAACCTCTGGATCATGTGCTGCTCTACGGCCCGCCAGGTCTGGGTAAGACGACCATGGCGACGGTGATCGCTAACGAGATGGGGGCAAATTTACGCATCACCAGCGGTCCGGCCATTGAAAAAGCTGGCGATTTGGCGTCAATTTTGACCAATTTGGCGGACGGCGATATTTTGTTCATTGATGAGATTCATCGGCTCGGTCGGGCGGTGGAAGAGATTTTATATTCGGCCATGGAAGATTTCAAGCTAGACATCGTCATCGGCAAAGGTCCGGCAGCCCGGTCGATTCGGTTAGATCTGCCGCGATTTACGGTCATCGGCGCGACAACGCGGACGGGTAGTTTGGCGGCGCCACTGCGCGATCGATTCGGGCATATTTACAGACTGGAGTTTTATGAACCAGAGGATATCGCTAAAATTGTGACGCGGAGTGCGGCTATTTTAGAATCTTCGATTCGGCATGAAGCGGCGAATTTATTATCGACGCGGGCTCGCTTGACGCCGCGCATCGCCAATCGTCTGCTCAAACGCGTACGCGACTACGCCGACGTCAACGGCGATGGCATAATTGATGTGAAAACGACAACGAGCGCCTTGGAAATGCTAGAAGTAGACGAGCTGGGGCTAGACCCGGCTGACCGTAATTTACTGCAATCAATCCTGGAAAATTATGGCGATAATCCCGTGGGTCTAACCACCATTGCCGCCCTGACTGGCGATGAAGCGACGACGATAGAGGATTTCTATGAGCCGTATTTGCTGCAAATTGGCTTTATTGAGCGTACGCCGCGTGGTCGCAAAGTGACTGTTAAAGCAAAGCGACATCTGAAAAATAGGTAAAATTATTAGATTAGTTAAGTCGAATATACTAAAGAGGGTATGTTATAATATTGTCATGAATCCGCAAACGCCATCGGAAGATTTGACTCAGCCAGTAGCTTATGATGCTGACGGCCGTCCGCTTTATCATCACCCGCCTCAGACTGGCAGACCAGCTCCGGTGGTGGCGCAAACAAACTCTCATGTAACGACGCGTCCAGAAATTATTGATGGGGAGAATTTTGATCCGCGATTGCGCAGTCAATACGCCAATGAACCGCAAGTTGTACATGTAGCGCGCGAGATTGACCCAAAACCTTTTACTATTAGCGACGAGTTAAAGAGGAAGCACGAAAAGTCAGTCCAGCAATATCCAAATCTTAATTTAAGCGAGGGTGAGTACGTAATTTTAGATATTAAGCGTCATCCAATTGGTATGTTGATTCCAGCGATAGTTTCAATTTTTTTGGTAGTGATAATTATGATATTCGTGCTGTTTTATCCGTCAATTGCTCGCGATTCAATCCTGCCTATTATGCCTTCTGCCACTGATATTTTTGGTGTAGCAATGTTGCTTATTGGTCTTGTGGTGCTTGGTGGTGCGGTGGCTCTATGGATATATCTACAGAATCAATTCTTCATGACTAACGAAAGTGTCATTCAGGAAATCCAAGAAAGCCTGTTTTCTCGACGTGAGCAGACGGTGAGCCTAGGTAGTATTGAGGATGCTAGTTTCCGACAGTCGGGGATTATTCAGACTATATTTAATTACGGCACTATTCGTCTTAGCACCGAGGGTGAAGAAACGACATATAGATTTCATTTCGTAGCAAATCCGCGTGAGCAGATTGCAATTATCAATAATGCTATTGAGGATTTCAAAAACGGTCGTCCTGTTGACGATTAATTATTTGTGGCGACTTTCTTTTATGTAGTCGTCTTCGCCGACAAGTGTCGCAACGAGTTTATATGACTTACATTTTCCTCCATTGCAGTTTGAGGATTCATAGCGATAACTACTGTCTTTTTCACCAAGTTTCTTACCATTTAGGTCTTTTAGTAACTCAGGGTCCATAGTCGACAATGTCGAGTCTTCTAATTTCTCTGGGTAGTAGCCGTTTTTAGTGTAAAAACCTTCCTCTAAACTGTAATACATGGCGTTTAGGGCGGTGCGTTTTTTTGTGTTGTTTGACTCATTGGTCAATTTGGTATATTGCGAAAAACCTAAGATTGCAATAATAATCAAAAAAGTTGCTACAACCAGAAGTTCAATAATTGTGAAACCGTTTCGCTTATTCATGAATGTAATTATAGCAAATATTGTGACAAATCGGTATAATAAAGGTAGTAACTAAGGAGGGAATGCTATGGCAAAATCAGACAGTAAAACAGTAAATTCAGAGAAGTCAAGTCAAGCATCAGGTAAAAAAGTTGATGATGGGAAATTAAAAGCGTTGGGTCTGGCGATGGATCAGATCACTAAACAGTTTGGCGACGGATCAATTATGAAACTTGGCGAGGCTCATAAGGTTGATGTTGAGGTAATTCCTTCAGGCGCTCTAAGTTTGGATTTGGCTTTGGGCGGTGGTTATCCAAAAGGACGAATTATCGAGATTTATGGTCCGGAAAGTTCGGGTAAGACGACATTGACTCTACACGCTATTGCCGAGATCCAAAAGCAGGGCGGTACGGCAGCGTTTATTGATGCCGAGCATGCGCTTGACCCGAGCTACGCCAAGCGTTTGGGCGTCGACACGGAAAATCTGCTGGTATCACAGCCAGACAATGGTGAGCAGGCATTGGAAATTGCAGAAACACTAGTTCGGTCAAATGCGGTTGATTTGGTTGTGGTCGACTCGGTGGCGGCCTTGACACCACAGGCAGAAATTGACGGCGATATGGGAGATTCTCACATGGGGCTGCAGGCGCGATTGATGAGTCAGGCGCTGCGTAAATTGACAGGAATTATTAACAAATCGAAAGCGACAGTGATTTTCATCAACCAGATCCGCATGAAGATTGGCGTGATGTTCGGTAATCCTGAAACGACAACGGGCGGTAATGCTTTGAAGTTTTACGCTTCGCAGCGAATTGATATTCGCCGTATCGGACAAATTAAAGTTGGCGATGATATTATTGGTAACCGCACAAAAATTAAGGTTGTGAAAAATAAGATTGCACCGCCGTTCCGTGTGGCTGAATTTGACATTATGTACAACGAGGGAATTAGTAAAACTGGCGATATTTTGGACTTGGCGGCAACGCACGGTATAGTTGAAAAGTCGGGTGCGTTTTATAAATATAACGGCGAAACGATTGGTCAGGGGCGTGATAAGACGAAGACTTATTTGAAGGAAAATCCTGAGGTTCTGGCGGAAATTGATCAGAAAGTGCGTGATAAAGTGAAGGAGGAGGAAAAGTAATGCGAGCAGTAGAGTCCAGATATTCAGCCGAACACCACATGGCGTCAGTTAATCTTATTTTTGATAACGAGCAGACCGCTTACCTTCGAGAATTGTCGGAAAAAATGAATCTTGATTTCGGTGAGTTTATTCCGCACGCAACGCTGATCAATGTAACTGAGCAGGATATACCGCGTCTCAAGTTAGCTGCCGCTGCGTTGCCGTCCCTAGATAAACTGGTGCTTGACGGTGTTAACTTCTTGCCGGATGAAGCGTTTGGGTTGAGTTGCGTATACAGAAAACCTCCTGGATGGTTGAAGTGCGTCGGAAGTTGCTTGAAATACTGGACGACATTCATCCAGGGCTGGATGTCGATGGCTTCCGCCCGCACATCACGCTTGGTTGCGTCGAGGCCGGTACACTTGGCGATGTCGATATGAGCACCATTCCGCGCCAACTGCCGGTTATTACTAAGCCGCGTGCTGCCGCTTGTTACAACGGCGTACATGGCAAAGTGGTTGAGGTGGTCGAATAGTCCACCAGTATCTAGCGTATAGTTTTAGCGCTATAATAGTTTTATGAAAATCACCGATATTTCTCTTCAGACTCGTGATAAAAATCGTGTCAATGTAAGTGTTGACGGGAAATATCGTTTTAGCTTGGACGTATTCCAGGTCGGCGAATTAGGCATTAAGATTGGTCGCGAATATACGGAAGAGGAAATTTCGAAACTAGAAGACGATAGCCAGTTTGGCAAGTTATATGCCAGGTCTATAGAATACTGTTTAATGCGTCCGCGAGCCATCAAAGAAGTGCGTGATTACCTGCGTCGGAAAACGCTAGCCACTCGTCGACGTTCAGTGAAAACTGGAAAAATTATTGAGCGTCCTGGAATAAAGCTGGAGATTACCGAGCGCGTCTTGGATCGTCTTATTGAGAAAAAATATTTGGACGATGAAAAATTTGCTCGATTTTGGTTTGAGCAGCGCTTCTTAAAGAAGGGCACTAGCATCCGTCGTTTACGATTAGAATTGGCGCACAAGGGTATTGATAGTAAGATTATCGATTCGCTAATTAAGGAGAATATCCGTTCTGATAGCGAAGAGCTGCAGAAGATTATATCTAAGAAACGCCACCGTTATAACGATGAGCAAAAATTTATGCAGTATTTAGCACGGCAGGGCTTTTCCTATGATGACATTAAAGAGGCTCTGGGTAAGTTTGCGAACTAGTCGTTAATTAATTTCTGTAGCTTCAGGCTGTGTGCGGGCTTGCTTGCGAAAAGGATTGTCATAAGAGTTTATGTTTGGAGCAGGCGTCTTTTCAGCTATGTGTGATATTGTTGCTGATTTTACAATAATCCTATCGTCAGTTACTTTAACGATCTGCGAGCGGTGAATAAGCAATTCCGTATCGCCAAAACTTTTTAATAGTGGTCGACGGACCCGCAATTGTTGGATAATAAAATTACCAGCGGCTAAGGTGTAGCCAATGACTTTTCCGATTTTATGGTTTTTCTCGTCGGTAACTAATTTGTCTTTTAGTCTAAAATCTATATCGTAAATTTCTTTTATGGCAATAACATCATCAACACCAATAATTTCATCAGTTGAATCAATAATCATGCCTAGCGGCCCAATTTCTCTGATATCATTAACACTAAGTAAGCTTGGATATTGATCTAAAAGGCGCCCCTCAAGCTCATAGGCAATCACAGATAAGTTCTTTGGATTGATAATTTCTCGTGAAGTTCGTGCTAATTCTGAGCCAGTCTGTAGGCTCATGACAGGCGTATTAAGAAAGCGGTCCGAAGAAATAAGCATAATCTTAGTATATATGGTTATATTTTATTCAGCAAATGGATTAGATCGTCCGGCGGGCAAAGTTAGTGAATCATTACCGGAAGTTGAAGTGCGAAAATTCTTAATTATCTTCATAGTTTTTTTATCAAATGTCGCTGATGAAGCTGGGACTGGCTCACTAGATATTGAAAGGAGACCGCTTAAGAGAAATATAGCAATTGACAGTCCTCCGATGACGGCTATGCTGTAGATCATAACATGGAATCGCCACAGAAACTTTGATAGAGGCTTTATAATTGGTTCAAGCTGTTCTGATATCGATGGTTTCATCTTGTATACACCTTTACTTCAAATTCTTGGACTGATACCTCGCGACTGTCTGGCGCTCTGGAAATCGCAACGCCTGATAGCTGCATACGAGTAACGTTTTTCTCAATCAAATTAAGGAAATGCAGAAAACGTACATAGTCAATTTTTTCACCTAGCTGAATAGATACAAAGGTGCTTTTAATGCCAGCTGGTCCAGTATTTGTTTTCTTTTTTGCGGCTGGAGATTGGGCTGAATTTTTTGAATCGCTCTGGAAAGTAAACGAGCGAATTGGAATACCTGCGCGGTCGGCATAGGTTGATAAATCTTGTACGATTTGATTTTGATATTGATACATCTTTGACTCGGAAACTATATTTTTAGCTTTTTTAGCAATGTCAGAGTTTTTGTCGAGCTGATCTTTTAGGACAAGCAGATTCTGTATTTTCGAGTCAATAGCTACTGCTTCGTTTTGCATTTTTCCGACATCTTCTGATGTTTTACTGAGGAATGAGTAGGCAAAAGTTACAGCACCAATCATTGCAGCCAGAATAACAATGAGTAGTAATGTCATAATAATGCGCATGATGCTGGCATTTAATGCTTTTTTCATTGCTTTAATACCTCCGGCTTCGGCGTAACACTAATCGTTATTGCGACGGGGTAGTCTGAGGATTTTTCTGCTTTTCCGTCGCTATATACTATGCTTTCCAGGTGGACATCTTTAAAAATTTCTGATTTCTCTAGATTTGTTTTTAGCCGGATAGAGTCGTCTTTAGTTTTTCCAAGTGCGATTAATGACATTGGTTTATCTAGGGCGGAAGTGTCCAGGGTTAGTGATTCTAAAACTATACCAGACGGAATGTGTTGGGCAATTTTAGGAATAATTGATGAGTAGTGAGCCTCGCTGCCAATAATAGCCTTAGCATCAGCTAGGTCTTTTATAAATCCATCAACGTCTTTTTGAGTTGATTGGTGTTGAGCTAGTTTGGCGTTTCCTTCGTTAATATTGTTTTGGGCTGCTGTTTTACTATTTTCTAGGAATAGATAAAATCCGCCAATTGTCAAGAACAACAAGCCGGCAAATACCAATGATATTATGCAGTATCGCCTTAGTATTATATTGACCCGTCCGGCTCTGATCTGCTTTTTTTCTTGAGGAGGCAGAAGATTAATCATAAATATCCTCCTGTCGAATAAGCGCTAGTCCTGCGACGGGCGAAAGCTGGGATCTCAATTGTTTGGCTGGCTGTTCGAGATTACCGAAATTTAATAACTGCCATGGGCTGGCTACCCGGGCTGGCATTAATAGCTCATTGGTGAAAAATTCTCCAATTCCGGGCACATTTCCGCCGCCACCAACGATAAGTATCTGTTCAATTTTTCTCTCATCCGGGAATCGGTCGGTGTAGTATCGCATAACGCGTTTAATCTCATTAGTCATTTTATGCAGACTTGGCTGCAGAGCTCCGGTAATGCGAGCTTGCCTTGGTCCAGGATTGAGCCCGTTTAGGACTTTGAATTGGTGAGCTGTTTCAATTGGAACATTCATTTTCTTAGCCAGGTTCAGGGTCAGCGTATAGCCACCCACGTTAGACCCTCCAGTCACGCGGATATCAGAGTCTAAAATAGCTATGTCAGTAGCTGATGTGCCGATATCAACGATAACTGTTGGTAGCATGCCTTCTTCGGTTTTCTTGAGTAGTCTGGATATTGCATTAATATTTGGCTCGATAGCTGCAACTTCTAACCCGCATCGCTGCGCAGCATCCAACATGTTGTCAATCATCTTTTTTGGAGCGGCACACATTAGCACGCTAAGCTCATCTTTTGAGCGATTGATAATTCTGTAATCTACATAAAGTGAATCAAGTGGAGCTGGAATATACTGTTCAACCTCCAGATTTACCGCACTAATTATATTAGCTTCTTCTTTCATGGGCAGGGTGAATGTCCGCGAAAATGTTCGGCTGGTTGGAATACCAATAGCTACGCGATTACTATCGATCTGTCCAACAATGTTATTCTTTAATAGCTCTTTTATATTTTGAGCTAGGTATTCAACGTTATCATTAGAATTGCCATCATTTTGCTGGGAGTCAAGGTTAATTGAGCCATAGCCATGAACCAGCATACGAGTTTTGTCAATTGACATAATTTTAATACTCGTTCTACTGATATCTAAGCCGATTATTGGTTTTTTTCTATAAAATATACTCGACACTTTCTTCTTCCCACCTATATACCGGTATTATAGCATAAGCTTTTTTGAAAAACTATCCCTTAACTTGTCCCGCCATGCTGGTAATTGGCCCCATCACGCTGACTGCCACCAAAGCAATCACGCCACCCATTGCCACAATCATCACTGGCTCGATAATGGAACTGACTCCGTCAATCGCAGTGTCAACTTCTTCTTCGTAAAAGTCGGCAACCTTAATAAGCACTTTGTCTGTTTGTCCAGTCTCTTCACCGACAGATAGCATCTGAGCAACAATTGGTGGATACAAATCATCCCTCTCGGCGATAATCCTCGACAAGACTTCACCATTTTGGACGCGCTTGGTGGCTTCCTTCAAGGATTCTTCGTAGACAACGTTGCCAACTGCGCGGGAGGTGACATCTAGAGCCTCTAGTACGGCTACGCCGGCGCCAATGAGAGCGGAGAAGGTTCTTGTGAACCTTGCAATTGCTACTTTTCTAACGATTGCCCCAACCGCAGGAACCTTAATGATGATGTGGTGGAATTTAACGCGTCCCTTTGGGGTTTTAATGTAGCGAATTAGTGCCCAAATTCCGCCGATGAATGCCGGGACAATCAAATACCAGAATGACACCATAAAGTCACTAATGCCGAGCATGATTTCAGTGAGCAGCGGCAGCTTAGCATCTGGCCCACCCATGTCTTTAATAGTCTTACCAATAACTGGAATAATAAAGGTCATCAAAATAAAAAATGCAATGATGGTTATCGCCAAAAGAACGATTGGGTATGTCATGGCCCCTTTAATCTTTTTCTTCATGGATGAGTTTTTTTCTTGTTGCAAGGCTAGTCGTTTCAAAATGTCGTCCAGAATACCTCCGGTTTCACCAGCGGCGACCATATTGACGTAGATGTCATTGAAGGTTTCTGGATGTTTCCCTAGAGCATCGGCAAATGACATACCACCTTCGATGTCTTTAATGACAGCATTAATTGTTTCTCGGAAGCCAGCGCTCTCAGCGTGCTTAGCCATTGAATTTAGCGAACGAAGAATCGGCACGCCAGCTGAAACCATGGCGCTTAATTGACGAGTGAACATCACCAACTCGTCAGTTTTGGCGCCTTTCTTTTTTTTGCCAAACGAAAAACCGCCAGATTTTTTTGCGCTCTTTTCTTCGATTTTTATCAATTGCCCGCGTGATTTTAAAGTGTTGATGGCTGATAATTTATCAGCCGCCTCTATTGTTGAGGAGACAGTTTCTTTTTTCTTATTGACAAGTAAATATTCAAAAACTGGCATGATGCTACTCCCTTGTTGCTCTCAATACTTCTTCAGTTGTTGTGATTCCGCGCAGCGATTTAATGAGGCCATCCATCTGCATAGTTACCATGCCTTCAGAAATTGCTTGATCCTGGATGTCGTTACTGGTGGCATTGGCGGTAATCATTTTTTGAATAGGGATAGAAATGCCGAGAACCTCGTAAATACCAACACGTCCCTTAAAGCCATTATGTCCACATTCGTCACAGCCTTCAGGGTTTGGCTTCCATAGCCGGGCGATTGTTTGCTCGGTTGAGCCCATTGGTGTGTCGCCACCGATTTTATCGTCAAAAGCCTGCTGCTCTAGTCCGTGAATTTTTTTAATTGATTTGGTGTCGATATTAAACATCTCAGTTATGTACTTCAATTCTTCTTGGTTTGGTGTATATTCCTGACGGCAGTTCATGCAGAGCCTTCGTACTAATCGCTGACCAATCACCGCCTTGACCGTCGAAGCGATCAAGAAGGGTTCAATCCCCATGTCCAGTAAACGCGGCAAGCAAGTTGCGGCGTTGTTGGTGTGAAGGGTCGAGAACACCAAGTGTCCAGTCAGCGCCGCCTGTACGCCCAAGTTGGCAGTTTCACCGTCACGGATTTCTCCAACCATGATGATGTTTGGGTCTTGGCGAAGCAATGCGCGCAGTCCTGAAGCAAAGGTCATGCCGGCTTTGGCGTTGGTCTGAGTTTGGTTGACACCAGGGATTTTGTATTCAACCGGGTCTTCAATTGTCGAAATATTAACATCTGGCGTATTAAGCTCCGACAACACACTAAACAGAGAAGTCGACTTTCCTGAGCCAGTCGGCCCGGTTACCAAAATCATACCGTTTGGTTGCGCCATGGCGTCTTTTACAGTAGCAAGCGACAGCCCCCAGTAGCCAAGTTTGTCGAGCGAAATTGCCTGGTTCGATTCGTCCAGAATACGCATCACCACTTTCTCGCCATCGGTGATTGGTAATGTTGAAACACGAAAGGCATATTGTTTTGAAGAAAGTTTTATCTTAAAGCGTCCGTCTTGAGGTACGCGGCGTTCGTCAATTTTTAGATTAGATAGGATTTTTATGCGACTGACCAAGGCTCCGTGGACGTTACGTGGCAGCTTGTTAACTTCTTTTAGGACGCCATCAATTCGGTAGCGGACTTGGACGTAATCTTCGCGCGGCTCAATATGGATATCAGAGGCGTTGGATTTAATGGCGTATTCTAGCAGTAGGTTAACAGTCTGGGCGATTGGTGAATTTTCCGCAAAATCGTCCTGACTGACATTTTGATCGTCAGCCGAAGCATCTTTTTGTACGGCGATAACTTCATCCAGTTCGGCGTCGATATTTCCTCGATAGTTATCTAAGCAGTCTAAGATATTACTTCTTGTCGCCAGAAAAACTTTAGTATTGTAGCCAATTTCTTTTTGGATGAAGTTTAGCGCCTGAACGTCGTCTGGGTCCTCCATTGCCAGAGATAGACTCTCATCATCATTTTTTTCGAAGAGTACAACATTATACTGGCGTGCAATATGTTCAGGGATCCGCTTTAATACTTCTTCGGGAATATCTTTTGGTTCGATTCTAACGAAAGGTACGCCGATATAGTCACTAATTAGCTTTGTCAGGTCCTCTTCGGATAGAACTTTTTGTTCAATAATGGCTTCTTGCAATGTTTGTTTTGATCGTTCAGCGAGCAGCTTTAAATCGGCAAGCTGTGATTCATCGATAGTCCCACCTTCTTTCAGAATGCTTTCAATTGTTTGATCTGAAATGCGCATAATTCTTATGTTTATTGTACTACCGTCGCTAAAAAAAAGCTAGCATAGTATAATAGAAGGGTGAAAATTGATAGTGATGAGAAGATGCAGCGATTAGGTGTGGCAATTGGCCGGGCGGTTTCTGGTGGCGAAGTGTTGGAGTTGGTTGGTGATATTGGCGCGGGGAAGACGACGCTGACAAAGGGAATTGCTAAGGCTTTAGATATCAATGAGCCTGTCCAGAGCCCAACTTTTACGATTTCTCGAGTATATGATTCACCTAGAGGGTTACGCTTGGCGCACTATGATTTTTATCGATTGGGTGAAGCTGGTATTATGGGCAATGAGATTAGCGAAGCTGTAGACAATGATTCGGTGGTGGTCGTTGAGTGGGCGGGCGCAGTTGATGGTGACTTGCCGGAAGACCGTTTGGCGATAAAAATTATAGCGACTAGCGAGGAAGAGCGGCTGGTAGAATTTCATCCCGGCGGTAAAAAGTCGACTGAACTTTGGCAGAAGATAAAGGAGAATTTGGCATGATAATTTTATTAGATACCTCGACGGCAACTTGTTTTTTGACGGTGGTTGAAGGTGAGGCTTGTCAGGATTTTGAGTGGCAAGCAGGGCGGACGTTGGCGCGCGGCTTATTGAAATTTTTGGAAGAAAAAACCGGCGATTTGCATGATATCAGTGGTATCGGCGTAATGAAGGGGCCGGGCAGTTTTACTGGGCTAAGAATCGGGCTGACGGTTGCAAACACGCTGGCGGATAATCTGAATATACCAATTGTCGGAGCTGTGGGTGAAGACTGGCGCGAGATGGCGCTTAAAAAACTGTGCGCTGGTGAAAATGAGAAAATAGTTATGCCAGAGTATGGCGCTGTCGCTCATATTACCGCGCCGCGAAAATGATCATACTTATGCTATAATTTGCAGCATGACAGAGCACGCCATAAAACCAAAACAACCGATAAAACGTAGGAAGAAGACCGCAAAAGCCGCGAAAGTCGATATGCCTCAGCCAAACAGCGCGGCGGAGGCGGCTATTTTTGTTGGCAGTTTGGGGATGGTGTTGTATGCGATTTTTGTATTTGTAATGTCGTTGGTCGCTGTAGCGTTCAACGACACTGGCGCTAAAGGCGTAGAATTAATTAGTTTTGCGATATTCTTGTTTGGGGTTAATATTTTAGCTCAGAGTATTCTTGTCTCCAAAGAGATACACCGGGTTGATTGTTATGGTCAAAGGATTATTGCTATATATATGACAATTGCTCCGCTTCTAGTCAGTGTGGTGTTAATGCCGATTGTGTTATTTTATAACTCTAGCGATTGTAAATACGATGAAGCATCAGATGTAGTCTGCGGTATTTTACGCGAGGTGCATTATATAGCGAATATGCAATATGTGTTTGTTATTGTATCGATAGTTGGATCTGCTTACTTATGGTTTTTACTAAAGCGTAAAGACAAATTATTCTGGATATATGACGAGGCCTCAAAAAATAAAATTGCCAGTGAAAAAATAATAGAGCGATCAAAAAGTTTTCGCAGAATTGGCATCATGCTCATGACTATACCAGTGGTGCTTTACGCGACTAAAATAATTGTGACCATATTTGGCGGCTATAACGGCATAGAGGGAAATTTGCTTCAGGCTACTGTACTCTGGGTGATTGATTATTTCTTTGCTTCTATGATTTGGATGCTGTTTATTATTGCTGGAATTATATTTTTCATAAAAAGCAAGTAGCCGTTCGGTGATTTTTCTGCCAACTTTCCGTGCGAAAACTTCTAAAACCGTGTATAATTAAATTACGGCGTTTTGTAAGTTTTGATTCGCCAGATTTAGATAGTTTGAAATTGATTGGCTGTTGATATATTTCCTTGAGGCGAACACTTAAGGGCGGCTGATCGGAAAGGAATGATAATGATAGAAGTAGTTATTGCCGCGGCTGTTGGGGCTGGTGCGGGTGTTGCTGGTCTTGTAGGATATCAACGAACGCGCCAAATTAATGGCAAAAATCAAATTGAGCGTGATTTGGCTGACGCCAAGACGAAGGCTAGTGATATTGTCTTAAAAGCCAAAGACGAGGCGCTGAAAATTGAGAATGAGCGCCGTAAAGAGTGGCAAAAAACCGAGAATCGTTTGGCGGATCGCGAGAGAACGCTTGACAATAAACTAGAGGAATTGGATCGTCGAGCAGAGAAGTTACGGACACACGAAGATGAGGTTGATAACCTTAAAAATGAGATTCGTGATATCCGTACGCGTCAGCAGGAGAAGCTTGAAAAAATTGCTGGACTGAAAAAGAAAGACGCAGCCGACAAGCTGATGCAGATGACCGAGCGTGATATTAAGCAGGATTTGGCTGGTTTGGTGTCAAAATTGCAACATGATGCAATGGATGACGCCGAAGAGCGGGCGCAGATGATTTTGGTGACGGCAATGGAGCGGATGAGTAGCGAGGTAACAGCCGAGCGCACAGTTACTGCGGTTAAATTGACTGATGATGAGATGAAAGGTCGAATTATCGGCAAGGAAGGTCGCAATATTCAGGCGCTGCAGCGTGAAACTGGTGTTGATATTTTAGTGGATGACACGCCAGGTATGATAGTGCTGTCGAGCTTCGATCCAGTTCGTCGACAGGTGGCTCGTTTGAGCTTGGAGATGTTGATGAAGGACGGGCGCATTCATCCAGCGCGCATTGAGGAAGTTGTCGCTAAGGCTAAAAAGCAAATTGATAAAGAGGTTAGACAGGCTGGTGAAGATGCTATGCGCGAGACTGGCGTGGTCGGTATTCCAAAGGAAATGTTGCTGCTGCTTGGCGAACTGAAGTTTCGTACTAGCTTTGGTCAGAACGTCCTGAAGCACTCGACGGAGATGGCGCAAATTGCTGGTATGATTGCTGAGGAAATTGGCGCGGATGTGCGTATTACAAAAATTGCTACGCTGCTGCATGACGTTGGTAAGGCGGTGACTCATAAAATTGAGGGCAAGCATCATCACATTGGCGCGGAATTGGCGCGGAAATATGGCATGGATGAGCGGATCGTGCACGCGATTGAGGCGCACCATGATGACATTGAGGCGACCACGCCAGAAGCGATTATCGTTAGGGTTTGTGACGCAGCTTCGGCGGCCCGTCCAGGTGCTCGCAACGTTTCGGCTGAGAACTTTGCTGAGCGAATGCGTGACTTGGAGAATGTGGCGACTAGCTTTGAAGGAATTGATAAAGCCTACGCAATTTCGGCTGGACGTGAAGTTCGAGTGATCGTCAAGCCGCAGTCAATTGATGATTTGTCGGCGATTAAATTAGCGCGAGATATTGCCACGAAGATTGAGTCGACCATGCAGTATCCTGGCACAATTAAGGTTAATGTCATTCGCGAAACGCGAGCAATTGAGTTTGCAAAATAATGAAATTTACTGACGAGCAGCAGCGAACTTGGTTGGTTAGTTTAGATAGGCGTTTTTCTAGCGCGGCGGTGTTAATAGAAAATGAGCAGGGTGAATTATTAATCGTCAAATCGGACTACAAAGATCACTGGTCGCTGCCTGGCGGAATTGTTGATCCTGGAGAATCTCCGCTGGAGGCGGCAGTGCGTGAAGTCGAGGAGGAGGTGGGTATTAAAATTGATCCCGAAAACCTACAGTTAGCCATGGTAGCATCGCGTCATTCTGATGAGTTCTTGACAAATCAGTTCGTATTTTTTACGCAATTGGAAAATAATGTCTTGTCTGAAATAAAGCTTCAAGAGTCAGAAATTGTGTCTAGTAAACTTATTTCTAAAAGTGAAGTTGGCTCTGACGACATATCGTTATTATGGGCAATTCGTTTTTGGGCGGCTGATAAATTCGGTTACGTAAATACGAAAATAGTTGATGATAATGGTGTAAAAAATGAGCGAATAGAGTTTTTCGCGCCGACACTGGGAGGAAAATAGTGGGATTATTAGTTATCTGTCGACATGGTGAGAGTGAATGGAATCTACTAGGCAAGTGGACGGGCTGGACTGACGTGGGGTTAACGGAAAAAGGGCGAGCTGACTCGGTACGTATGGGTTCGCTAATCAAGAACATTAGGTTTGACGAGGCCTACACATCAGCGCTAAAGCGGACGCACCAGACACTGGATGCGCTGCTCGAGGGGCGTGGTATGGGCAGTCTGAATACAACGCGGGCGACTGAGCTGAACGAGCGTAATTATGGGGATTTGACTGGGAAAAATAAGTGGCAAGTGAAGGCCGAGATTGGTGAAGAGGCGTTCAATGGAATTAGGCGCGGTTGGGACTATCCGGTGCCAGGCGGCGAAACATTAAAAGATGTTTACGCGCGAGTGGTTCCGTATTTTGAGCGGGAAATTTTACCGAAACTACAGGCGGGCGAGAATATTTTATTAGTAGCACATGGAAATTCCATTCGGGCGTTAATCAAACATCTTGACCAAATTCCAGAGTCAGAAATGGAACATGTAGAAATGTCGTTTGGTCAATCATTGCTTTACAAATTTGAAGCTGGTAATAATTTGCCAACTAAAAAAGAAATTATATCCTTGCGGATTGACTCAGTGAATGCTTAGGTGTCTATATAAATTTCATATTTAATAAATATAAAAAACAGATAAAATTTACTGATTTATTCTGTACTTAATTAAGGATATGTGGTAAGATAAGTCAGAGCGAATGATGGCATCGTCTTTCGGGGTGTGGCGCAGTTGGCTAGCGCGCGCGGTTTGGGACCGTGAGGTCGAAGGTTCGAGTCCTTTCACCCCGACCAATTTGAATCATTCAATGCATTAAAATAACCGTTAAATTAGTCGGTTATTTTTTATTTTCGTACAAACCAATGATCAGATCGCCATCACGAAACTCTTGCTGCATTAGCCATGATGGCGGAATTTGTTTTTTATATTTGTCATATGTTTTTGCGCGAAGTATCAGCCAAATTCTTTGAGCTTTTACAGAGTTTAAAGAGCTAATTTCTGGAGTATTAAGTTTTTTGATTAACCCCCATTCACCAGCCCAATTGAGCTCTTGGTCTGGACGTAGCAGGATAATTTCTTTATTTGTTCTATTATAATAAGATGTATGAAAATAGGTTTAAATTTCACCGGAGATAATAGAGTCATTGCTTTTTATATTATCATTTATATGATTCATGGCAGTGTTGGTGTTGTTCCAGGATGCTTCTGTTATATTTTTACTGCCGACATGCCACATGTAGCAGCCAATTAGCAATATGAAAATAATAGATAAACCGATGCTACGAATTCTTTTACTTGAAAAAATAATTCCTATGTAGATGGCTATCAGACTATAAAATGCTGGCGCCGAGTAGGTAAAGTAACGATCTAAGTAAATAGGACGGCCTTTACTAAGTGTGTAGATGATGATCATTGGTAGAAATGACCAAATCGTCATGAGCCATATTGCTGCTCGGTATTTATGGAATTTTCTAGCTAAGACGAGTGATACGATGAACATAATTGGCAGCAGCAATAAGCCAAAGTAGCGGACTATCCTCTTATCGTAAGTTAAGAACATGGATAGGGTTGTCGGTATGGTAAATTTATTGACTTCTGGTATCCAAAACTCGCCACTGACTCTACTGATTTGGGAGATCATTACTGGTAGCCAAGGTAAGAATAATAAAAAGCATAGCCCGGCTGCTAGCCAGATATTTTTATTAGTAAAAATTTTTATGACAGCAGTGCGGTTTCCGCCAATTTTTAGCCATAAATAGACAAAGTGAGCTGGAAGTAGCAACGCCAGGAAATACTGCGTGTAAATGCCAATTGCCGCTAAAAATCCGTATAATATCCACCAGGGTTTTTTATCTTTTTTGTCGACTGCCATGATAAATGCATAGGTGGCTGCTACGCCAATCAGCGCCGCCAAAGCATACATCCGCGCCTCGTCGCTATAGCGAATTAAGAATGGTCCTAAAGATGCTAAAAAAGCTCCAAATATAGCGATTCTTTTAGAGAATATTTTTTGTAGTAAGAAAAATAGTATGGCAATTGTCATGACGCCACATGCAACGCTAAAGCTTCTAAGCGAAATGATTGAGTCGCCAAATAGTAATTGACAAAAATGCATGATAATGTAATAAAATGGTGGATGTACGTCTGTAGTTGTGGTGGAGATAATGTCAATCAAGGGCCGCTTGATAATGGCAGCAGTATAGCCTTCATCGTGCCAAATATCAGCCTTGGTTAAATATAACAGGCGAACGTGGGTAGCTAAAAGCAAAATTGGAATTAGCCAAATCCAGCTGGGTATTTTATGAAGAGATAAATATAGTTTTTTAAGATTTTTGCATATATTTTTCATTATGCTATCTGGGAAGTTTTAGGGATATTTCACGTGCTTCATTGGCTAGACTGTCGTCAATCTTATCTGTCTCGGGGTCTATGCTGATACCGCGTCGATTTAAGGCTTCATTGATTAGAAAATCAGCAATTTGCGGGTTTTTTGGTAGGATTGGCCCGTGGAGATATGTGGCTATAACATTGTTATAGCGAACGCCTTCATTCGCATCAATCATATTATTGCCGGCACCCTTAATCACTTGCCCCAGTGGCGTGGCGTTTTTATCAAGGAAGGTCTGCCCACTATGATTTTCGTATCCGATAATCTCGCCAAATTCTTGACTCTTGACAATAATATTGCCAATCATTCGCTCCTCGCCAGCAATTGTTTCAATCGGTAAAATATTAGCGCCAAGTATCTCTTCGCCTTTAAGTGTGCGGAAAAAGCGGCCGAAGAGCTGATACATACCACAAATCATTAGCATCGGCACGCCGTTGTTTGCTAACTGTCGGAGCTCGTCTGCTCGTTCCAAAAGGTTGTTTTGGATAATCGTCTGGCCAGAGTCTTGACCACCACCACCGACGAAAATATCAATCTTAGAAAAGTCTGTTGAATCGCCTGGATTGTGGTCGATAATTTCGACTTCAAAACCGCGCCACTCTAGGCGTTTTTTTAGGACCAGCGTGTTACCCCAGTCACCGTATAAATTCATGTCTCGTGGATAAAGTTGTGCAATTGTTATTTTTGTCATAATATTTCCTCTACGTCAGTTTTTCCGCTAAGCAGGCGTCGAATTGCGGTCATGGCGGTGTAGCTGCAGAATATTTGCTTTGGCTCTTCTGGGTGGTTGTTGATAAAATCATCTAACGCCCGCGTAATATCGGTGTCAATTTTTTCAATCGCAACTTCGTCATATTGAAGACGCAGCGCCATGTCATAAGCTCGCACCCCACTAATCATGGCTACCTTTTTCAGAGCTGAAAAGTCAACATCCCAAAACCAACTAACATCTCGCCCGTCTGCGTAATTGTCATTAACCGCGATCATCGTAGCGCTGCTATTTCTGGCAAATGACAAAAGCGCCAGTCGAAAGCCGCTTGGATTTTTGACGAGAATAAGTTCAATTGGAGTGCCGTTTAGGAAAATTGTTTCACCGCGACCAAAGGCTGGCTTAATATCTTCGAGAGCTGACAATATGGTGTCTGTAACTTCCGGTCCGGTAATTTGTCGCGCCAGGGCTGTAGCTGCTGCGGCATTAAGTAAATTATAAACACCGGTAAGCTTTAAATTGACAGTAGTTTCTTTGTTGTCAATCTGTAGAGTCGCCTCCTGGCCGCTAATCTTTTTTAATAAAACATCGACGTTTACGCTTTGGTTAGCGATTGCTGCACCGTATTTTAAGCTGTCGTCGGTCGGCATTAATTTAAGTAGCTCGTCGGTTGTGCCGAAGAATACTTTTTTAGCCTGAATGTTTTTACTAATCTTAAAAATCCGTGGATCGTCGCGATTAAGAACAACAGTATCGGTAGTTGCTTCGGCTATTTTCTGAAGCAGCGACGCTGTATTATCAATCTCTCCAAATCTATCCAGCTGGTCGCGCATTACGTTTAATAGTAGTGAGAACCGTGGGCGAACCATTTGCACAAATTTCACCGCCCAGGCCTCGTCAAGTTCCAGGACTGCAATATCGGCTTCCAGTTTACCACGGAGGTTGACTTCATCCAGCAGCGCGGCTGCTACACCTCGGGAAAAATTGCTACCAGTACGATTGGTGAAGACTTTCAGTCCAACTGATTCCAGCAACTCCACGACAATTTTTGTCGTCGTCGTTTTCCCATTCGTTCCACTGATAATCACTACGCCTTGCGGTAAATCTG